>Ga0209601_1001646_pt1 | contig 15025 bp, 9 predicted proteins | sample COGITO_mtgs_1104_4_FD_184796 | JGI IMG/M metagenome (GOLD analysis project Ga0209601, IMG submission 184796) | Pelagic marine microbial communities from North Sea - COGITO_mtgs_110426 (SPAdes) (version 2) | ecosystem: Environmental > Aquatic > Marine > Epipelagic ...
CATCGTTCCAATCACCAACAACAATTGCGTTGGTCGGACAAACATCTGCACAAGCAGTTGAAAATTCTCCATCTTCAACGGGAACTTTGTCAATTTTCGATTTCAATTTTGTTGCTTGAATTCTTTGTACACAAAAAGAACATTTCTCCATTACCCCTCTTGACCTAACTGTTACATCTGGATTCAAAACCATTCTTCCCAAATCATCCTGTGCTGGATTGATTTCAGTGAATTTTTTGTAGGAAGGGTAGTTAAACCAATTGAACCTTCTTACTTTATATGGACAGTTATTAGAACAATATCTTGTACCAATACATCTGTTATATGTCATCTGATTCAATCCTTCATTACTGTGCGTTGTTGCCGCAACCGGACAAACTGTTTCGCAAGGTGCATGATTACAATGCTGACACATCATTGGCATATGAACCACTTTAGGGTTTAATGCCGCTATTTCAGCTTGATCATAAGAAAATGAATCTTTGTTTTTCTTGGTTCCTACGGCAGCTTCTTCGTCACTGGCAAAATATCTGTCAATTCTTAACCAATGCATTTCTCGGCCTCGTCTTACCTCATCTTTTCCTACCACTGGAACATTGTTTTCAGATTGACAAGCTACTAGGCAATTTGAACAACCTATGCATGATGACAAGTCAATTGACATGCCCCATCGGTGCCCTACATTTTCGACAGGATGTGCATCCCATATATCAAATTCACTTACAGGCTTTTCGACATGATTCAAATCATCATCTAAAGTCTGCAATGTGTGAGCCGGATTGTATGCTTCTTTCCCTTTACTGTCAAAAATCTCCTTTGTTGTCTCACGAACAATAGAGTGACGACCCATCACCGTATGATGAATTTGTGTTGCTGCAATAATATATTCACCAGCTACATTTGAAAGTTTTCCGGAATTTGAGTAGTAAAACTCATCATTATCAGTTGAAATCATTGGGAAAACATTTGCCCCTATTGAAGCAGGCTTTCCGTTTTTAGAAACCGCATATCCGCCATATTCAGCAGTTTGATATGCAGACTTTCCTATTTTCTCACCATTTCCTCCTCTACCATAACCTAGAGCGATACCCACTGTTCCGGGGGCTTGACCTGGTAATGGATAAATAGGCAACGTAACTGAAACACCATTTACGGTAACCTTGGCCATAGACAGGCCATTTTCTTGATCATATGTTGTTTTGTATCCTGCCTTTCGCATTTCCACAGGATTCATGGTAATGTAATTGTCCCAGGTAACCTTCGTTATTGGATCAGGTAATTCGTGAAGCCAAGGATTGTTGGCATGGATTCCTGAACCTATAGCTGATTTCTGATACATGATCACTTCAGTTCCTGAAGGCTTTTTTGGCATTGCTGCGTATCCTACAGAATTGAATGTAACGCTATCTTCAATCATTGATTGTGGCAAGTCTACACAGCTATTGTGCATAACCATTTTAAAATCTGCACCACTTATGTTCGAAAACGTCTCTTTTATTTTATCGTAAGCAACAGTTGAATCTTTACCTCCTCTTTCGGCTTTTCCAGACCATACTAGAAAGGACTCTAGAGCATCAGCCGTATCATGCAAAGGCCTAATTGTAGGCTGAGCAATCGCATAATGATTCGACTTCGGTTGATAATCTGCCCAAGACTCAAGTCCATGATGATCAGGACAATTATAGGTGCACAAAGCGCCGGTTTCATCCGCATGAGAGTTTAGAGATACTGAAACTTTCACTTTTTTACTTTTCAATGCTTTTTTAAGCTCGTCTTTCGGAAATGAATAAACTGGGTTTGAATTATAAAAAAGAACTACGTCATATTTCCCTGAAGAAATTCCTTTTACACAATTCATAAGCTTCGCTTCTTCGGACTGAAACATTTGAAGCTCGTTATATAGATCTATTGTCGTTCCGTTTGCTCCATTATGCTCATTGATTTCATTAGCCAATTGCTGAAGACCAGTATTATTTGTTCCACAAACAACCAAAGACTCTTTTCCGTTTTCTTGCAAAGATTTTATAGCCAAGTCCGCAGATTTTTTTAGGCTTGATGGAATCGTGCCACTCATTCCTCTTAATCCAGCTAATATATACTTGAGAACAGCTTCTTCTTCAGAGGGCTTCGTCATTGTTCTGTAGTCAGCATTCGAACCCGCAACACTCATTACTGATTCAAACTGAAAATGTTTTGACATCCAGCCACCGTCACTTTCTGGATTTCTTGTTTCTCCATATTGTGCTGCAAATTCAGTAGGCATTAACCAAGTACTTAAGAAATCAGCATTTATGGAAACAATTGTCTTTGCTTTAGAAAAATCATAGCTCGGTATAAACGGCTTGCCAAAATTTAATTCATTTGCATTTCTCATTGCTGAATAAGAAATTGCGTCGTACTGAATGTGTTCAAACTCACCTTTTACCGCAGAACCAAGTTCTGATATGGCAGATAAGGTCGATGGGCTAATTACCGTACTTGAGATCAAGGCCACCTTATTCCCATTTCTGATTGCACTTGAGATTTCTTTATCTACCGCCGCCCAAGATGATTTCTTTCCAGCTTTTAAAGGGTTTTTTATTCTTTCGCTATCATAAACACCAAGAACAGAAGCAATAATAGGAGGCGTAACTGATCCTTTCGTTATCCCGAAATGCTTATTTCCCTTTATAAAAATAGGACGGGCCTCTCTTGTTTTCACGAGAATACTCGCATAAGATGCCCCATCATAATAAGTGGAAGCATACCAAGTTGGCATTCCAGGAGTTACATTTTCAGGTTTCATCACATAAGGCACTGCTTTAATTACAGGTGCCTCACAAGCTGCAACTGTAGCGGCAGCAACAGAAAACCCAAGAAACTTTAAAAAATCCCTTCTTCCCGTTGACGACTCGCTTAATTGGTCATCAGCTAAAAAGCTCTCAATTGAATTTGATTGTGAAAACTCAGATTCTTTTGATTCTTGAAAAGACTTCGTTTCATTTAACTCGTCAATTCCTTTCCAATATTTTTTCGTATTTGCCATACTTTTTTATGCTTACAATAGAAAATTCTCAATTAATAATGACACTTGGAACATTCCCATCCCCCAAGTTCTTTTACCGTAACTTTACCGTCATCATTGTAGCTGTTTAACAAGCTATAATCATTCTTCTTAAGTCTGTTGTGTATCTCATCATAATATGCATTATCGCTACCCGCGATATCCACACCAGACTGTCCATGACATTCGATACACCAACCCATAGTTAAGGTTGGCTTGGTGAATTCTATCTTACTGTCAATGTTTTCTTGAATTTTATTTAATTCACCATGAGGCTGAACCTTTGCGGTTTCTTTCATCTTAGCCATATCACCATGACATTGTTTACAATCTAACCCACCAACAACAACATGTTGAGAGTGATTAAAATAAACATGATCAGGCAGATTATGTACTTTATTCCAAACTATTGGAGAAGTTTTGCCTGTGTACTCACCTGCAGGACCGCGTGTCGGATCCCAGCCAGCGGCAGTATAAATCTTATCAATTTCACCTTTAAACTCCTTACCTTCACCATTGATTTTTTTGTGACAATTCATACAAACATTTACCGAAGGAATGCCCGCAGATTTTGATTTGGTTACCGAATTGTGACAATATTTACAATCAATTCCATTTATACCTGCATGAACATCATGAGGGAACGCTATTGGTTGTGATGGTTGATAATTCTCCATCACATTAATACTATATAGCACTTTAAATAAACCGACAATCAGTGAGAGAACCAAAACAAGAGTAACAAGACCAACATATAATCTATATTTCCATGCCCATGTTTTAAATTCTTCAACATATGTTAGTGAATCTGTTGAATCACCACTTTCTTTAGTTGCTATCTTTAGCTGTCTTCGGACACCACTAACAGCCATTATGATAATCACAAACATGACTCCCAAAATAATCCAAGTCCAAGGCAAACCGCCTTCTTCTTCTTCCGAAGAACCGTTTTCCAAACCTGCCTGAGTATTTCCTCCGGCTGAAGCATTAGGGTCTTGTGAATCTACCCACTCAAAAATAGAACCTATTTGCTCATTGGTTAAATCAGCAAAAACAGTCATAACACTTCCTTTGTATTCAGCAAAAACAGCCGCAGCTCTTTTTGACTTTCCGCTTCCTCTTAGCTTTGCATTATTCTGAACCCATTCATAAATAAGTTCGCCCTCGCCTTCTGCTTCCCAGCGCTCCACAGCACCGTATAACTTTGGGCCTGTCCCATTTTGAAAAACAGCGTGACAAGTCGCACATTTTGCCTTAAATAAGGCTTCGCCTTGAGAATGATATGATGGGGATAACGAAATAAACGCTAACAAGAGAAGACCTGTAAGGACAGAACCTATTCCCTTAACCCGTTGTGTATTAGTTATTTTCATGAAACGTAAACTAAAATTGGTCAAAATTTAAACTGCGTACATACATTTAAACGTGTGCAAAATTATGAAGATTCCTTGTTTACATGACACTTTTGTGACAAAAAGAACACCATAAATATTAATTTAAAATGATTCTAAATAAGCGTTTTGATGAAAATGAAACTATTTTATTTATTTTCGTAATATCAATAACGACTCATTTTATTCATCTCACAACATCAAATGTTAAAAAAATCTCTTTTGATCCTTTCTTTAATTTACACCTGTTTTTGTTTTGGTCAGCAAAGCACGAATTCGGATTTTATTAAAATCCATTGTGATAAAAGGATAAATCAGCTTGTTGAGGTTGAAAAAAGAATTGACCAAATACAGGGTTATCGCATACAAATCTGCTTTGACTCAGATAAGAATGAGGCTGACAGAGTTCGCGGGAAATTCTTAAAACTATTTCCATTAACCGATACCTACATGGTGTTTGAAAATCCTCACTTTAATTTAAAAGTTGGCGACTACAGAAGTGAAATGGAAGCGGAAAAAATTAAAAGAGAAATTTTCGGAGAATTTGTCATCTCCATTATCCACGAAGAATTGGTTAATCTTCCCAGAATAGATTAAAAATGTCTCCAGCCTTGTGCATCTAAAGTAACAGCACTGTCATTTTTGTCAATTAATAGATTCCCATTAGATTTATCCGTAGCAAAGCCGATAATAGAGAAGTTTGGATTATTCTTAAACTTTTCAAAATCCTTTTGATCAGCAGAAAATAACAACTCGTAATCTTCTCCACCATTCAAAGCGCATACAAAGGGATCCAATCCGAGTTCTTCGGAGGTCAGTATACTTTTTTCAGTAATTGGCAATTTATCTGAGTAAATCGAAAAGCTACACTCACTGGATTTTGCAAGATGCATGATTTCCGAAGCTAAACCATCAGATATATCAATCATGGATGTTGGCTTGAAAGACATCTCTTGAAACATAGAAATCACATCTTTTCGAGCCATCGGCTGCAACTGTCTTTTGATGAGCTCATCATACCCATCAAGTTTGGGTTGTATATTTGGATTTGCATTAAATACTCCTTTTTCACGTTCTAAAATTTGCAATCCCAAATAAGAAGAACCAATATCTCCAGAAACGATAAGTAAATCATTCTCTTTTGCCCCCCCTCTGTACGCAATCTTGTCTTTTTTAGCTACGCCAATGACAGAAATGGAAACAATGAGCCCAGAATAAGAAGAGGTAGTGTCTCCACCGATCAGGTCGACGGAATAATACTCACAAGCCGCTTTTATCCCTGCATAAAGCTCTTTCAATGCTTCCACGGGAAATTTACTAGACACCCCTAATGACACGGTGATTTGTTCAGGCTTACCATTCATTGCATATACATCTGAAACATTTACTGAAACTGCTTTAAAGCCCAAAGACTTTAGTGGCATGTAGGACAAATTAAAATGAACACCTTCAACCAACATGTCAGCAGAAAGCAATTTGCAATGATCCCCGTCACTAGAAATGACTGCACAATCGTCACCAATTCCCTTAATACTGGAGTCATTCGCTAACTCAAATTCTCCAGTTAATTCATCAATCAAGCCAAACTCACCTATTGATTCTATTTCGTTTTTTGTGTTTTCACTCATTATTCAGGGTTAAAAAAAAGAGTGAATGCACCTGCATTCACTCTTTATAACATGTTGACCCACTAGGGCTCGAACCTAGACTCTTCTGGACCAAAACCAGATGTGTTGCCAGTTACACCATGGGTCAAAAATGATTAAAATGTATAATCAAGCCTGCAAATTTAATAACTTAATTTCATAATTCATTCCTGAAATAAAAAATTTATTATTTCACCCTAAAACTTTTGGGTGGTGTAAATCTTTTATCTCACCGCTAATATTCGTAAATTCGCAAACTATTTAACGAATTAAAATGAAAATGAATTACAATTTCATCAACAAAATTAACGGGTGGGCAATTTTCGCAATAGCTACCATTGTTTATATGCTTACGATAGAAGATACCGCAAGTTTGTGGGATTGTGGAGAGTATATCACAGCGGCTTACAAACTCGAAGTGGGCCACCCTCCTGGCGCTCCACTTTATATGATTTTGGGACGTGTGTTTTCTTTTTTCGCTGCCCCTGAAAATGTAGCATTTTACATCAATTCTCTTTCTGCATTATCGAGTTCTTTCACCATTCTATTCATGTTTTGGTCAATTACCCTTCTTTTGAAGAAATTAATATTACAAGGTAAAAAAGAACTTGAACAGCATGACCAAATCGGTATTTTTGTGTCTGCTTCCATTGGAGCTCTTGCCTATACTTTTACCGATTCATTTTGGTTCTCCGCAGTAGAAGGAGAGGTTTACGCCATGGCCTCCTTGTTTACCGCAGTTATTTTTTGGGCCATTCTGAAATGGGATGAAGAAATGGCCGAACTTCAAGCCAACAGACTCTCATCTAATGCCACCCCAAATCGTTGGTTGTTATTAATTATGTTTCTTCTTGGTTTGGCAATTGGGGTTCACCTTCTAGGTATTCTAGTTATTCCAGCAATTGGTTATGTCATCTATTTTAGAGTAAAAGAAACCACCCGAAACGGCTTTTTCATTGCGGGAATCTTATCCATTATTATTCTCGGGTTTATCCAAGAAGGGGTTATCCCAGGTACAATATCTATGGCATCTAGCTTTGAAACAGCATTTGTTAATTCAATGGGGTTGCCTTTTTATTCGGGTTCCCTTTTCTTTTTTGCGCTACTCATCGCATTTTGCATCTTCGGCGTTCGTTACGCACGAAAGAACAATATGCACCTATTGTCCAACGCACTAATGGGACTCGTCTTTTTATTAATTGGTTATGGTTCTTTTGCTGTTATTGTTATTCGATCTAATGCCAATACACCTCTTGATGAAAATGACCCTGAAAACTTGGTTACACTCCACTCCTACTTGAAAAGGGAGCAATATGGAAGTTCTCCTATTCTTTCCGGGCCTTATTGGAATTCAAAAGAGAATCCCAGGGATCAGTTTGAAGACATTTCCGCCTACCATCTACGCCGTTGGGTTGTGATTGATGAGGATACAGATATTAGAGGTTTTGTTAAAGAAGAGGATGCAAAAAAATGGGCCCTAAAAGAATATAATAACAACATTCCTGGAAATATAGAAATAAAAGAGAAATACTTCGAAACCAATTCAACTATTAGAAAAAATGCTACACCAACTTACGAACAAACCACATTTTTCCCTCGAATGTATTTGGCGCCAAACAATGCAAATGCCAAAAGAAAAGTTAGAGGATATAAATATTGGTCAGGCTATGATCCGAATGAAGATGAAGATACGGAATATGGTATTAAAGAGGACAATGTAAGCTTTGACAAATCAAAACCGGTAAGTGAAACCAATCCTGAAAAAGTTTCTTACAGGTTGCCCACCACAAAAGAAAACCTCAGGTACTTTTGGGACTATCAGCTCAACTGGATGTATTTCAGGTATTTTATGTGGAATTTTTCAGGTAGACAAAATGACATTCAAGGACATGGAGACAATATGCGAGGCAACTGGATCTCTGGATTTAATTTCATTGATGAGAGCCGGCTTGGTAGTCAAGAGTTTTCACCTTTTTACACCAGCGAAAATAAATCAAACAATAAATATTATTTGATTCCATTAATCTTCGCACTAATAGGGTTAATTTATCACTATTTAAAAGCTCCTAAAGATGCTTTTGTTCTAACACTTGCCTTTATTTTCACAGGTATTGCAATTGTCGTTTATTTGAACCAAAAGCCCTTAGAGCCAAGAGAAAGAGACTATGCCTATGCGGGGTCGTTTTACTTCTTTGCAATGTGGATTAGTTTTGGGGTTTATGCTATAATAGATTTTTTAAAATCCAAATTAAAAATCCAAAATGCCAATTTGCGAATTGGTGTAGCCGGCGTTTTAGGCCTTGCTGTACCCTTGATTTTAGCGACAGAAGGATGGGACGATCATAACCGTAGCGGTAAAACTACTGCTCGAGATTTGGCGAAAAATTATCTGGCTTCATGCGAAAAAAATGGAATCATTTTTACAAATGGAGACAATGATACGTTCCCGTTATGGTATGTCCAAGAGGTGGAAGGATACAGAACTGACGTTAGGGTATGTAATTTATCGCTTATGGGAACCGATTGGTACACCAATCAAATGAAAATGAAAGCCTACGAATCTGACCCACTACCCATCAAATTTACTGAAGACCAGATTCTCATGTATGGAGGAAATACAGATCAAATGTACTTCCTCGACTTGAGTAACATTATTTTAGGCTCATCAATTAGCGGAAACCAGTTGCGAGAAATAATAAACTTAAGGCTTCAAGAGGGTGATAATTTGGATAAAGCAAAAGCCAGTTTCGCCCCACTTCAAAAAGGACTAGAAAATCTTTTATTTGAAATAATCAAAACGATTCCAACTAGTAAAAAGAGCATTGAAGAATTAATGCCTCTTCTTTCTTATAATGATAACAAGGACTTTACTGATAATCTGATCTTAAAGTTTACGCTTTTAAAACGAATATATCCAATATTAGAATCTAATCTTAAAAGCATTGATGACCAACAGAAATACAACAAAGTTGTAACTCTTGTCCAAAAGATAAGTGGAATGTTTGAGAACTACGAAAAATCATGGGATTCTGCAGATCTCAAGGCTGCGATGAAATACATGCACGACAATAAAGGGGTGACCAAAATGTCTAATGGAAATGAAGTCAATATCTTCCCGACGAGTAAGTTCAACCTTAAAATAAATAAATCAAATGCCATAAAAGCAGGGATTATTGAAGCGAATGATTCTTGTCCTGAATCCATTACTTTGAATTATGAAGGTCTTCCTGCGATAAGCCGTGAAGAAATCATGATGCTTGATGTTATGGCCAATTTCGATTGGAAAAGGGGCATATACTTCTCAAGTAACCGAGGGTCAAGCTTAGCCACAAGATTACTTTCTCAAGGTTGCCTAAAACAGGTTGGGGTTGCTTATGAATTGAACCCAAGCATTTCTAATAACGTTGCTGATTTGAACAAAAACTATCAAGAAAAAATGTTTTTAGAAAATCAAATTAAGACCATGCTCGATGATCCTGCATTAAATCAAGATTTAGTTGATGATAATTTGGATTTACTCATTCAAAAATCAGACTCACTTGGACTCTTAATTTCCAATCAAAAGAGCAAATACTTCAATGTAGATAAGATGTATGACAAATTGATGAAAAGCTATGAGTATGGAAATATGTCTGACCCCTCAGTCCTTACAGATTATTATGCAAGAAGACATACTGTTCATTACCGACAAGATTTTTTACTGCTTGCTGAACAACTATACTACCTGGGAGATAGAAAAAGAGGAGTGAAAGCATTGGATAAATCACTTCAAGTAATGCCTCCTGAAACTGTATTGGATTTTGGAGAGATTTCTGGATTCGACTACATTACATCTCTCGATATTAATCAAGCTCAAAACAACAAATATGCTGCACGAACAAGTGGTAATTTACATGAATATGTTCAGTTGTATTATATGTTGGGAGAAGCTGATAAAGCAACAGCCCTCGGTAAGAAACTCTTGAAAAATTACCAAAGTGTGTTTAAATATTTTGAAAATAGTGATGCATTGTTCGCAGTAACGCCTGGATTCAGCAGTAGTAATATAGATGATTTATTAGCTGCAACAGATGCCTGCTTTAGAATGTATAGAGTGGCTTCAGATACTAAGTTTAACCCTCAAGGGAAAAATTTAAAAGAAATCACGGAAATGATCAATTATGTGTATTTGATTGTTCATCCTAAAATTAAATCTGAATTGGCGGAAATAGAACTTGAAGATTCCTATCAAGGAATGTTGAACATGCTGAATGGTCAAATGAGCAATATGCTGTTGGAATATGATTATTCTGTGCAATCAAAATAAAAAGGATGTTTCTTTTCCGTGTTCCATATCTGATTCAATTTCTATTTGGACAACGTCAATGGAAGGGAGATGATTTGAGTTGTGTTTACTTAACTTTTGATGATGGCCCTGACCCAAGAAGTACTGAATGGCTGTTAGATTTATTAAGTAAAGAAAAAGTACCATCAACCTTTTTTTGTTTGGGAAGTCAAATAGTAAGGTATCCTGAGCTATATGATGATATCATTAAGAAGGGCCATGCTGTCGGTAACCATACTTATCAACATGAAAAAGGAAATAAAACAAGCACAAAAAATTATATTTCCTCTGTTCAAAAAACGGACGCACTTGTGCACTCAAATCTATTCAGGCCTCCCTACGGGCGGTTAACAAAAAATCAAATGATCTCGTTAAAAAAAATGGATAAAAAAATCGTCATGTGGTCATGGAATTCACAAGATTATAATAAGAACGTCAGTTCGGAATCCATTTTAAAAAACGCCAAGCTTATAAAGGGTGGAGACATCTTGCTTTTTCACAACAACTCAAAATCAGCGAGAACAATAAAAAAGTGTTTGCCCGAAGTTATTCGTATTATTAAAGAAAAGAACTTAAAATTTAAAACCCTCTCATGATGTCGAAAAAGTCGAACATTCTAATATACCTTTTAGGTATTTATGTTGTCTTACAATTTATATGGTGGGGTTATCAAATCATTAATTTGGGTGCACTTGTCGACTCCTCCAACGCCCAATCCTCAAGACGTGTTTTTATGATACTAGGTGAAGGAGGCGTTTTTATTTTAATTCTTCTGGCTGGCTTCTGGCAAATTCAAAAATCGATTAAAAAAGAAATTGAGCTCTCTCAAAATCAAAACAACTTTTTGCTTTCTGTCACTCATGAACTTAAAACACCATTAACATCAATCCAACTGGCGCTCCAAACACTTTCAAAAAGAGATCTCAATAAGGAGCAAACCCAAACCCTCATTGAGAAGGCAATATCTGAAAATGAACGTTTAAAAATATTAATCGATAATATCATTCAGGCTTCAAGTATAGAAAACAAGGGATTGATCGCAGATAAAACATCCCTAAACATTAAATCTTTATTAGAGAGGATCGTTGACAAGTCCAATAAAAGGCAGGAGAATAACCTCGTTAGTTTGAAGTGCCCAAACGAATTTGATATTCTTGCTGATATATTCATGATAGAAACAAGTATTATTAACATTATTGAAAATGCAATCAAATATGCTGGTTCAAATGCCATCATTGTCAAGGTTGAAAATATAGCTCATCATCTGAATATCTCAATAATAGATCAAGGACCCGGTATTGATGATCATGAGAAAAATTTCATTTTTGACAAGTTTTATAGAGTAGGAAATGAAGAAACGCGATTGAAAAAAGGAAGCGGTCTTGGCTTATACATTGCCAAACAATTTATTCAATTGCACAATGGAGAGATTACATACACAAAGAACACCCCTTGTGGATCAATATTTACAATAAGTTTACCGTATGAATGAAAAAGTTGGTTTAATAATTCTTGATGGCTGGGGAATTGGTCAGGCTGATCATTCAGATGCCATCCATAAGGCCAAAACACCATTTTTTGATTCACTCATTAATGATTACCCCAATTCTACACTTAAGACCTATGGCGAAAACGTTGGTCTTCCAAAAGGTCAAATGGGTAATTCAGAAGTAGGACACCTCAATATTGGAGCGGGAAGAATTGTGTATCAAGAATTAAGCAGAATCAACAACTCCATTGATAAAGGAGAGTTTAATGAAATCCCTAAGCTTTTTCAGGCTTTTTCAAAAGCCAAAAAAAATGGCAAAAAGACACATTTAATGGGTCTTGTATCGGATGGAGGGGTTCACAGTAGCCAAGAGCATTTGCATGCTTTGTGCGAATTGTCCAGTTCATTGAATATGACTAATGTTTTCGTTCATGCTTTTACAGACGGTAGAGATTGTGATCCCAAAAGTGGTTTGTCATTCATTGAAACGCTTCAAAAGATTACAGATCAGAATAATGTAAAAATAGCCAGTCTTATTGGACGCTATTATGCGATGGATAGGGACCAAAGATGGGAACGAATTAAAAAAGCCCATGACCTAATGACCCAAGGAATTGGTTCAGCTTTCAATACAGCTGCTGATGCAATCCAATCATCTTATAAAAACGGTATTTCTGATGAATTTATCGAGCCTGCATTGATTGATAGAGAAGGTTTAATTGAGGAGGGAGATACTGTGATATTTTTTAATTTCCGTTCGGATAGACCTAGGGAAATCACAAGCGCTTTGACACAAAAGGATTTTCCGGAATTCGAAATGAAGAAGCTCAAACTCAATTTTTATTGCATGACCCGCTACGATGAATCGTTTGAAGGACTAGAGGTCATCTTTGAAAAAGAAAACCTGTCAAATACATTGGGTGAAGTGTTGTCTTCTCGAGGAAAAACCCAATTGAGAATTGCAGAAACAGAAAAATACCCTCACGTGACCTTCTTTTTTAATGGGGGAAGAGAGAAACCATTTGGCAGAGAACAAAGGATGTTAGTGAATTCCCCAAAAGTGGCCACCTATGATTTACAACCCGAAATGAGCGCTCATTCTGTCACTCAAAACGTTCTTGATGACATTTCGGAAAACACCCCTGATTTCCTTTGCCTAAATTTCGCCAATCCGGATATGGTTGGACATACGGGAGTTTTCAATGCCATTGTAAAGGCTGTGGAAACCGTTGATTCTTGCCTCGAAAAAATTGTTATAAAAGGCCTTGAAAAAGGCTATACATTTATTGTAATCGCAGACCATGGCAATGCAGATTATGCCGTTAACCCTGACGGATCTCCAAACACAGCGCATAGTTTAAATCCCGTACCATGTGTTTTGGTCTCATCCCCTCCATTAAAAATGGTAAAAGATGGTGTCCTTGGTGATATTGCTCCAACAATTCTGTCTTTATTTGGAATTGAAGCGCCGCAAGAAATGACTGGGAATTCTCTCGTATGAAATTGATTTACAAATCAATACCCTGTACTTAGTTAATTTTTATTAAGTTTAAGAAACAAAAATCATATTATGAAAAAAATTTTTCTATTCCTTTTTCTTGGCCTATTCTTAAACTCATGCAATAGTTACCTCGGAAAAAAATTAAGCAAAAAATCTGCAGAAGATATCGATGTTACAAAAATTGAAGATGCCTGTGATTGTGTTGAAGCCTTTGAAACCATCTCCGCCAACTTCCTAGATGTATATGGTAATAAAACTAGAGAAGAATTAAATGAATTAAGTGATGATAAAAAGGAAAAAATAAAAAAGAAAGTAGACCCCCTATTTGAAAAAAGAAATGAGGTGAATGAGCACTGTAGAAAATTTGGGATCACATACAAAAGATTCACAAATGGACAAACATGTCCTTCTTATAAAGATTTATCAAAAAATGCTGAAAAATTAGAAGAGAAGGGTTTTAAATAAGTCGAAGAAGGAATTTTTAATTTAAGTATAACGCAAATAAGTGACTGTTTTTTATGAACTCTACACTCTTTGTAGTATCTTTGCATCGAATTATAAAAAAAAGTTATGAAAAAATTATTTGTATTATTATTTGTGGGGTCAATTTTGGCTTCATGTGGAGGTAGTGGTTATACTACTGACAAAGAGGAGGCTCTTGAGCTTAAAAAAGAACAAACTGAAAATTTAAAATCTTACTACGAAGATGCACTTGAAATTAAGACTGATTTTGTTGCTGATGAAAAAGAGATTTTAGCTGATTACGGTGGAAAGGAAGAAACCCTAATCAAAAAGGCTAAAACCAAAGATGAAAAAGCTTTGGATGCTTTAGCAGATTTAAGAAATCTACAGATGCAGAAATCGAAAGATCTTCGTGAATTAGGTAGAAAAACTGAAGACTTTGATAATGCTTTAAGTCGTTCTATATCTGACATTAATCGTATAAATGAGGCAAAAGATCTAAAAGCATGGACTAAAGCCATTGCAGCTGAAGACAAAATCCAGGATGATTTAGGAGAGGCTCATGAAAAAGCAGAAGGTAAATTAAAGAAAGACTAAATTTCGATAATTTAAAAATCATTATAAAGCCACTTTCGAGTGGCTTTTTTTTTAAAATTTATAATATGAAAAAACTATTTACATTTATTATTTTATGTTTCTCTTTAATTTCTTGTAACGAAACAATAAAAGAAAAAAAGCCAAAAACTGAATGGAATTACACTACGGACAAGGAAGAAGCAATTGAGCTTAAAAAAGAACAAACTGAAGATTATAAATCTTACTTCGAAGACGCTCTTAAAATTGAAACTGATTTCGCTGCTGATGAAAAAGAGATTTTAGCTGATTACGGTGGAGAAGAATACGCCCTAATCGAAAAGGCTAAAACGAAAAATGAAAAAGCGTTAGATGCTTTAGCAGACTTAAGAAATCTACAGATGAATAGATGGAAATCTTTAAGTGAATTAGGTAGAAAAACTGAAGACTTTGATAATGCTTTAAGTCGTTCTATATCTGACATCAAAAGGATAAATGAAGCAAAAGACCTCAAAAGATGGATGAAAAACATTGATGCAGAAGACAAAATCCAGGATGATTTAAAACAGACTTATTACAAAGCTGTTGAAAAATTA
>Ga0209601_1001648_pt1 | contig 14994 bp, 16 predicted proteins | sample COGITO_mtgs_1104_4_FD_184796 | JGI IMG/M metagenome (GOLD analysis project Ga0209601, IMG submission 184796) | Pelagic marine microbial communities from North Sea - COGITO_mtgs_110426 (SPAdes) (version 2) | ecosystem: Environmental > Aquatic > Marine > Epipelagic ...
AACACAGTAACTTTGATAAATTTATAATTAGATAATGAGTTTTTACGCACACGAAACGGCAGTAATCGATCAGGGTTGTGAGATAGGTGAAGGGACAAAAATCTGGCACTTTTCTCATGTCATGCCGAACTGCAAAATCGGATTAAAATGCAATATTGGTCAAAATGTAGTTGTTTCTCCAGATGTTATACTTGGTAATAATGTCAAAGTTCAAAATAACGTTTCAATTTATTCTGGAGTGAGTTGTGAAGATGATGTTTTTCTCGGTCCATCTATGGTTTTTACAAATGTTACCAACCCTAGAAGTGGCGTAAATAGAAGAGGTCAATATTCCAAAACCACAGTTAAAAAAGGGGCGAGTATAGGTGCTAATGCAACCATTGTTTGCGGTCATGACATTGGAGAATATGCTTTTGTAGGAGCTGGAGCAGTGGTCACGAAAGACGTGCCAGCATATGCTCTATTGGTAGGTAACCCAGCAAGACAGATAGGATGGATGAGTGAATATGGGCACCGATTAGAATTTGATTCTACAGGTATTGCAATATGTTCTGAAAGTAAAATGAAATATCAATTAATGAATAATAAAGTAATAAAGCTGTAATTATGTCTAACTCACAAAAAATAAAATTCGCTGTTGTTGGAACTGGTCACATTGGAAAAAGACATGCTGAAATGATTCGTAGAGAGGAAGAAGCTGAATTGGTTGCTTTGGTGGATATACGTTCACAAAAGGACTGTGATGCTGAGTCTTTTGATGTTCCTTTTTTCAATTCTATAGAAGAATTATTAGACAGTGAATTGGCAATTGATGTGGTAAATATTTGTACTCCGAACGGACTTCATTCAGAACAAGCATTGATGGCTCTTCAAAAGAAAATGCACGTGGTTTGTGAAAAGCCAATGGGATTGAAAAAAGATGCCTGTGAAAAAATAATATTTAAAGCATTACAGGTTTCTAAACAAGTGTTTTGTGTGATGCAAAATCGTTATTCTCCACCATCTGAATGGATTAAATCTGTGATTACACAGGAGTTGTTAGGAGATATTTATATGGTTCAGCTTAATTGTTACTGGAATCGTGATGATCGCTATTATAAAAAAGGAGGATGGAAAGGCACCTCGGATCTTGACGGAGGCACCTTATTCACACAATTCTCTCATTTTATTGATATTATGTACTGGTTATTTGGTGACATTGACAATATAGAGGGAAAGTTCTTTGACTTTAATCATAAAGAATCCACAGATTTCGAAGACTCAGGTTTAGTGAGTTTTGATTTTGTAAATGGGGGTATGGGTTGTATAAATTACTCAACAGCTGTTGCCAATCAAAACCTAGAATCATCTATGACGATTGTTGGTCAAAATGGAAGTGTCAAAATCGGGGGGCAATACATGAATGAAGTTGAGGTTTGTAATATTAAGGATTATGAAATGCCCAAGTTAAAAGAATCAAACCCGGCCAATGACTATGGTCCATACAAAGGCTCTGCAGCGAATCATAATTATGTGATTAAAAATGTAATTGATGGGGTTAAAGGGAGAACATCTCCAACGACAAATGCGTTGGAAGGATTAAAAGTGGTTGAAATTATTGAAAGAATTTATAAGGTTAGAAACGAAAAATTAAAATAGAGATGAGTGATTTGATTTATGATAAAATGCTAAAAGGTGAAGCGAAACTAGCTGTCATTGGGCTGGGTTATGTGGGATTGCCTATTGCATTGGATTTTGCACGTAAAATCAAGGTTGTAGGTTTTGATATCAACCAAGAAAGAGTGGATATGATGAAAAACTCAGTTGATCCCAGCAATGAACTAGAATCTAAAGATTTCGATGGGTGTGATATTGAATTTACTGCTGACATTAATGATTTAAAGGATGTGCAATTTTTCATTGTTGCCGTACCAACACCAATTGATGATGCAAATTTACCGGATCTCACTCCATTATTGGGAGCAAGTAAAACGGTAGCTCAGGTTTTGAAGAAAGGGGATTATGTTGTTTATGAGTCTACTGTTTATCCTGGATGTACAGAAGAAGATTGTATCCCTGTTCTTGAAAATATTTCAGGTTTAAGATTTCAGGAAGATTTTAAGGTTGGATATTCACCAGAAAGAATTAATCCAGGTGATAAAGTACATACTCTACAGAATGTTGTGAAGGTTTCTTCTGGATGTTGTGAAGTTTCTTCTGAACAAATTGCTAAGACTTATGAGTTAGTTGTTGGAGCAGGAGTTCATAGAGCACCGAGCATCAAAGTAGCAGAGGCAGCAAAGATTATTGAGAATACCCAAAGAGATGTCAATATTGCTCTCATAAATGAGCTTTCTATTATTTTTAACAAGTTAAAGATCAACACCTTTGATGTTTTGGAGGCTGCTGGTACAAAATGGAATTTTTTGAAGTTTTCGCCAGGTCTTGTTGGAGGACATTGTATAGGAGTGGATCCATATTACTTGACCCATAAGGCACAGCAGGCAGGCTATCATGCAAAAGTGATTACTAGTGGTAGATATGTAAATGATTCGATGGGATTCTATATTGCAAAGCAAACGGTTAAAAAGATTTTAGCTCAAGGGAAACACATACAAGACGCAAAGGTTTTGGTTATGGGAGCGACATTCAAAGAGGATGTTTCGGATATACGGAATTCAAAAATCATTGATATTGTAAGCGAGCTCAAATCATTTCAGGTAAAAGTAGATTTGATTGATCCTCATGCGAGTTCCTCGGAAATGGAGCATGAATATGGTGTCGTATTGGTTTCAGAAACTCAAAAGGACTATGATGCCGTTATTGTAGCCGTTAATCATCAAGATTACTTAACCCTTGATGAAAAGTACTTTCAAAGTATATTAAAAGACACGAACGGTGTTTTTGTAGATGTAAAAGGAATTTATAAAGATAAAATGCAAGAGCTCGATTATTGGAGTTTATAATATGGAAAATAGAAGGATATTAATAACTGGAGGTGCTGGTTTTATTGGGTCTCATGTCGTTAGAAGGTTTGTTGAAAAATATCCCAATGATTTGATTATAAATCTTGATAAGCTTACTTACGCAGGAAATTTAGAAAATCTTAAGGATATTGATGGCGCTCAAAATTATATTTTCGAGAAAGTAGATGTTGTTGATGCTGAGGCCGTTCTTTCTGTATTTAAAAAGCATCAAATTACAGATGTCATTCATTTGGCTGCAGAGTCTCATGTAGATCGATCAATTGATGGTCCAATGGAGTTTGTGATGACCAATGTAGTCGGGACGGTCAATCTCTTGAATGCAGCAAAAGAAATGTGGCAATCTGGCCAACATGTTTTTCATCATGTTTCTACGGATGAGGTTTATGGGTCTTTAGGTGAATCTGGTCTTTTTACTGAGGAAACTCCCTATGATCCAAGAAGTCCATACTCGGCTTCCAAAGCATCCTCAGATCATTTTGTGAGGGCCTATCACCATACTTATGGTCTTCCGATAAAAATATCAAATTGTTCCAATAATTATGGAAGTCATCATTTTCCAGAAAAGTTAATTCCCTTAATGATTCATAACATTGTAAATAAAAAACCTCTTCCTGTATACGGAAAGGGTGATAATATTCGGGATTGGTTATGGGTAGAAGATCACGCCAGCGCCATAGATAAAATATTTTCTGAAGGACGAGTCGGTGAATCTTATAATGTTGGTGGCTTAAATGAATGGACCAATATTGAATTGGTTAAGTATCTGTGTAATATTCTCGATGAAAAGCTAGGTCGTAGACAAGGAGAGTCCGAAGAGCTGATTACCTATGTTAAAGATCGTGCAGGGCACGATAAAAGATATGCCATTGATGCTACAAAACTTGAAAAAGAATTGGGATGGACTCCTTCCATTAAATTTGAAGAAGGTTTAAATAAAACAGTGGATTGGTATCTTGACAATGCTGAATGGGTTGATAAAATTATCAGTGGATCATACCAAGACTATTATAAAAAAATGTATTTAGACAGGTAAATGGGGATGTTTGGGAGCTTATTTAAAAAGAAAGAAGTTCTTCCTCCATTTGATTTGGGAAGGTTTAAGACAGATATGCACTCTCATTTAATACCAGGAATTGACGATGGATCGCAAAGCATGGATCAAACCATTGCTATGTTGGCAAAGTTTGAAAGTTTAGGATATACTAAAGTAGTGACAACGCCTCATATAATGTCAGATACGTTTCCTAACAATAGAGAAACGATAGAAACAGGTCTAAAGGAGGTTGAAAAAGAAATTAAAAAAGTAGGAATTCAAATTGAAATAGAGGCTGCTGCTGAATATTACTTTGATGAAACACTCATGCCCAAAATAAAAAACAAGGAGCTTTTAACATTTGGAGATAATTATGTTTTGGTTGAATTTGCATTTCATTCTCCACCTCAATATCTCGATCAGCTTTTTTTCGAGCTAAAGTCTCATGGTTACCGACCGGTTATTGCACATTTTGAGAGGTACATATATTATTTAGGAAAAATCCACAAAGCTGAAGAATGGCGTACCAATGGAATTAATATTCAGATTAACTTAAATTCATTATTTGGACAATATGGCCCTGATATTAAAAAGCAAGCTGAAAAACTTATAGATGCCGGACAGTTTGATTTTGTAGGGACTGATTGTCATCGAATTGAACATCTTATGTTTTTAGAAGACCATTTGTCTTCACCCTATCTGCATAAAATTGGTGAGTATTTAGTTAAGAATATGGTGCTTTGATTGTTAATTTTCTTAGACACGCCAAAACTGAAACGACCTCTTCCAGTGGTAAAGATTATGATCGAAACCTAGCACCTAAGGGACATGCTCAATGTGAAGAAATTAAAAAGATAGTAAATAGTATACTGAGCGATGAAACAAAAATATATTGTTCTGCAGCCGTGCGTACCCGACAAACAGCAGGATTGATTTTTGGTGATTTAAAGTCGGTAAGCTACTTTGAAGAATTATATTTAAGTACCAAAGAAACGATACTTGAATTTATCTGTAGTCAAGAATCACATCACGAGATCTTAATTATCGGGCATAACTTTGGTCTTTCTGAAATAGCCTCCTACCTATCAGGAGCCCAAGTGGTCATGAAAACAAGTGGCTTTATTCGTTTAGAATTTCTAGGTTTCTCTAATGCTGAACTGTCTGCTTCTACGGGTGTTATAAAGTCAATTCATCGATGTAATATTGATTAATACAGAACTTCTTTTCAATAATTTTATATTTGTTCCCAATGGTTATAGCTGACATCTTAAAAAAGAACTTTGATCATTTCAAAGAGATAAAGATTCAAGAGAATACATTTTTCTATTTTGAATGTGATCAACTTCCTGATACAAGGGTTTTAATGACATCTGGATTAAGTGAGTTTAAAATGAACGTTCATGAAAAACACTTGGGCGAAGAGTATGCAGAATTGTTTTTTCTTCTGCCTGTGTATTGGAATGAAAAAGATGTATTTGAAAAAGAGAATGAGTGGGTATTTTCTTGTTTATTAAAAATTCAACAACATGTTCAGAATAATAATACTTGGATTGGCAATGGTCATACTTTTTTAATGAAAGAATTGATCGCTCCTTTTTTTAAAAAATCAACGCTTTCTCATTTCATGGTTTCAGATCCCATTGAGCTAAATCAGTTCTTAAAGCCAGTTGTTTTGGAACACAAAACCATCCGATTTCTAGCACTAATACCTCTTTATAAAAACGAATTTAGTTTTAAAGAAGCTCGAGGCACCTTCAAAATGGAGGAAAAGCTTAGGCAATATCGGGTCACTGAGAAGATGGATGGCTATAGAGAATCTGTTATTAAATCAAGAATCGCAAGGCTTTTTAGAAGATGAGACCACCTTATTATAAAGCCCATTTGGCATTGTTTTTTGTCAATGTCCTCTACGGTGCAGGACATATAATTGCCAAAGGCGTAATGCCTGAATTTTTAACACCGTCTGTGTTTATTTTTTTAAGGGTAAGCGGTGCCGTTATATTTTTTTGGATACTGGCCTTGTTGTATAACAATTTTAAAATCCAATTAAAGGACATCCCATTATTTATCCTTTGTGGCATATTTGGTGTTGCCGTTAATCAGCTTTTTTTCTTTCATGGACTGAACTTATCATCCTCTTTCAATTCTGGTATTATTATGTCGATGAACCCAATAATGGTTGGTGTTTTATCTTATTTTATGCTCAAAGAGAAACCGACATTGATGAAAATAGCTGGTGTTCTTCTTGGTGCTTCAGGTGCAATCTTACTCACCTTAAAAGGTGCTGTAGGGAGTGGGGATTCTATTATCGGAGATTTGTTTTTAATAATTAATGCAATGAGCTATGCGCTATATCTGGTTTTGGTAAAGCCTTTAATGAGTCGTTATGCGCCCATAACAGTAATCACTTGGGTCTTTACATTTGGTTTGTTTTTTGTTTGTATTTTCCCATCGACAATTCCAGACTTGCTTCAAACTGATTTTGGTACAATTCCGAGTGAGATTTATTTAAAGATCGTTTACATCATTGTTGGGGTTACTTTTTTCACTTATTTACTCACTATTTATGGTTTACAGTTTTTAAGCCCGACAGTTTCAAGCTCTTATATTTATTTCCAACCTTTATTGGTGGTTTTATTTGCTTTTGTCTTTTCATATTTAAATTGGTCAGCAGATTATACCAATACCATTACTTTTGAAAAAATCACTTACATGATTTTGATCTTTTTAGGCGTATACCTTACATCCAAATCATCATCAAAAAAAACAGTATGAACAACTTTTTAGTCACCATGGTCTTTCTTCAATGCTTTAACTTGCTTTATGCGCAAAAGCATGCAATTAACGAAAAAGATTATCTCGAATGGAAGCGAATTTCCAATCAGGTGATAACAGAAAACGGTGATATTGTTTCCTATTCAGTGGATCCTTTAAAGGGTGATTCGTATTTATATATTCAACAAACCTCTCCTTTTAGATTGGATTCCTTTGAACGTGCAAGCGATTTTGATACTCCTTTAAACAATGATTTTGCCGTTTTCAAAATAACGCCCGGTTACGATACTTTGAGAAAGGTGAAACTAAAAAAGATTAAAAAAGCAAAATGGCCCAAAGATACTTTGGGTATTTATGATTTCTCCGAAAACCTTTTAATCAAGGAGCCAGGAGTTTCAACATTTTCTATAGCGAAAAAGGGCAATACTCTTGCCTATATTCAGGTTGTTGAACCCGAAGCTAGGAAAGGCTTATTTAGCTCATGGTTCGTTTCTGTTAAGGATAAGAAAAAAGAAAAACGGTTGAAGGTCTTTTATTCATATCCTTTGTTGTCTTTTGATGAGCGTAATATAAAGTCATTTGTTCTTTCTCCCAACGGAGAACGGATTGCCTATATTGAGGCTGTCTCTGGTGATGATGATAAAGATTCAGAGAAGCTCGTGATTCGCAATACAAAAGGAGGAGAACTTGTTCGTTCTTTTACTGCTCAACAAAAATACAAGCTTCCAGTTTGGAGTGCGTCTTCTGGGAAAATGGCGTTTTTCTTTTCCAATGATACCATCATAAATAATTATCAAATGACCTTGTATGATTTTGACTTGAGTGCCTCCCTTTCTTTCGGAGATACATTAGACACAAAGCTAGATTCAGAATCGGTACCTTCACATTGGAGAACTCCTTTCTTTTCTAAGGATGAAGATCGGTTATTTTTTGGTATTCATACTAGAGCAGTAAAGAAAGCAGAAGATTCATTATTGGAAGAAGAAAAATATCATTTAGATGTATGGCATTATATGGATCATCAAATTCAACCTCAGCAAAAGAAGCGACTAAGGTGGGATAAAAAGAAGAACGATTTATACGTTTACAATATAAATCAGGTCAAATTAAATAGGCTTTCAAATGATACCTTAAATGTAATCGTAAAAGACAAGTATGAAGCTGCTTATGCATTGGCATACTCAAACGAGTCTTATGCCATTGAATCTCAATGGTCTTATCCATGGAAAAAGGACTATTACCTTGTTTCTCTTGATAATGGTGATATAAAAAACATTAAAAAGAACATTAAGTATCCCGGAGTCATGTCTCCAAATGCGAAATACTTCACCTACTTCGATGAGGAACTAGCAGAACATCAAATAATTAACTTGGAGACCAATAGAGAAACCTGTATCACTTGCTCGGTTGACAGTACGACATGGACACGTGATATTAATGGAATGCCTATTCAAGCTGGACCAGTTCGAACACTTGGATTTACAAGAGAAGATCAGTTTATTTTTCAATCAAAGTGGGATATTTGGTCCTATGACCCCGTAATAGATACTTTGATCTGTATAACAGAAAGACAAGGTGAACAAAGACAGATACAAATGTCTTTGTATAAAAAAAACAGAGATAGTGTATATATTGATCTTACTTCTAGCTATGTATATGGTTTAAATAAAATAAATAAGTCCATGCATCTCTTTAATTGGCTGCAACATGAAGACCATTATGATTTAATTGAAAACATGATCTCTCCACACAGGTTTCAATCTCTAGTTTGGTCTGGTGATGGTGAAAAAGCATTATTGAGAAAGTCTTCAGTACATGATTACCCAAACGTAGAATTGGTTGATAAGAATTGTCTAATAATTAAACAAATCTCCAATGCAAACCCACAACAAAAAGACGTTTTATGGCCTTCCGTTGAATTGGTGAATTGGTTGAGCTATGATTCTATACCTCTTGAAGGCCTTGTATATATTCCAGAAAATTATGATACCACAAAACGTTATCCTTTAATGGTTTATTATTACGAATTAAATTCTGATAATTTGCATAATTATCGATCTCCCAAGCCTTCTGCCAGTATCATTAACCCAATTGAATATGCCTCTAACGATTATTTGGTTTTTGTTCCTGATATCAGATATGTGCCTGGCTATCCCGCAAGGTCTGCTTATAATTCAATAATGAGTGGAACAGATCATTTAATCAAAAATTATGCAGTGGATTCTTTGAAAATGGGATTACAAGGACAAAGTTGGGGAGGGTATCAAACAGCTCAACTCATAACAATGACGACTAGGTATGCAGCAGCAATGGCTGGAGCACCCGTAAGCAATATGTTTTCTGCATATGGAGGGATTCGTTGGGGTTCAGGGTTAAATCGTCAGTTTCAGTATGAAGCTACACAGAGCCGGATTGGTAAAACCATATGGGAAGCACCTGAACTCTATTACGAAAACTCACCGATATTTCATTTGCCAAAAGTCAGTACTCCGCTTCTTATTATGCACAATGATAAAGATGGGGCTGTTCCATGGTATCAGGGAATAGAATTATATAACGGTATGAGGAGGCTTCAAAAACCTTGTTGGATGCTGGTATACAACAATGATGACCATAACTTGAGAAAACTCGCTAATAAATTTGATTTGAGCATCCGAATGAATCAGTTTTTTAATCATTATTTAAAAGGATCAGCTCAACCCAAATGGATGAAAGAAGGCATTCCTGCCTTGGAAAAGGATAAAAGAACGGGATACGAATTAGATGAAAAATAAGGGATTTGTTTTCACTTTTATTTGTGTTGTTGCAGGTATAGGAGTATTAAGTCTTATTCCGCCCGAATCGGGTGTTGAATTTGGGGATCACGATAAATGGAATCATTTTATTGCTTATTCTATACTTGCTTTAAACTGGACATTTTTAAAGACCAATCAAAAAGTGTTTTGGCTTGGGCTTGGAGCATGTTTTATATATGGGTTGCTTCTTGAGTTTTTACAAGGATTTATTCCGGGGAGGGAGTCATCTTTAATGGATGTTCTAGCCAACACAGGTGGTATTGTGATAGGAAGTGCAATTGGGCACATTATCAAGTCCAGTAGTAGAAAATGATATTGAACAAAAGTTTCAATGATTACCCCTTTGAATCTTCCGTTGAGTCATTTTTAGGTTTGATATGATAAACAATCTTGAGTTTTTCATTTTGTTCTTTTTCGGCTTTTGCTTTTTGTCGTTCCTCTTCTTCTCTAACCTTTTGCCAGTACATTCCCTCAAGATCAGGAGGCTCAATGCCAAGCTCTTTTTCTATTTCATAAACATATTTTGGACGTTGTGGCCCTTGTTTTCTATAAACAAAAGCGAGAATTACACCGACAATTAATCCCATAAAATGTCCCTCCCAAGAGATACGAGGAGAAATTGGAAGAATTCCCCAAATCATACTCCCGTAAACAAATGCGATAAACATGGATAGGGCCTGCAAGGGAAGGTATTTCCGTAGCGTCCCTGAAGTAAAAAGAAAAGCAACGAGACTGTAAATCACCCCGCTCATCCCAATATGATAAGCTCCTTTATTCGCAGCAAACCACCATACGCCGACACCTGTAAAAACCCAACTGAATAAAAGAACTTTAAATGCGATTTCTTTATAGAAATAAAATAAAAAAAGCGTCAGTAAAAATATTGGAACTGAATTGTTGATAATGTGATTGAAGTTTTCTGTTGAATGGACCAAGGGCATAAATAAAATACCTTGAAGCCCTTCAATACTTTTAGGGAGCACGCCGAGTTTATAAAATTGAAAAAGAAATAATGAATCGGCCCAGTAGAACAGCCAAATGAATACCAATATTATGATGGCAGGTGGTAGTGCATTACCAAAGTGCTTATCAAATTGCGGATTCTGATTCATGATTCATTCTTGTCAATTAGTGTGCCGACCTATAAATTATGACAGTTTGTCAATTTTAGGACCTCATTTATGAATGATATTGTAATTTTGTGTGACATGGAGATTAAAAATAAAATTAAAGAAAGTGGGATCATTCAATTGGATTTGAACGATTTTAGGTCAAATAAAACATTGATGGGTATTGATTTGTCAGAAAGGCTACATAAAGGATTAATTTTAAAAGAAAAGGATTTTCGGATTTGGCTGAAGGAACATGATTGGAAACAGTATGCTAATCATGCCGTTTTTGTTTATTGTTCTGTAGATGCTATCATACCGACGTGGGCATACATGTTAATTACCTCAAAAGTATTAGAATATACTGAACACGTAATTGTTGGAAAACAAAGCGATTTGGAGAAAAATTTAATCAAGGAAAACATTGATTCACTTGATTTATCCTTGTTTCAAGATCAACGCGTCATCATTAAGGGGTGTTCTGAGATTGCCTCACCTGAGCATGCCATGTCAGTACTGGTTGTTTTGTTGCAGCCAGTAGTGAAATCAATAATGTATGGAGAGCCTTGTTCAACAGTTCCTGTTTTCAAAAAGAAAAAGACCTAAATTTGTAACATGTCAGGATCTACTTTAGGAACTATTTTTACACTCACTACTTTTGGTGAATCTCACGGGAAAGCTATGGGGGGAGTGATCGAAGGATTTCCTGCAGAAATAACATTGGATTTGGCATTGGTTCAGCAAGAACTTAACAAAAGAAGGCCTGGCCAAAGTGAATTGGTCTCAGCAAGAAATGAAAAAGATCAAGTTGAGTTTCTTTCGGGTGTTTTTGAAGGAAAATCAACAGGTACGCCAATTGGATTTATCATCTTAAATGAGAATCAAGAATCAAAAGATTATTCACATATCAAAGACACTTATAGACCTTCTCATGCTGATTTCACTTTTGAAAAGAAATATGGAATCAGAGATTATAGAGGAGGAGGAAGAGCAAGTGCTAGGGAGACTGTTTGTAGAGTTGTTGCAGGGGCATTAGCCAAGCAAGCATTGAATAAAATGGGAATAAAATTCTCAACCTATGTTACACAAATTGGAGGGATTAAAATTGAGTCTCAGGAGTTTTTTAAATCAGAAACCATTGAAAAATCTTTGGTTCGTTGTCCGATACAGGATGCTTCAAATAGGATGGAAAATTTGATTTCTGAAATCAAAAAAGAGGGAGATACTCTTGGAGGCATCATTCAGTGTATAGTAAAAAATGTACCAGCGGGGTTAGGAGAACCGGTTTTTGATAAGCTGCATGCATCACTAGGAAAATCCATGCTTTCAATCAATGCCGTTAAAGGATTTGAGATTGGATCGGGATTTATATCTGCCTCAATGAAAGGTAGTGATCATAACGATGTCTTTGATACAAAAGGAACGACAATTTCGAATTTTTCCGGAGGTATTCAAGGGGGCATTTCCAATGGAATGCCAATTGTTTTTCGTGTTGCTTTTAAGCCTGTTGCCACCATAATGAAGAGTCAGGATTCAATAGACAAGAACGGGAATAAAGTGCGCATAGAAGGCAAAGGCAGACATGACGCTTGTGTTGTTCCTAGAGCTGTTCCAATCGTAGAATCGATGGCAGCCATCACAATACTTGATTATTATTTAAGAAACAAAACCATTCATATTTAAACGATAAGTTATGTTACAAAGAGTTCAAACGATATATTTTTCATTGGTAATCATTTGTTTGGGAGTCACATGCACAGGCATGGAGTTTTTTCGATTTGTGAAAGGCACAGAATTTTATTCATTTTCTGTTTACGGTATTCAGAAAGGTATGGGTAACGACCTTTCCATGCATAAGAGCATACCTATTTTTCTTACGGTGATAGGACTTTGTTTATTTGCTTTTATGACATTGATGAGCTATAAAAATATTAAAAGACAGCTCAAGTGGTCAAGAGCCTTATTTTATTTTTACATGTTAATGGTTATTGTGTTTTTGATTTACTCTTCTTTTGGAAAAGGTATGTTTTTTAAAAATAATGCGAGTCAAGAATTGGGCTTGGGGTATATTTTTTTTATTGCAGGTCTTCCTTTTTCGTTCCTTGCCCTTATTGGCGTTAAAAAGGATAAAAACTTACTTGATTCCCTGAACCGTTTAAGATAATGATTCCGATAATTCTCGTAAATTAGATTATTCATTAAAAATCAATCCTTTGAATAAGAGAGTATTAGAGATTAGAAACCTCTCCAAGAATTATAAAAATATTAAAGCTGTTTCAGAGCTGAGCTTGCAGGTTAATGAGAAAATGGTTTATGGCATCTTAGGCCCAAATGGAAGTGGAAAGACAACAACGTTAGGTATGCTTCTAGGGGTAGTTAATCAAAATCACGGAAGCTATTCTTGGTTTGAAAATGGGAACAAGGACGAGAATCGAAAACGAATTGGATCATTGTTAGAAACACCTAATTTTTATCCCTATTTAACCGCAGAACAAAATCTTGAAATTACAGCTAAAATCAAAGAGATTGATGGGGTTTCATCTGAAATAGATAGGGTTCTAAAAATGGTTGATTTATACAAACGTAGGGATTCGAAATTTAAAACTTTTTCTTTAGGGATGAAACAGCGTCTTGCAATAGCAAGCGCATTATTGGGAGAGCCTGAGGTTCTTGTTTTAGACGAGCCAACGAATGGTCTTGACCCTCAAGGAATTGCGGAAATACGCGACTTAATCATTGACATTGGTAAGAAGGGCAAAACAATAATCATAGCATCCCACATCCTTGATGAGATTGAAAAGGTATGCACGCATTGTGCCATTTTGAAAAACGGAAAATTACTTCGAACAGGGACCATAGACGAGATTATAGGCAATCAGGAAAGCACTTTGGTTAAAATAGGAGCAGAGGATAAAATGCTACTTGCGGAAATAGTCAACTCAAACCCTGAAATGACTATATACAAACAATCTGCTGTAAACGATTTAATGATTATTAGTGTTTCTAAAAACACAAAATCCGATCAAATTAATCGGTATTTTTTTGATAAAGGAATAGTATTAAACCAACTGGATGTCTATAATGAATCCTTAGAAAATCAATTTTTGGACATAATTAGAGAATCATGAATCGATTACTTACCATTGAATGGCTCAAATTAAAACACCTTAGCACGCTTAAGGTCATACTAATGGTCTATGCCATATTATTGCCCTTAATTTTTTATTGTTTGTCCCTAATGCCTATCTATGATCAGGTTTATAATCATCAGATCTATCAATTTCCGGATGTTTACCATTATGTGACTTATATATCTAGCTTTTTCAATTTGCTTATTGGTGTTATTATCGTTGTTTTTACCTGTAATGAAATTAAATACAAAACGCAGCGGCAAAACCTAATTGATGGTCTTAGCAAAAAAGAATTGGTTCTTTCAAAATTTTATGTGGTAGCCTTATTATCGATTGTTATAACTCTATATACCTTTTTGATTGCAGTTCTATTTGGTTTCTCCAATGGTTCAACGGATGTCTTTAATGGAATTAGATACATTGGGTTTTATCAAATTGCCACTTTTGGGTATTTTATTTTCGCTTTTTTTCTGGCCAACCTTTTGAAAAATCCAGCTTTATCAATCGTGTTTTATTTACTGTCAACCTTTCTTGAAGGTATGACTGGCTTATTTGCAAAAGATTATTCGCAATTTTTTCCTTTAAGTACTTTTTCAACCTTAATCCCGATGCCTTTAATCCCTGATGGGTTTGAGTATGCAATGACTGAAATGCAAAGGGCATCATTAGGATTATTTTATGTATTTGTTTTCTTGTATGTGTCCTATTACATACTTACCAAACGAGATGTTTAACCGTTTAAGATAATTCGTCAGAAACCAATTTGTAGGTGGGGTCCTCTAGTACATTTACGCTAATGATTTTTTCAGCACCTTTAAGTAACCGAATGCAATCTTTGCTCAGATGTTTAAGTTGAACTTGCTTACCCGCTTGTTTATAGCGTTCAGTAAGTTTGTTTAGAGCTTCTATTGCAGACATATCAACTACACGGCTTTCTGCAAAATCAATGATAACCAAATCAGGGTCATTCTTTACATCGAACTTCTCATTAAAAACGGTTATGGACCCAAAGAAAAGGGGGCCATATATCTCATAGTTTTTAGCACCATTTTCGTCTATGTGTTTGCGTGCTCGAATGCGTTTTGCATTGTCCCAAGCAAAGACCAGGGCAGCAATAATTACTCCGAGTAAAACAGCCAATGCCAGGTTGTGCAAAAACACAGTGATTAAGGTGACGGCGATCAT
>Ga0209601_1001682_pt1 | contig 14772 bp, 12 predicted proteins | sample COGITO_mtgs_1104_4_FD_184796 | JGI IMG/M metagenome (GOLD analysis project Ga0209601, IMG submission 184796) | Pelagic marine microbial communities from North Sea - COGITO_mtgs_110426 (SPAdes) (version 2) | ecosystem: Environmental > Aquatic > Marine > Epipelagic ...
GCTGTAAATCTTTGACTATTACTATTTGATACAAATGGCTTATTCTCAATATTAGCTCTAAATTTATTTGGATGATAAGTTAAAGTAACAGTATTTTTTACCCCTGTATTTCTTCCATGGCTACAGTCCCATCTATGTGTTGCTCCAGGGTTATAACTTATTTGTGAAAAAGAATTTCCTCTACTACTGCAATTTCTACTACCAGTATTTGGTGGTCTCGTATTATCAAATCTCGCAAAAAGTCTATCGTATCCATTTCTATTAAATGCAAGTTGTTGATTTGTATTTGGTGTGGACCATCCTGTTAATCTATTCATATCGGTATGAGATAAATAACCTTCGTCAGTTCGACCACAATTATTTGTATGATTAAACTCATATCCTTTAAAATGATGTAAATGAATAGCTGACCTATTTCCTTGTGCACCCCACCAAGACCATAAATACATGTCATAAGTCATATCAGCAGGATCTCCCCACCATTCATTTTTTTCTGTTGCTGTTAAATTGTTCCATTCACTTCTTTCAGTACTTCGTAATGAATTTCTCAATCTTGTTTCACTAAAACCTGAGGTACCATTTAAGGTTTGATAATCTATTCCTGCACAAGCTCTAATTCTTCCATCTGGCCAAGTTTTTTGAACAACACTAGGTCTTTGATATCCTGCAGCAAATCCAAGCATATCATCATCCATCCAGGCACTCATTTGAGGATTACAATCAGGATAACCTCCAGAACATATCATTCCCTTTAAAACAAACGAGTCATATTCTTCTGTTGAAACTAAAAATGAAGGTGATGCTAAATTTTGCTGAATGTAAAAAGATCTTCCATCTTCAGTAAGATCGAAATTTGGACCTCCATTATAGCTACTTGTTCCATTTTTTTCATAATTTGCATTGCCATACGTAAATCCTTTGGGCTCCCAAGTATGTAAATTAACATCTGAAAATTGAGGTGCAGCATATTTCATTACTCTTACTGTGTAGTCTTTGTAAGCTTCATTTTGATTTACCCATCCTTGACTATCACAGTTGGTATCTAAATCTGCTTTTAATCTAAGAGTAAAATCTTGATAACCATCAGAGTTAAAAGTGTAATTATCATTAAGATTATCTAAAGTTCCTTCTAAAGTTAAAGTGCCATCCCATTGTTCATTAGTGTCCTTCAAGTTATTACCGTTGGTATCATCATATCCTGATGAGACTGTTAGTCCTGGTGGCAAATTTCCAGATGCAGTTGTTGTAACTAACTTAAGTCTCATTTCACTATGACTAATACTTGGAATTCCTGTAATAGCAGGTGGCTTTTCTGTATCAAATGTTATTGCATCGTAAGTTCTTGTTAGACTAGTTGTGCCAACTGTTTCACCTTGATGAAGAATAATTAAATTTTCATCATTTAAAAAATTTGAAAGCTGAATATCTCTTGTAAGATTATTTGCACATTGAACTTTTAAACTACCAGTAAAAGGGATAACTGCTGTTCTATTTTCATGTAAATCTTCTTCATCATAAACATAATAAGTTTTTCCACCAAAATTCAAATTTCGCATATATGCAGAAGCTGAATAAGTTTCTAAAACTTTGCCGTCTATTGCCTCTAATTGAATTTCAAAATCAATATGTTTGCTTCTAATTCTTATACCTAAAACTTTAAAAAATTGCGCAACTGGCATCCAATCTACATCAACAGTTGTGTTTGTAGTATCCGTTGCATCACAATTTGTTGTGTTCCATATTTTCTTTTTTAATACTGTTTTTTCTGTTTTTGGTGAGTAAGGTATTTGCAATTCATACTTGATTAATTTTCTTTGAATATTTCCACTGTTGTCCTCTGTATCAAAACAAAATGAAACGGATTCTCCAAATTCTGTATCATCTGCAACTTCAGTTCCATCATCATTTAAAACTTTTACAGGTACCTGAACCTCGCCATCGGTGCTATCAGGGTGTTTGTAACCAGCCATTTTACTGTCATATTGTAAAACATTTAGTGCAAATCGAGCTTCTTGTTTAATATTATTATGGTTTATCTGTCTTACGAATGTTCCTTGAAAGTTATTATAAATTACATATGCTGCACCCATTATAAGAGTGGAGACAGCCAATGCTATTAACACCTCTACTAAAGACATTCCTTTTTGATTTAAAAATTTTTTCATTAAATTTTAAGTGCCTGCTAAAAATAATCTTCTAAACTTTTCTTGGATTTTATCTTGCTTGATTGTAATTGTTACTTGTTTTTTTTTTACTGTTTCAAAAACGTCTTCACCATCAGCCTGATCAGTTATACCATCATTATTTTTATCAACAGGCATATCTTTTTCAATATCATCAATTTCTAATAATCTTTTATCTCCTGTTCGAGACGGTCCTAAATGTTTTTTTAATAACGCTCCCCAATTAGCTAAATCTGTAAGAACTTTTTGATTTGTTATTGTAGCTTGATAAGTTGTATCATCATATTTTGTCATGTCTAAATCATCGTAAGGATCTAAGCTACCCTCTGAATTTGATATAAATGTTATTGAAGCATTTTCTATTGCATCAGATGCCATATTTTTATTTGGGGTATCATCAGGAACATCTGATCGCTCTAAAGTTAATACTGTATTATTGTCACCATCAAAAGTTGTTGAGTCTGTAATTTCATATTTACCTCCAACACCCTCAATAATAATTTGATCTCCATCACCTGGAAGTTGAGCTAAACCTTTAACTTTCAATAATGTGCCTGCTGTCGTATCTTCATATGCTCTTGGATCGCCATATTGAGCTGCAACTGGGTTATAAACTGCCGCAAGTTCTTCAAACATTAATTCAACAGCATAGGCAGCCTTGTCAAATTTTCTTAAATTAGCGAAATCCCTTTCCTGATATGATTGCAACGTCATAAAAACTGTTACAGCTAAGCCCAGTATTGCTGCTGCAGTCATACCCTCCACTAATGAGACACCCTTTTGAAATTTAAATTTCAAATAATTCACATTCTTTTACCATTGTTAAAAAATCCAGATTGATATGTGTGTAAATAATCCTTTTTACCACCAGCGTTTGATGATGCTTTTATCTCTCCTCTTACATTTTCAGGGGACGAACCATCTGGCAAAAAACAAAAAAAATTATTTGCAGAAGATACTTTTGTGCAATTACCAGTTAACGAAGTACATCTGCTTATAGTCATGTACTGTAGTTTTTTTGAGTATTCTGCTAACTCTGTGCCTTTATCGTTTGTCCCATCAAAGTCAGAACACTTTGTGGCTGTAGATTTATGATATTCAACATTATACCTATTCAATCCCTGCGCTTGCCACACCTCAAGATTAGCACTGTTTTCAGTCGTATCGTTTATAATTCTAATAGTATAAGCGTTACCTTCTTCTAAGGATAACTGTCTCACTATATTTATTTGCCCCCTGATGGTTGCAAGATCATTTTCAAAATTCTCTTGTTCACCAAAGTTATCTATTGCAGGAAATCCAACTAATCCAATTAGAGAAATAACTCCAATTACAGTCATTAATTCAAGTAAACTAAACCCTTTTTGCTGTCTCATAGCAATTATCCAACAGCACTTCCTATACTGAATATTGGCATATAAAGTGCAATCATTAACACTCCAATAATTCCTCCAATCAATACAATCATTAAAGGTTCTATTATTGACGATAGAGCAGCTACCACACCATCAAATTCTTCTTCATAATAATTTGCAATTGATTGAAACATCTCTTCCATATTTCCAGTTCTTTCACCAACAGCAGTTAATTGAGCTAGGGCTGGTGGAAAGATATGCTCTTCAGCTTTTAATAAATCTGATAAGTTTTGACCTGTAACAATATTTTTTCCAATTCGTTCAAGCGCGTAAATAAATACTAGATTTGTAGTAACTGATTTTGAAATTTTAATTGTATCAATAATACTGACACCTGCTCTTGTCAGATTGGCCATAATCATACACATTCTTGAAACAGTTGCTTTAACTATTAGGTCGCCAAATAATGGAAATTTTAAAAACCTTTTATGCATGACATGTCGAAAACCCTCAATATTTTTATATAAAAAATTATATGAAATTCTTATAATAAAAATTGTTCCAATAATTTTCATTATGTTAACAGGATTTGCAATGAACTGACTTGCATTTACAATGACTAATGTTGCACCTGGTAGCTGTACACCCATCGCACTATACATTTTTTCAAATACTGGAACTACTTTCCATAACATAAAAATTGTAATTGTAGTTGCAACTGTTAAAAGCATAACTGGGTAAAAAAGTGCACTTTTAATCCCAGCTCTAATCTTTGAATTCTTTTCTAACAACTCAACAAGCTTAATCAAAAATTCATCCAACTTACCACTGGCTTCTCCTGCAGAGATCATGTTTAAATAAATGTTGTCAAAAATTTTTGGGTGTTTTGCAAATGCGTCAGTTAAATTTGTTCCGGTATTAAGATCTTGAGCAATCCTGTGAGCAGTAACCTTCATTTTCATATGTACTGTTTGATCTCTAATCATTTGAATGGACTCGAGAATAGGCAACCCAGCTTTAATCATTGTTGAAACTTTTTTAGTAAACTGAAGTAGTTCCTTAGGAGGAACTTTGGCCCACGGACCAAAATTAAGATATATATTTCCTTTGGCGAAAATTATTGGAGCATTGCTTATTGGTATATCATCAAGTGAAGGTGCTTTTTTATCCTGTGCTTTTCCACTCCCTTTTTTAATTGAAGTAACGATAATTTTTTTCTTTCTAAGTTCTAATGTTGCTGTTTTGGGATCAGAGGCTGAAATTTCACCGCTTATTTTTTTACCTGCTTGAATTCCTATATATGTAAAAGATGCCATAAAACATACATTAACAATCTTTTTTGAAATCTATCTATAGAAAATTACTATAATATTAAATTAATTAAAAAATATTCTATAGAAAATTAAGTTACCAATATTCTGGAGTATTCTTCAATTGATAAAATACCTTTTTTAATAAAATTTCTTCCAATCACCTGCATTGTTTGAAAGCCATCTTTGACAGCTATATCTAGCATTTCATCCCCTCTCGCATCTCTTAATATTGCTGTTTCGAGGTTTGGAGTTTTTTTAAGAACTTCATAGATACCTTGTCTTCCTTTGTATCCAGTATTATTACACTCAGGACACCCTTCTCCTACTTTTGGAGCGAACTCATTAATTTCAATTTCTGTAAATCCAAATTGCAACAAACTTTCTTTTGTTGCTTTATCATCGTCTTTTAAACATGACGAACAATTTTTTCTTGCTAATCTTTGTGCTACAATCAAACTAAGCGCTGATGCTACCATGAAATTTGGTACACCCATATTTGTAAGTCTTACCACAGTAGAAACAGCATCATTAGTATGCAGTGTGCTTAACAAGAGGTGTCCTGTTAAGGCTGCTTTAATTGAAATATCAACCGTTGATTTGTCTCTAATTTCTCCAACTAAAATAACCTCAGGATCTTGTCTTAAAAAAGATTTTAAAATGGACTCAAAAGTTAATCCAATTTCTGCATTTGCCTGTACTTGACCAACACCTTTTAAGTAAAATTCTACTGGATCTTCAGCTGTCATAATATTAGTTCCAGGTTTATTAATTTTTTTTATACATCCATATAAAGTTGTACTTTTACCACTTCCAGTTGGACCAGTTACTAAAACCATTCCTTGTGGAGCTGTGATTGCTGTTACCAATTTATTATAATCTTCTGGATCTAAACCTATTTGCTCTAAACCCAAATCAGGTCCAGCAGCTAACAAACGCATTACAACTCTTTCTCCCTCTTTAGCAGGAATTACAGAAAACCTAACATCAATATCAACATCATCTTCACTTTTTGGTTCTGGATTTTTAAATTGTAATTTTCCATCTTGCGGCAACCTTTTCTCAGAAATATCACATCCAGACATAATTTTTAACCTGGTTACAATTGCATTATAGTTTTCCATTAAAGTTTGTTTAAATTGAAGTTGTTCTTGTAATACGCCATCTTTTCTAAATCTTATTTGAGCCTCACCTCTTCTAAAAATTTCTATGTGAATATCACTAGTTCCAGAATAAAAAGCCTCCATCAATACTTTGTCTACAAAATCAACTACTACATTTTGATCACCTGTATTTTTAGTGTTAGGAACTTTTACATTTAAATTTGGTCTAGTTGGATTGGTTATTTTATTATTTTGTTGACTAGTGGATACAGCTTCCTTTGTTGCCTCCACAACATTTTTAAATTTTAAAGCTTGATCAAGATTGCTTGGTTTTGCCACATATAACTCTATATTACACCCTGTCATACTTTTTATTTTTCCAGCTAATGTTGATTTAGTAGGGTCAAATAAAGCTATTTTTAAAATTCTTCCCGTAAGCTCAAAAGGCAATACATGGTGTTCCAAGATAAATTCTTTAGGAAGTTTTTTGACTGCCTCTTTTTTAATTGATTGTTCTGTAAGTATAATTTTTCTTAACGCATAATTACGAGAAACTGCTGCAACAATATCATCTTCTGTTATTAGTTTATCTTCTAACAAGTAATCCAAGGCTCCTAAATCTTTTTCACCATTAGACTCAAGTTTTTTTTTAGCTTCAGTGATGCTAGCATCTGAAAGTTTGCCCATATTTTTTAATAAGCTAGAGATTTTTAAACTTATTTCAGGATTTAATGAGGGCATTTGACCTAGTTATATTTTAAATTAAAACTTATACAATATTAGCACTTAAAAATATCAATAATTGAGTTTTATCATCAGATTGTGTTTTTTCTTGAAAAAATAACCCAAGGATAGGTATCTTTGAAAAGAAAGGAACATAATTTTTGCTACTTACCTTTGTGTTTTTATAAACACCTCCTAATACGGCTACATCTCCTGCATTAACTTGTACAACTGAAGTTAATGACTCTTCTTTTGTAGTAACGCTTCCATCAGCTAAGGCTGAACCTGGTTGATCATTTGCAAGACTTAATGTCAATTTAATCTTATCATCTCCTGTAATCACTGGAGTTACACTTATATTCAAATTTTGAGGTATCTCTTGTGTACTACCTGCAGCATCACCTGAAGCTGGAATAACTTTAACTAAAGTTGTACCTTGAGTAAGAGATGCTTCCTCACCATCCATTGCAAATAATTTTGGATTAGAAACTGTTTCAGTATTAGCATCATTAACCGATGAATTAATTATTGCCTTTATCTTTGTCATTCCAATGTTGCCAAGTAGAAAAAATCCACCTGCAACACTAATATCATCACTTGTATAGCCAGTATTGGATAGTCCACTTGTGTTTGTATTACTTGGAGTAAAATCTGAAGCACCAGCTGGATTAGTATCTATTCCAACCATAGTAATTCTATCTCTACCGGCTTGAACATTTTGAACATTCGCAGCATCTAATTTAGCACTAAAAGATTTACTAAATTCATCTCCAGCATTAACAATATAAGCCTCAATCATTACTTGTTTCTTCTCTAAATCAATTTTATTTATAATATTTTCGATTTGATTTAGTTGATCATACGTTCCAGATATCACAATTTGATTATTAGGTTCATCATTGACCATAGCTAAACCTTCTGGTTCTTTTAAAATTTCTTCTATTGAGCCTATTACATCTTCAGATTTTTGATAAAAAATTCTAAATATTTCAGTTGTAGTTGGTTCTGAACTTTCGCCATCAGTGCTCACTGACCCACCGATTTCTAATGTAGCAATATTATTATTAGTTTCAATAGTGTTATCAATTTTAGATTTTTCTAATTCAGCCAAAACTTCTTTAGTGTGGACTCTTAATAATCCTGAATCTTTATCTTCCATCATTACTAAATTATTAATATCTAGTATTGCATATACAGCAGATCCCCATTTTATATTTTCAAAATCAATTGTAATTTGTCCTTGTACCTCGTCTCCAATAATAATGTTTCTTTGAACTAAACTTGCAAATAATTTTAAAGCAGATTTTATATCCATAGCATTTAATTTTAAGCTAACTTCTTGAGACTCAAGCTGCTTAATCTTTAAATTTCTATCAAGTAATTCTAGTGATTTTTTTCCTGGTTCTTTTCTTTCAGTTAATGAAATTCTTCTTGATACAGCCTTATTTGAACTAATATTTTTATTGTTTTGTTTTATATCCTTTGCAGTCTCACTAAATTTGCTAGATGATTTTTGAAAATTTTCTGCACTTGCTTTTACATTAAAAGATTCGATATCTAGAACAGCCCCTTTATCTTTTTGGTCATATGCCATTTTTGGCCTGTCAATTTTGCTACAACTACTTAAAATCACAAGCAATATAGATAAAATTATGTAATTAAATTTTATGTTAAGAACATTTATCATTATTCAAACAAGCTTTCGACATTTGTAACTACTTCTTCATCATTATTATTAGATTGGTTTTCTTCGTTGTTACTTTGCTCCAATATCTCATTAACTTGTGTGTTTGTCTCATTGTTTATCTGCTGAGGTAGAGATGCAATTGCCTGACCAACAATTGGGGTGTTAATAAAAAATTCAAACTCAATATTATCCTCTAATACAATCATTTTGTTAGTTTCAATTGAAACAATAACTCCATCTTTATTACCAATATTACCTCCCTCTCTAACCATAAACTGACTACCAGCAATTTCAATAATTGCTAAGTTTTTTGTATCAATAACAAAATCATTAATACTTTTTTTATCAAGAGTTGAATAATCTATATTTCTATTTGCATAGATTGGAATTTTTAACAATTGATTTTCATTTAACTTTAAAGTTTTTTCTTCAAAATTATTAAACATTATCAATTCAGAAATTCCTCTTTCATATCTACCTGCTATATCATTTATACTTTCTCCCTGGCTGGTTACATGTATAAAGAAGGGAAGCAGTAATTTGTCCCCAATTAACAAAACATCCTCATCTTCAATATTGTTATATGTCGCTAGCTGAACCGGATCTAACTTATATCTATCACTAATTGATGATAAAGATTGTCCCTCTTTAACAATATGAAATCTACTTGGTATAACTATTTTATCACCCACAACGAGTTTTCTAGATCCTGGATAAATAGCATTTGCAATTTCGATCTCTTTTAGTGAAAAACCATATCTAAATGCGATTTTTTCAACCGTGTCATTTTCTTGAATTGTATGAGTGGTTGGTATTTTAGCTTGATCAATTTTTTTAATTTTAGCCCTATTAAACTTTTGTGTGTTTTTATAACTTAAAGCTGTTCCTTTTAATGTATAGTCTTTAAGTGAATAAGCAGTAACTGGATCGATATTTAAAACTGTAACTAACTCATTATTTTCAGGTTCTATTAAAACTTTATCTTCAATTAATTCTTCAGCTACATCTTTTACAATCTCGATTATGTCCTCAGATTTTTCCTCTAAAATATCCTCAACTATTTCTTCATTTTCAATCTCAATAATTTCAGGTTGTTTTTCTATACCAATTTCTTGAGTAAATGGTCCACTAGCAAAAACTAGGGTATTTGATGCTAAATAAACTAAAATTATTAAATATTTTATCATTCTACTTTTTTTTCATAAGTTTAATTATTATTAGCTGATCATCAAAAGTTTCTCCATCAACTGGGCTCAGAGATAATCTTGAATTAAATTTTTTTGAAATTGTTTCTGGTGGCAATTCTTCAATTTTAGGTGTTGGTTGTCCTTTAATCTTATAAAGTTCAATCCTATCCTTTTTTGAAAACTCTACTAAAGCTTCAATTTTACTGTCATTTACAATATCATTTTCCGAAAATCTATTCATTAAGTTTACAACTGCCTGATCATTCTTTGCAACGCCTGAGAATAAAATATTTGATTTTTCTTCTAATTGAAAACTAGTCAATCTCACATTTTTTGGCACTATTTCAGTCAAACTTGCATAAAGATTTGCTGTAGTAGAAAGATTTGAACCAAAAGCACTTGCTTGTTTTGTGTCTGCTTTAATTTTTTTTAATTTAGCTTGATATCCTTTAAGCAAACTTTCTTTTTGTTCAAGGTCTTCAGATAAACTTTTGTTGACACTAATTTTTGCTGAATTTCCAATAAGTTTAGTAATCTTAAATGGTACAACATGTGCAACAAAAATAATTAAAAATAAACAAGAGATCATCAAACAAAAATTTCCTAGTGATGTAGATCTTCTATTAATTTTTACTTGACTAACATTAGACAATAAATTTATAGAAAATATCTCTTTAGTTTTTGAGTTGAATGGATTTAACTTTCTCATTGCTGATCCGATTGCTTCAGAAGCAATTGATTTATCAGGTAAAGAGTCTAAATACTTTTTAGCAGGATCAGAAATTTCCAAAGAATCCTCTGGATTATATTTTTTAATCAAAATTTCTCCTAATTGTCTTTCAATACCTTTTGATAAATTTTTAATCTTTGGTTTATCAGAAATTACTGTAATTATACTAATGGGATCAAATTCATATTTTGTTTCGTATTCAACAAGTTGTTGTTTGATCTGCGATCCTAATCTTTCAAAAATTTCATCCCAAAATTCTGTGTCTACAGCTTCAACTTCTTCAACTGTATCTAGCAGTACTTGATCAGCTTCAATAATGTTAAGATCAAAATACTCAAATCCCTTATGTGATGAAATTATTAAATTTTTTGATTCTTTAGTATAATTAAATATAACATTTGGCGTTTCAAAACCTTCTGTTCCCAATTCAAGAACTTGTGAATTAACATTTGAAAAGGGAGCAATATCTATAACCACAGGATTAAATCCAGCTAATCTAAAAATATTTGAATACGCTTCAACAAATTTTTTCTCCATAATCACAACTACAACATCCATAACTCCAAGTTCTTCATTAGAGTTTACAATCTGATAGCTAGTTTCAAATTCATCTAGATTTTCTGGTAATTCATCAAATTGATCCCAAAACCCTCCAAATAAAGTTGCTTCTTCTAAACTTGCCTCGTCCATTAACGGCACCTGTAAATTAAAAATTTGTGCTTGAGACGAGTTTAGGGAAATTGCAACATCATTTGTTTTAGTTTTAATTGAGTCTAGTGCATTTTTTACTTGATCACTTAAATATGTCGTAGCTGATAAAAAGTCTTGATCTTCACCTATTCCTGCAATTTGTTGATTTGAAAAATTCTCTAGCTTAGCTTGATTTTTTTTATATGAGATCTCAGCTATTTGGATACTTTTATCTTTAAATACAACTCCAATTACTTTTTCTTTATTACTATAAGATTTTCCAATTAAATTAATAATAGGTGAAAATATCTTTGATATATGAGGTGAAATCTTATCAATCATAAATTTTATAAGGCTTTAAAAATAACAATAGTTAATTGCGAATCATCACACAAGTATTAGTTGTAATATATGTATAGAATTTTTATATAAAAAAAACTTGAAAATTAACGTCTTTTAGAGCATCAAACAACAATGAGTCTTCAAGATAAATTAAAAAGTTATCCTGAGAAGTATGATTTGTCAGATATTCATTTGAGATCGAATCAACCATTTGCCATAAGAGAAAATGGTGAAATCAAAGTTTTCAAAGAAGATATAATATCAAGACAAGACATTGAAACTTTTTGGAAACAATCTTTAGACAAGGCACAATATGATTATCTGATTAGTAATGGCGACCTAGATTTTGCTATAGTTGTTGATGGTCAAAGGTTTAGAGCAAATGGCTACTACTCTTCTTACGGTCCAAGTATGGTTTTACGTAAAATTATTTCTGAAATTCCAAATATTGAAAAATTAGGTTTACCTCCTGCTGCTCATGAAGCTATCACTCATAAAACTGGTTTAGTACTTGTTACGGGTCAAACTGGTTCAGGAAAATCGACTTCACTTGCTGCAATGATTGATCAAATAAACTCACATAGATCTGAAAACATAATTACTATTGAAGATCCAATAGAGTTTGTTCATCCTGCTAAAAAAAGTATTATTTCACAAAGAGAAGTTGGAAAAGATACAGGTAGTTTTGGTAAGGCGCTTAAGTCAGCTTTAAGACAAGATCCTGATGTCATTCTTGTTGGAGAAATGAGAGATCTTGAAACTATTTCATTAGCGTTAACTGCTGCAGAAACTGGTCACCTGGTTTTTGGAACTCTTCATGCTAGCAGTGCTGCCTCAACTATTACAAGAATACTTGATGTGTTTCCTCCTGCTCAAAAAACTCAAGCACAAACTATGTTAGCAGGTTCCATAAGACTAGTTATGTCCCAACAACTTTTAAAGAAGAAAGGTGGAGGTAGAATTGGTTGTCATGAAATTATGACTGGCACACCTGCAATAAGAAATTTAATTAGAGAAGGTAAAACAGAACAAATTCAATCAACACTTCAAACATCAGCAAAAGATGGAATGTTTACTATGGAAAAATGTCTTGAAGGATTAAAGTTAAAAAAATTAGTAGAATAATTTTTTATTCTTCTACAAACCTTTGCTGAGGAACTGTTGCTGAAAAAACTCCTTTACCTATACAATTATTTTTTGTTTTTTCACCCAAACCTCTATTTACACTTGAAGGATTTGGATCATTAGCACCTTTACAAGTTAATTCCAAATTCATTTCACCTACTATTTGAACTTCAACATCTCTAAACTTAACATTATTTGCTATAGATTTTGTTATAATGTTATTATAAAAATAGTTAGCTAAAATAAATGCTATAAAAGCAATTAAAAAAATTTTTATGTTCTCAAAACTTTTGCTTAATTTTTTCATACTACTAATAATTACTTTTATTGTACCAAACAATTCTAAAGCAAATATTTATCAATTAACATGTAAAAATAAAAAAAACACCACAACTTGGGTTTATTCTTTCAAAAGAAAAGCAGTTATCTTAACTAAAATTAATCAAAATAAAACTAAGATTAATTTCGCCATTGAAAGGAGCACCAATACTTCTTTTGTCTCAAAAGGAGCTATTTCAAATTTAAAAACAAGTGTTACATACGATCAAAAATCTAACCAACTAAATATGCTTCAAACATCTCTTAGAGGCTCAAATCGTTTTTACATATGTACAAAACCCAAATTGATAAAAGAAGAATAATTAAAAAATTAAAGTAAGAGTTGTTCCTAAACCGTTAGCGTTATGTTTGTACTCACAAAATTTTGAACATTTTTTAATAAAATAAACTCCTAAACCGCCAGGTTTTACATCTTCTAAGTTTCTTGGTGCAATTGTGTCTAAAGGTACTTGTTTGCCGTAATCTATTATTTTCAGTTTTAAGGATGTCTCGTCTAATGTATCAATATTTATGTCAATTTTTTTATCAATTTTCATATTGTAAGCATGTCTAATTATATTTTGAAGAGCCTCGTCCATTGCAAGTATCACCTTTGAGGTATCAAGATTTGGAAGGTTTGATTTACAATAAATTTCAACTTCTAATCTAACTTTTCTAAGTTCTTTTGGATTGGAAAAAAATGTAATGTTCATAAATTTATTAATCTTTTTATAGCAAAATAACTCATATTGGTGTCATAAAAATAGAATAAATCTAAAAACAAACTATAATAAGGTTATGAAAAAAACTAAATTATTATTAATATTTTTAATTCTCTTATTTAATACAGGTACTCTAAAGGCAGCAGAGTCTATAGTGGCTGGAGTAGATGGAATGTTCTGTTTAGCTTGCCAAGAAAAACTTACTAAAGCTTTTAATGATAAGTTTGGAAGTGAAGTAATTATCACCGTATCATGGGAAAAAGGGTTGGCAGTAGTTAGCGTTCCAACAAAGGGAAAAATTACTGAAGAAGATTTTAAAAATGTTGTTTTAGAAACTGGATTTAAATTTGAGGGAGTAAAAACAGTAGGTAAGCCATTAAATAGTCTTAGAGAAACAGAAGTATTTATTGAACAAAATCCAGGTCTTTTAATTTTAAAAACTTTTTAAGAAATCTTTAGTAAATATTTTCAATAAATCTCTATTTTTAAGTACCTAATGAAGAATGTAGATATAATTAAATGGGCCGCAACAGTAATTCAGTTATTTGGGTATGGTCTAACTGGAATGGGTATAACGCCATTAAATATTTATTTTTTTATTGTTGGAATTTTTTTATGGTTTGTAACAGGGTATCTTTGGAGAGATAAAGCTATCATGGTTGTTCATGTTGGAGCTTTAATTTCAATATTAAGTGGATTATTTTTTTCTAGTAATTGAAATTAATCAACTTTCCAATCAGTTTCAAAGGTTACATAATTTACTTGAATGCAACGTCTCTCTTTAACTATTGTTTTCTTTTCCATACCATGCCAAGTATTTGGGCCACTAGTAAACATATAGCCATAGTTATTTTTATAAGGAACTGTTTTAACTTTTTCTAATTTTTCGTTGTAAAAGTCTGTTCCAAGATCCTCAGATTCATTAGCATTATTAACGAATATTAATCCTGACATTAACTTTTCTTTAATATCACAATGAGGTTTTAGCCAAAAACCCTCTCGATCACAGATAACTTCAACTCTAACATATGAGTTTGATAAATCTTTATTGATCATTTTTGAGATAGTTTGATGTACTTCTTTGGATTGTAATTCATTAATAAATTTAACTAAGTGTGGGAATTGTTTTTCATTTTCTTTAGTAACAAAACACCTAAATTTAATTGCCTCACCCCCTGAAGCTATTCCTTCTCTAAACTCAGCAGCACCACCATCAATTGCTCTGGTTCCATCATAGTTAAGATTGTGCTTACTTACATCTGGAATATCAGCTTTAACTATTTCTTCTATTGCTCCA
>Ga0209601_1001706_pt1 | contig 14667 bp, 7 predicted proteins | sample COGITO_mtgs_1104_4_FD_184796 | JGI IMG/M metagenome (GOLD analysis project Ga0209601, IMG submission 184796) | Pelagic marine microbial communities from North Sea - COGITO_mtgs_110426 (SPAdes) (version 2) | ecosystem: Environmental > Aquatic > Marine > Epipelagic ...
CTGGTGCGGCTGGCAGGCGCGCCCGGCGCAGAGGTGCTGAGCTGCACGACGGTGGACTTTGCGGGCGCGCTCGCGTTCTGCACCGTGACGAGCCCGGCGATCTCGCACCTGCGCGGGCTGCACTCGATCGCGTTCAAGTTTGCGCGCGCGATCGCCGCCCTCGTCACGCCGCACTTTGTCGCGCGCCGGCTGCAGGCAGCGGGCTTTGGCGCGATGCTGGCCGCGGCGACGCGGGGCAACCTGCAGGCGACGCTCTGCTCGGCGCTGGCGGCGGGCGCGGCGGGCGAGGACGCGGCGGGCGAGGACGCGGGTGCGGAGGACGCTGCTGGCGGCCCGTTCAGCGAGGCCGCGCTGCTGCGCGACCCTGGCGAGGCGGCGGTGCTGGCGCGCGAGGCAGAGGTCTTGGGGGACGCGCTCGCGCAGGGTAGCGCGGAGGACCGCAAGCTGGTCTGGGGCTGCGAGACGTGGCCGCTGCCGCACGACGGGCTGCTTCCGGAGGTGGCGCTGTACGACCGCCTGCTTGCGCGCAAGCTGCACGCGGCGCGGGGGGTCGCGGCCGCGCTGAGCCTCGACGCGACCGGCGCAGGCGCAGACGGCACGCACGTGCTGTTTACGGAGGACGGGGCGCGCGCCGCGGCGCGCGCGCCGGAGGCGGTTCCTGGGCCCGCGCAGCGCATTGCGATGTGGTGGGACCCGCGCATGAGCGTGAGCATGAAGCGCAACTGCCCGCACCACTCGATGGACGTGCTGTGGACGCCGCGCGCCGCCGAGCGCGGCGCGCCCGCCGCGCACGTCGCGACGTTTGCGCGGGGCGTCCCGGACAGCACGACGCTGCTGGCGGTGCACGCGCAGGACCCCGGCGTGCAGCAGCTGTGCGCGTGGCTGCGCTCCACGTACCGGACCGGGTCGGTGCACGAGCGCGCCGTTGTCGAGCTGCTTGTGGCTGGCAGCGTGCTGCCGCCCTCGAAGCACCGGACGTTTGCGAACGCGTGGCGCCGCCGCTGGAAGCTCGTGGCGCTGCAAGCCCTCGTGACGCAGGACGCCTGGGCGAAGCTGCCGTACAACGTCTCCGGCGCCGAGCCGGCGCCTCGCACGCAGAACGTGCGCGCGTACTGCCACCTCACGGCGATGCTGGCGCGCCACGTGAAGCCGCCGCTCTTCTACGTCCCCGACGTGTTCACGCTGCTCGTGCAGGACCTCTGGCTGTTTGACGGCGCCGCGTGAGGTGTGGCGGGCCCGGGCGGGTGCGTATGACAGTGTTCAATACACAGGTGGAACAGGGATCGGAACAAGAGCCTGTAGCAGCCCCGTGCCGCGCTGCCCACCAGTTGCCCAGCCTGCACGGCATCGTGCACTCTTCCGCAGTTGCATCTTGTTAACACTGTGGCGCGCTGCACTGCTATGCCGACCCGTAGCAATACGGACTCATCGTGTTTCCGCGCACTACTTGCCCCCTCGCGCGCCGCTGACTAGATCCGCGCACAGGCCCAGATTGAACGTCGAGCGCGTTCATCGCCTCTGCCCCCTTTTGATCCTGGTCCAGCTCACGCAGCGCCAACGAGACCCAGTCAAAGCTGAGGGCGTAAAGCCACGGCTGCACATGGCAGCGGTTCGCAAGCTCCTGCACGCCGTCGCGACGCGCCGGGGCGCGGAACCACTCCAGGCATTTGCGCCGCTCGCGGATGCTGTCGGCGCGCATTTCCACGAGGCGCAGGCGGGTGACTGCTGAGCCGTGTTGCAGGGCGCTGCGGTACGCGACGAGCTTGCCGACGGCCTGGCAGAACACTGTCGAGAAGTTGGGGTGGCGGCGGAGGATGCGCGTGAGGAGCTTCGTGAACGAGCGGTCGTGGACCGTCGCGACGTGATACTCGGCGCCCTCCGCACCTGCGTAAGTTTTAGGGTCAACAGGAACGCCTCCCAGCGTCAAATTGCTGTACTGGTCGAGGCCGGTCTCGGGATCCTGCGGGGCAGGCGGCGTCCAGCCGACGATCGGTTCCAGCTCCGACGCCAGCTCGGCCATGGCGGCCTCGGCGACGGGCGACAAGCACACGACGTGGCTGCGAATAAGCTCCTGGCGGAACTGCTTGAGCACGGTCATTACTTCGTGCGACACGTCGCGCGCGTTCCCGATGGCCGGCGCCACGTTTGGCATGTCGCGCATCGCGCTGTTCACGCGCTGCACTTGCTCGCCGCGCCCGTCGGCAACGTCGTACGCCATCTTCATGAGACGGCGCTCGTCGAGCTTGTCGAGCCACGCGCGGTTCGGGCTGCAGTCGACCCACACCGCGTTCACGTTCGGCATGCCGGCGGACCCGGCGATGAGCACCGCCGCGCGGTGGTCGGCAAGGCGCGCAGTGCGCCGCATCTCGGCGTTGGAGGCGTCAGTGGACATCTGTCGTTCCTGTTCGAGCGCCTGTTTGTCGTACTGGTTGATGCCAAAGGTCACCGCGTCGCCTGTCCTCGCGGTCGCGGGCCCGGCCCAGGAGTCAGCGTCGGGCTCGTCGCCCGAGTCCTCGTCCGACAGCGCGCGCAGCGATAGCGGGCTGCAGCCTGCGCCACGGTCGGAGCCCAGGGCGCTCGCTGCGCGCTGCGCCGGCGGACTCGGAGCCGCGGGCGGCGAGGCCGACGGCCATCGCGACGAAAACCAAGACATTGTCGCGCAGGCGCGGCGTCGCGTGGCATATATAAGCAGACTGCTGCTGTGCGCTCCAACCAACCGACATAGACACATCGAGCACCATGCGTGTGCTCATGTGTTTCGTGTGCATCATCGCTTTGATGATGCTTGCAACCCCGCAGACGACTGCGGAACAAGTCCCCGACGATGCAGTCCGCGAGACGTTTGAAGACTTCAAACAGCATGACTGGCAGTACGTGCCACCTACCAAGTCATGGACCGAAACAATCGTGGGCGCCATGACAACCACCTGGAACCTGGGCACGCAGGTCGCCGTCTGCATGCCCGCCCTCAAAAAAACGTTGGCCACGGTGGTGCCAATGGCATCGGGCCAGGCACCGAACTTCGCGCAGGCAAGCTATCAAGAATTGGCCTTCACGGCCACCTTCGCGACCAATGTGGTGAGGGCAGTATGGCCATCGGACAACAACCCGGGCAGTCCCACTCCCGAGATGATCCAACTCATGGGGTTTTTCAAAGACGAACAGACCAGGATGAACACACAGATCAGGAATCTGTACGAACAGCTTGAAGCCAGCCGACAAGAGGTAGAAAAGGTCGAGCGGAAAAGGACCGGCGATAAAATCCTGGCGGCGCAAAACGCGGCGGAGGACCAGAACAGGATTCAAAAGCTCGAGAGTTCTCTGTCAAAATCCACTGAAGCTCTGGATGCGAAGATTGATGATACCAAGAAGCTCGAAAGTGAATTAAAGACGTGCCCAAGCGACCTTGGTCAATGCCAAACCAAGCGTGATGGGCTCGAAAACGAGCTTGGTGAGCTCAAAAACAAGCTTGACGCGTTGAATGATTGGCTCAAGCTGTTGACCAAGTTGTTTTCCATGGCTTGCGGTGTGATGGCCTGGGTGTTCATGGTCGTGATGAACGTCGTTGCGGTAACGACTATTTGGCGGAAACTTATACCGCCTTTCATGTGCGGTGTCTTCTGCTTTTTTCTACCCGACTGGGGTGCTGGATTCACACTTTGCGCAATGGTGTGTTGCGCATACAAAAAGCATCAGACGAAAGATGCAAAGCCGGCACTCGGAGAAAAACCGGCACCCGAAAACAACACGGCGCCCGAAGACCAAACGGCGCCCGAGGAAAAAATAAGCCGGAACAAAGAGAAGACTGCTCTTCTGCTCCGTCTTGCAAAGGAAAATAGGCTGTTGAAAATCAAACTTGATTTGGCTTCTTCAAAAAAAGCGTAAGTGTCGCAGGTTTCCTGACTTTATTGAGTATATAGTAAAGGTACCTGAAATTATCTTCTGTGTTCAATTAGCCACGCAGTTGCACGTTGCCTTCGAACCACGATTTGATGTGCTGTTGTGCGTCGTGCTGCTGCTCGCTGTGTGGCGCGGGGGTGATTATGCGCTGTTCGGTGTTTGATACTCCAGAACACAACCCTGCAAAGTGTTGAGCGTAACGTGACCGCGTTGCGTGATGAGCGAACGCTTCGAAAAAGATCATACGGAACAACTAAAACAACTTACTGTTCACTGCGTTTGCACCAGTCTCCAACACTCAGCAAATGACTGTGTTCTCTGGCTCGGGCCACGTGGTGGCGATCTTGCCGCGGTCCTATGTTGTGCAGATCCACAACTCTCCTGCCGTGGTAAACGTGGCGCGCCACGTGGGTATTCCGTGGGCTGCGCGCGCCGGCGCGCAGGGCGCGTGGCCCTCTACTGTGCGCGACGCGGGTAGCTGTGACGGCGCGCAAGCGGGGCTGCCGACGGTGGTGCAGGTGGGCCCGTGCCGCGTGCAGCTCGAGCGGTGGTGCGTTACGCAAAACAACTGGGAGGGGTGGGTGGCGCGGGACGACGCAGGGCCCTTGCCTGCGGCTGCGCCTGCGCCCGAGCCAGGTGCAGCGTGTGTAGCGGCCACAAGCGCGGGGCAGGCGGCAGCGCTGGCTGTGGGGCTGGCTGCGGAGCTGACTGCGGCGCTGCCTGTGGGGCCTGCTGCCGGCGCGCCGGGGCAGCGGCGCGCGGCGCGGCGGCGCGTGTTGCGGTCCATGTAGGCGGGGTGCACGTGTGGCAGTACACTTTACGGGGCTGTTCGTGCGACGCGCCGATGGGCGCGCCTGTGGCTTTCCGGGAACTCGCTACACTCCGGTGTGGTGTCTGCGCTGGCTGCGTGCTGCGCGCTCATTGCTGCAAGCGTGCTCTGCAGCAGTGTGTTGACGTCGAGCAGCGTGCTGTTCGAGATGGTGGTCAGCGCCGCAGCGCGCTGCACGATGATGTTGGCTGCCTGCAGCTTTTGCGCTGGCTGGTGCTTTGAGTTTTTGAGCGCGGCGCGGCACACGGCGACGAGCACGTCTGCGTGCGCGACCTTGAGCGGGAAGCCTTTCGCGAAATGCACGATGAGCTTGCCGCCGCCCATGAGCTTCAGCACGTCGGCGAACTCGCGGTACGGGGTGCACTGCACGGTGCGGATGAGGTTGCGCTGCTCGTCGGTCATGGCGCGGAACGGGACGACCAGGTCGGGGTGCTGCTCGAAGAGTAGGAGGCCGCACGGCGAGATGGCGCACACGACAGGCTCGGTGAGAAAGAGGTGCACGGCGTGCGTGATGGGGTCCTGCTGGCGCGGGCCTGCGTTGTTGGCGAGGATCGCGATCACGCGCTCAAGATTGACGCCGCACAGAAAGACGTGCTGGAACTCGTCGCGCAAGTCGGAGATGGACGGCAGCGCGTCCTGGTCCTGCAGGGCCCACGGGTTGCGCAGAGCCTCGCACAGCGCCTTGCTTGGGTCCGCGGGCGCGTCGGTGGGCGCAGGCGCGGGCGCGGACGTGTCGAGCGGCTCTGTGGCCGCAGTGCGGCGGCGGCTTCCGGCGGGCATCTAAAGAGGCCAACGCTGTGGGCAAGGCTCGCAAGCGGCGACATGTTTTTTTATACACACTGTCGGCCACGTCTACACCGGCTGGAACTGGTAGGTGTTTGGCGCGACGAGCTGCGCCAAAAACTGATCACGCTGCCAGACACTGTTTTGACACAGTTTTGAGGCAACTTCATGTAGCTCTTTGTCGCGCCAGTGGGCGTCCACGTCTGTGTATTTTTCGTCAAACAGCGTGCGCAAGAAGAAGCTGGTGTTGAAGCACTGAAAGTTGCCGGCAAGAAAATACTTGAGCACTGCGGGGGACCAGCCGCTGAGCTGGATGAGCCCGTCGTACGCCGCCGTCTCGACAGGCTGGCCGATCTCTGCTTGCGCCAGGTTCCAGAGTACGAGCTTTGTAGGCAGCCCTCCTGAGGCCTCTGCGATTTCCTCCAGCGCAGTGTTCCACGTGGGGGCAGACACGGAGCAAGTGCACGCGTCGTCGAAGCCCATGTCTGTGAAGCAGACCACGGCGTCCGCCTTCACGGTGGCGGCCAGCTTCACGGCGTCGACGAGATTGGTGGAGAAGCCACACGCTGCACTGTTTCTGACAAGGTTGTACGCCACTTTGCCGATGCTGCGGAGCTGTGGTGGAGCGTCGGGCGGCTGTGGCTCAAACGCCTGTATGAACACGGGCTTGCTGGCAAACGCGATAATCTTTCCCTCGATGTCGGCGCCGCAGCCCTCGTTCATCTCGGCCAGCAGCAGCGAGAGCGCGACCGCGACCGCAAGCGGTCGCTCCTCCATCGGCTGCCCGTCGTAGCGTTCGTCCTGCATGGAGCCGCTGGTGTCCACCATGGGAACCCAGCGTCGCGGCTTGAGGCCAGGATTGCGCAGGTCTGCGCGGACCGTGCGCACGATGCCGCTCCACTGCAGCGCGCAGCACTCGAGCTCCTCGACCGCGGCCTTGCACTCCTCGTCCAAGTCGGCGGCGTTCAGCTGCCCGACCAACAGCGCGTCGACGTCCGCGTCGGAGCTTGTGAAGCTCGTGGACATGGCGTCGGATGCGTCGGCGGGCGCGTCGGCGGCTGGGGACGCATCGGCGGCTGGGGACGCGTCGGCGGCTGGGGACGCGTCGGTGGCTGCGGACGCGTCGGTGGCTGGGGACGCGGGAGTTGCGGCCGCGGCGGGCAGGCGCTCCTTGAGCAGCGCGTACGCTGTGAACGCGCGCCACACGACGCTGTTCGGGGTCAGCGTGGCCGTCTTCACGCGGGCAACCGGCTGCTGCGCCGCGTCCGCGTCTGCGGGTTGTGCCTCAAGCTCGCGCAGCGCTGTGTCGCGCGCGCGGCTGAGCCACTCGGCGAAGCGGGTTGGGTCGTGCTTGCGGAAGTGCTTGTGCATCCTCTGCATACACAGCGCGGTGACGCGGTCGTAGTCCACGAGATGATACTTTCCGGCGTGCAGGAAGCACTCTGTCACACCCGCTGCCTGGCGCAGCGCGGTACACACCACCGAAACCACTTTGCGGCGGTTGCGGTGTCCGCTCTTCCCCATGCTGTTCACGTGCGCGGCGGTCAGCTCATTGCACATGTGGGTGTCGGTTCTCATGTCCCCCTGCAGGCCTGTACGGCATGGCCTCAGTGCCTGCAGCAGTCTGCTGCCTGCGCTGACGGGTTCGCAGTGCCTTTCGTCGGGGTCGCGCATGCTGAAAAGCGCTGCGTATATGTCGCGCGCGATGGCGTTGCCCAGGTCTGTCGCGTTGTCGTGCAAGCCTCCAAAGGTGGGAAAGTGCTTGGCAAACAGACCGTGCCGCCCGGTGAAGCGCACTGCGACGTGCGGGCCGGTCTGCAGTCGCCTGCACAGCTGCATCTCGGCGATGATTCCCTTTGTAAAGATGTCAATCACCGCGTCGTACAGATTCGCTAGCCACTCCGGGACCGAGTCGCTGCACATCACCTGCGAGCGGCGCCGCCGCAAGCGCCGCGCGAGCTGCGAGCGGCCATGCTTGTTCAGCCGCGTCTCAATGTGCTGCGGGCTCTCCGTGGCTGCCGCTTGAGCCTTCGCGGTGTCTGCCTGCATGGAATACGCCCTGTACTGGTCGCGCAGCGCCGAGGTTTTCCACGGCACCGACTTGTGCTTGCGCTTGCTGCCGGGCGCAGGCTCCGCGGTCTCGGGGCCCTGCTCCTCGAGCGCCGTGAGCGGTTGTCCGATCGAGGCCGCGAACGCAATGCGCTGCGCGGCCGCGCCCGTCCTGCGGCGCTTGTTGCGCGCCTTCTTGCCCACGGACGAGGCGAGCTCTGCCCTGCGCGCGCTGGCGGCTTCGCGCTGCGCCTGCATCGCCTCGGCAACCTCAAAGAAGTCGCAGCCGTGCGCGACGGCGTCCATGGCCAGCATCACGATGTCGAGGAGGTGCTTGAGGCACGTGTGTTGCGGGACGCGGTGCAGGTTGTGCAGCGCGGTGGAGGGAAAGTGCTGCAGCAGCCAAAGGTAGCCGAGCAGGAAGAAATGGCTGTTGCGCTGGCCGCCGCCGTCTGTGCGCACGTTGCCGAGCTGAAAGATGAGCTTGACGACCGAGTCCGGGCCGCGCGGCGCCATCCACGCGTGCGCGAGCAGCCGGCGAAAGTCGTCTGCAGGGAGCCCTGGTGCTATCTTGGTGTACGCGTCGGCGACACTGTCGTCCACAAACATCTCGTACGCCAAGCTGCTGTCGGCCAGCGCGCCGGCAGAGACTTTGGCCAGACACATATTGGGAGGCAGCAACTTCTCCGTGTACTCGTTGGTGTCGGCCTCGGAGGCTGTCGCCAGCCACTGCGTGACGCGTTCGTCAGAACTCTGCGGTGGCGCGCCGTTGCGCTGCATTTCGTGTACGGATTCGCGCTGCATCTGTCACGCGTGGTTCGTTGTCTGTGCCAACTCAACACAAGCAACCCAATTTCATTTTAGTTTTCAAGTTGAGTAATCTAAATTAGTGCATTTAGTGAATTGAGTCAACTGGAAATAACTCAACTCAAGCGCCTGCAATCGCGTTTTGGATTTCGGGTGCACAGTTCATATATGCGTACTAACCTGTCACATCTATCCGAAACCAAAGGCAGTGGTATGTCTAATGATGAGCAGCACTCGCTGGTGCAAGTTTCGCCCAGGCTCGAGTTGTCGACCTGAGATTCTCGCATTGGCATGAAAGAGTGCTGCTAGGGTAGACGGTCTTGGCTTCAGCATTATTGCTGGGTTGAAGTACTGTCGCCTACCTACTGTCGGTTCACCGGCCTGCCACTTTTTGCATGCTACGCGTAGTTCATTCTGCAGTGACGGACACAATAGTCACCTGGTCCGGGGTTACGCCGACCACGGCTGCCACAGTCTCGCGATACTCCATCTGCGCGTCCTCGTTGAACTCTTCGACTGTCAATGGAATCGACATGCGCGCGTTGATCTTTGTCGTTCTTTTGCGGTGAACCTTTCCAGGAGGCGGTCCAGAGCACGCTGGTTTGCCCTGTTGCACTGCTGCAAGTTGTTCGTCTGAGAGGTAACTCTTGTACATGCGAAAATCTGACATACCACCCAGATATTTGTCGGGCCAAACCAAACCTATACGATTATCACCGCCTTGATACGTTTTGTATGGGGGTTTTTGTCTGATGCCTTCTTCCATTACGATTCCATTGACAGAAAGTGATTGAAATCCGTCGTCCATGCGAATTCTCCACGCAACAAAGCTCCAGGTGCCTCCAGGTTCTGTGTTGGCCGGCCATGCAGCATCATTGTTCGGAAGATGCGGGACGAATGGGAAGTCTATGTTTGCTCCATTTTTCACAGTGCCAGCAAACGCAACCCAAGAATTCCCGTTTGTAGGTCCCAAATAAAACCTACTGTCAGCTCTGTGGTCGGCAAAAGATGCAAATTGGATTCTGCCGTTTGGAATGTCAATGTGATCTGTTCTTGTCATGATACCAAAAACTGCTCTGATAAGTCCGCTGCCCGCCCCGAAATCTGGTTTCAGCCAGAATGTAAAAGTTATATCGTCGCCAGGTTCCAGTGTAAATGGTCGCATTCCTACAAAACCTTCGGCAAACTTAGCATAATAATGCCCGTCAGAATCGGTATTAACACCGGTCACACTTCCCCACTTTTCAGTGTTTTGACCGCTGATTATTTCCTTGTTCAGCGCTGCCGGATTGTCAAATGGAAAGCGTTGGACCGGTTTGCTGTTTTCCGCTAATTCACATGAAAAGTCGTCTGCCTGCGAGGGCAACCTCATAGCTGACGCACCAACAAAAAGTAGCACACAGCACACGAACACGTGCTGGGCGTGCATGCTGCTGCACAACTCTTCTCACTGTTTAAATACAAGGATCTTGAACACCAAGTTTCAAAGCATTGTGAGACAATGCGTGTCGTGCGCGCGTCTTCTGGGGCTGACAGATCTGTCCACGTTTGACTGCCTCACCGGTGTATATTTAAAGCGGTTTGCGAGGTTCAGTAGATGCGTGTTCCAACAAGGCGGACCCATGTCATGACATGGGCGTTCGTTTACTTGATGATTGGTGTACTACACGTTCGGGCTTACAACGAAGAGGCCGTGGAGGTGCAGCCGTCTGGGTTCCACGTAACTTCTGTCGAACACGAAGTCGACACTAATCAAATTGTGATGAATTTGACTGTGAGCGCAGGTGAGCGGTCTGTCCCTCTGCTGTTTCTCTCCTCCGTGGGTGCTAATGAAGCTACTTTGACGCTTTCCAGTCATCCGTGCGAAGGAAATGCAAACGACGACGACGTGTGCTGTCTCAACAATTTGATCAGCGACTACCAGGTAGCACCTGATATGCAGGATCTATCAAACGACCCCACGGTGTGTCCGGGTGGTACCCAGAACATGACGAAGAATTCTCTCTACGTCGACGCTCTGTCAAGCCGCCTTCCGCCCGGCTCACTGACCACGTCAGATTTTTTGGCTACTGGTGTGGAATGGGTACTCGAAGAGGTCACGACACGTCAGAATATTACTGACGCAAACGGCACTGTTACTGAACAAGACGTTGTCACGCAGAACAACGTCTCGCGCTTTGTCTATCCCGAAGGAGTGTCGTATACAGTACTGCAGCAAGTCGGTGACAGCTACATGATTGAGGTGCGGCTCACACACGACTATCTCAAGACGCGCGCGCGCGCAACCGACATGGGCTCGGGGCTGTTCAGGTACGAGTACACAATGGGCGCAACGTTTGTTGAACTGATGAGTCACACCAACGCGGTTTCGATTACGTCGGCCCAGGCTCTGCTCACGTATTACAAGAGTGATTTTGTCTTTCTTTCCATCTCCAGTGAGCAGTCGCGCACGCCGCTGGACACACTGGGTGTAGAGATCCACCAGGCCACGTCAGCTGCCAATGGCGGGCTGTACCAGTGGATTCTGCTGGACGCAGACTACGACCGGAACAAATACCCTGGCGCAGCGCGAATTGTCTCTGATACGCTGCGCTGGGCGCGCGTGCCGACGCTGGCCGACGCGACGGGCGCCGCGTGGCAGTATCCTTGCCGTGCTGGAAACGGGTACTACTACACGGACACGGTGGGTGCGACCGATCTGGCGTCAGTCGGTGCACAGACCTGTGTGCCAGACACACCGACGTTCTGTATGTTTGACGTGAACGAAGACTTCTTTGTGCCTTTTCCGACTGGCGCCGCGCTGACTGGTGGCTATATTTCCGGGCCCGATGCAAGCACCAACATTTACCTGGGAGGTATCCTGGAGCTGACCGATTTGCAGGGATTCAAGCATCTGTCGACGTTCTTTGTCAGCATTGATTTGGACGGGTATCCAGTGCTGGCACATTGCAGTGAGCTGGAGTTCAAGTACAACGACGTGACCGAGGCGCTGATAATCACCGCGCGAGTCGGTGTGAAGCCCGAGGCTGACAGCGCTGTCGCGCTCCAGCAGACTGTGAGCGAGTTTGGCAACCGAAACTTCAACAATCTGACTGTGGCAGCCGAACCTGTGGCATCAAGGCGCTTGCTGTCCGTGTCAGATTCTGTGGTGGCAGACGCTGGCGACGACGATGACGACGATGACAACAGCACATACATGGAACGAGAAGACGACAGTTTGTGGAATACCGTGTCGGTGCCAGACAGTGCGCCACGCGGCGCCGGGCAGCGCCAGCTGCTGCAAACCGGGGGAATTTCGGTGGAAACGGAAATCAGCGACGATTCAGGTGTACTTGACTTTGCAGAAGATGCTCTGACGACAGAGAGCATCAACACGTATTTGGAATCGAATCCAGTGTCCACTCTGCCCCCTCTGACAGTGGGGGAACTGATCTCAGAGGAAACGCAGGTTGAGGTGGACGAGACTCTGTTACAGTTTAGTGGCGCGTCTTCGTATGCAGAGGCTGCACTGTCGTTGGAGCTGGACGCTGTGTCGTTCATGCAGCGCTCGTACGCGCAGGATCTGAAGATTCGGGTCGACTCCATGCTCATCATGAATTTTCTTGGGCTGGGCCACTTTGACACAATCCTTACGATGATCCGCAATGGCGAGGGTTTCAACATGACCAAGCAAGCACAAGATGCTTTCTACACGCTTGTTCCTGAGTTTAACGGTGCGCTGGTGTGTGACCAGGTGACCAGCACGGAGATGATTGCACCAAGCCAGTTTTCGTGCTTTTGGCGTCGCGCGATTTCGGACAACGTAGTGTCGCCAGAAGCAGCCGAGTCGCTCTACTACTACAAGCAGGGCGGCGCCGCCGACATCAGCGCAGCCAAGGTTTGGATTCGCGACACGATGCTTGGTGGCGAGACGGCGACGGGGACGGCCGTTGCAGAACAGTACTTCAACCGCTCGTGCTCGCGCAACGATGACGCGTTGGCAGAGCCGCGTTCGTACGGCTGCCTGTACGTGGACCCCGGATACCGCTGGATTTCGCGCACGAGCGGGCAGGTGACACTTTCGCCGCTGGAGATTGCCGACAAAACCATAGTTGTGTCTATTCTGACGATCACAAACGCCGACGGTACCGTGTTCCGCCGCCGCCTGTTGGCTGCCGACGGCGGGGCGAACGGGCGCGTTTCGCACGTCGACCTTGAGGAGTCTGCGCCGGGCGTGTTGCGCAGGGCCGCAATGCATCACGCGGGAGAGAACAGTGCGCGTCGGGCGGCGGTCGAGCGGCTGGCCAAAAAGCAGCACATTTCGCCACCCTCGCTGCGAGTGGCACAGGGCGACCAGCGACACGAGGCTCCGACCAAGCGCGCTGCTGCGCACTCTTCGCGCCTGCTGGTGGGTCAGCGCCACCTGCTGCAAACGCAGTCAGAGGCAGACGACGTGCTGAACTCGTGGAGCAACACCGGGATGCTGCTGTCGAACCCGTCCGTGACCGCTGCGCTCAATTTTGCGCAGATGACAGCCGCAAACTCGGGCTCGTGGGAAATTTTGCGAGTCAGAGCTCTGCGTGGTGAACATGTTTCGCTTGATGTGTACAGGCACAACGTCGCGCAGACGCTGCGCATGTATGGCAACCGCCTGGGTCACAACGTGCGGCGCGCGACGCTGCTGTCTGTTGAGCCTGTGCTGGGAGTCTCCAACACCCCGCAACGCCGCCTGTTGTCCAGCTCCTTTGAGGAGGTGGATCTGCAGGCAATGCTGGCGACGGCTGGTAACTATGGAAACGTGTACGAGGCTACCATGAAATGTCTGCTGGGCAAGCTTGCTGCGCAAGAGAGCCTGCTCAGCTCAACGCTACAGGGCGTGCTCATTGAGTCGTGCACCGCCGAGCTGATCGCGTACACCAGCACCGTCGACGGAGAATTCTCCAACCGCATCTCGATTGTCAAGTCCGAGTGTGGGAATGCCGCCACGTTGATCGGCACGGGCGACCTGCGGTGCACGCGCCTGCTGGCCGGACTTGTGGACGACCCCAGCATTCCCACGGTGGCCCCGCGCCTGTTCAAAGACCGAACGGCAAAGCTTTTTATGTCGGCCTCGTTCAGCCTGGACACCCAGACGCTGAACGCTGTTTCGGCATTTCAGAAGACAATTCGCGTAATCGTGGCCGACATTCTCAACGTCCAGGTGAGCGACGTGTTGGTGCTGTTCCGCGAGGCCAGCAGCACGCCGGCGCGCCGCCTGCTGCAGACAGGGTCCACTGCAGAGACGTGGGTGTACGCTGACCCGGTGGTGGACGACGTCACCGTTACTGACGCGACAACGCTCACCAACCTGCTGAGCACTGTAGATGGTGTGGATGGCGCCCTCAAGACAGAGATGCAAACGTCGTTCAATCAGATTCCGATCATGGGGTACAGCGACGTGGGCAGCATTGCTGTGGGCGACGCGGTGGTCGGGCCCACGCAAGACCCTGAACCCGGCATGTCTGTTGGCACCATTGTGCTGCTTGTCACGGGTGGCCTGGTGGGGCTGATGGTGCTGGGCATGTGCGCAAGCCAGATGCAACAGCAGCCGATAGTGTTAGCAGCAAGGCCCGAGCAAAAGCCGCTGCTGCAGCTCAACCCTCCCAGGAAGCGCGACGACTCAAGCGGTATCGGCCTCTACGAGGAGGTGAAGGCACAGACAGAAGAAATGCAGTTTTCAAAGAGGTACGACATCCGCCTCCCCACCGTGAACCTACAGCGCAAGTCTTACGTGTAAGTTCCACATGAGTTGAGTATTTAGCGTTTTATAAAAGCTTATCCAAGATGCAAACCGCTGCTGCGCCCTGCCTGCGCGCCGCCTTCAGCCGCGTGCTGTGCGTCGCCGTGCTTGCGGCTCTGCCGCCTGTAGCGCGCTGCACTGCCAGCGCGCAGTGCGCCAGGCAGAGTGTTCCGGAGCACGCGTATCTTGTGCCTCCACTGCTCACGGGGTTTGCGCGTTGCGAGTGGCTGTGCTACGAGGGCTACGTGCGCTGTTCTGCGGCGCGCACCGCGGGCATGTGGGCTGCTGACGGCGCGTATGTTGCGCTGACGCCAGGGCTCGCCGACGAGTGCTTTAAGCTGCCGCGGCACGGGGCCGTGCTGCATGCGCGCGTGGCCGCGCTGGTGCGTGAGGGCACAGACGCGGCGTCAGAGGCTGGGCTGGACCGCGGCGCCGCGCTGGCGCACCACGTGACAATCTCGAACGCTGTGGCGCAAGCGTTTCCGGGGACAGGGCCGTGCGCGTTTTGGATGCAGAACGCGATCAACCGCGACGCGGCGTG
>Ga0209601_1001707_pt1 | contig 14648 bp, 9 predicted proteins | sample COGITO_mtgs_1104_4_FD_184796 | JGI IMG/M metagenome (GOLD analysis project Ga0209601, IMG submission 184796) | Pelagic marine microbial communities from North Sea - COGITO_mtgs_110426 (SPAdes) (version 2) | ecosystem: Environmental > Aquatic > Marine > Epipelagic ...
ATCATGAAAAACGCCCAAATTAGAACAAAGGCAACAACAAATACTGAAAAATATAAAACAATGTTATCTGCGCTCATGTCCTATTAGTTTTAAGTAAATTAATAATCCTAATAAAGTTGGAGCCCAAAGACCTATGAAAATGCCGTGTAGTTTATCTCCTGACAGGAATAAGTATTCAGCAACTAGAATAATGATAAAACATAGCAGTAACATTATCATGCTAGACCATCCTATTTTTTTGATTAAATTCATTGAATACTATTTTTGATAAAAGTAGAAAAAAAATATGGTTGGCAAAATTTTTTATTAATTATGTCTAAAAACTTTGATTAAAATTTAAACAAAGGAGTTTTTTTCATATTTGTTGTGAATAGATAAAATAGCCAATCCAAATAATACAGCTACAAGAATTAGTATTGTATTTGTTAAACCACTTACACCAAAAGACATTCTAATAAGGATAGTGGAAATAATAAAACCAGAATTTCTAATGATCTTATGAAACTGATCCGTGTAAAAGAATGATATTAAAAGTAAAACAACATCTACAAGTATTAATACCGTGAAAAATTGATCGAAAAAGAGATTGTTAATGCTTTCTAAGGATGGGAATTCATTGGTGGTAATAGACATTCCATTAGACCACTTAAGAAGAGTATCTAATGCCATAAATAAAAATAAAGGCACAAGAATAACTGCAATTAATCTTTTCTTTTTAACAAATTTTTCAATATCTGGATTTAAATTTATTTGTTGTTTTACTTTCTTTTTTCCTTGTTTTTGAAATAAATATATAAATAAGAAAAGAAGTAATGACGCTATTAGGTCATATGTAAACTGAAGATCTCCTTTAATTTCGAACCAATTTGATGAAAGTTCTAAAGAGGATAGGTCTTTAAATAATTTTCTTATTATAATTAGAGTGATAATTTCATATTGTTTAGTAATATACGTTGTAAACGATTTAGGTAAATAGTATATAAGTAGATATACCTCATAAATCAGAATAAAAGAAAACGGAGTATAAATTGCAGATATTGGATTATTCAATAACTCTGTGTCTGAGTTAAATTGTATTACATCAAACTTTAACAGATAAATGATCAATAAATGAATAAAAAAACTAAATAATGCAATATTTAAAATAATTTTTTCGGTTGTAGTTCTAGTTTTATCTGAAAGGAGCTTCTGAAATAAAAAAGGTACAATATTTTTGTAGTTGCTCATTAATAGGCTGTTTTTTAGCAAATTATATTTGTTATCTTAAATACTAAATTTAGTAAAACAAAGTTAATTATGACAATTTATGTGGTTTTTTTTAACAAATTAATTTTAATGTTACATTATAATTTTGCTAATTTGTATTACTTTTGATAAAGTTCCCTCAGTAAAATTTAGTTGCTAAACTAAATACCCTCTAAAATGAAATCACTTATATTAGGAATTATATTCCTATTCTCAGCATCTATAGCAGATTGTCAAAATGCTATTCCCGCCACAGGTGGTGAAGCTTCTAGTTCACAGGGCTCCTCTAGTTACACTTTAGGACAAGTATTCTATTCTACCAACATCGGAACTACTGTTAATTTAACTCAAGGTGTTCAACAGGCTTTCGAGTTTTTTACCCTAAGTACTATAGCCCCTATTAATATAAGTTTAAAAGCAATTACTTTTCCAAATCCAACAGTAGACTTTGTTATATTAAAAATTACCGATAGTGTAGTTCTTGATAATCTTGCATACACTCTTTTTGATTTTTCTGGAAAATCTATCTCTAAACAAGCAATTAACTCTGATGTTACACAAATAAAAATGATGCACTTATCTATGGGAGTTTATTTGCTTAAAATAACAAAATTGAATAAACCGATTAAGACGTTTAAAATTATAAAAAAAGAATAATTATGAGAAAATTTTTACCTCTTCTAGTGTTTTTAATAGGCAGCTATGTAGCGTTTGCTCAAACTCCAGAAAAGATGAGTTATCAAGCCATAGTTAGAGACGCAAGTAATACATTATTAGTAGATAAACTTGTTGGGATTCAGGTGAGTATATTACAAAATTCAGAAACAGGCTCTGAAGTATATGTTGAAACACATTCTGTTGTTACAAATATGAATGGATTGGTTGCTTTAGAGATTGGCACAGGGGTAACTTCTTATGATTTTAGTAGTATAGATTGGACTAATGGTCCTTATTTTGTTAAAGTTGAAACAGATCCAAACGGAGCTGATAATTATAGTATTTCTGGAGTAAGTCAATTAATGAGTGTTCCATTTGCTTTATATGCCAAAGCATCAGGTAATGGTATCACTTCCGATCAATCCGATGCAATAGTGGCTAATACTGCCAAGACTGGCATTACTTCCGATCAAGCAGATGCAATAGTGGCTAATACCGCTAAGACGGGCATTACTTCTGATCAATCCGATGCAATAGTAGCCAATACTGCTAAGACCGGCATTACTTCCGATCAATCCGATGCGATAGTAGCCAATACTACAAAGACCGGGATTACTTCCAATCAAGCAGATGCAATAGTAGCCAATACTGCTAAGACCGGCATTACTTCCGATCAAGCTGATGCAATAGTGGCTAATACCGCAAAGACCGGCATTACTTCCGGTCAAGCTGATGCAATAGTGGCTAATACCGCAAAGACTGGCATTACTTCCGATCAATCCGATGCAATAGTGGCTAATACCGCTAAGACCGGCATTACTTCCGATCAATCTGATGCAATAGTAGCCAATACTGCAAAGACTGGCATCACTTCCGATCAATCTGATGCAATAGTAGCCAATACTGCAAAGACTGGCATTACTTCCGATCAAGCAGATGCAATAGTGGCTAATACTGCTAAGACCGGCATTACTTCCGATCAAGCTGATGCAATAGTGGCTAATACCGCTAAGACCGGTATTACTTCCGATCAAGCTGATGCAATAGTTGCCAACACCGCAAAAATTAGCCTTCCCTCAGGAGGAAATGAGGGTGATGTTTTAAAAATTGTTAGTGGAGAATATGCATGGGTAGGAGAAACAACTTATCAAATCAATACTTTTTATTCAGAACTAGGGGGGTATGTTATCGACATCAACTCAGATGGTACTCATGGAGTAGTGGTTGCTATGCAAGATCAAGGTTTTGGTAATTGGTATGACTCTACTAATAAAATTAATGATCCTGCTAACCATGATTCAGATGGAGCTAAATTTAGAGATTGGCGTTTACCCTCCAAAAGAGAATTAAACCTTATTTACCTAGTTTATTTGAACAGTAATCCAATAAGTCTATTAAATACCACCTATTGGAGTTCGTTTGAATTTAATTATTTAAAGGCTTGGTGTCATGCAATTTCTACTAATGCTCAATATTATAGTAGTAAGTATGGTTCAACTTTTGAAATTAGAGCTGTAAGATCTTTTTAGATTTTTTATGGTATTTTTACCGTAGAATTAAATCATTTTATGCCTAAGCCTTACGCAAAACAAACCATAAAAAACAATATCTCATTTATTGAATTTTATCATCCATCGCACAATTCGTTACCTGGAGATATCTTGCAAAAACTAGTAAATCTCATAAAGAATGCTGGAGATAATAAAGATATTAAAGTAATTGTATTACAAAGTGGAGGAGATAGAACCTTTTGCGCAGGGGCTAGTTTTAAAGAATTAGTAAATATTTCTGATGAAGACTCTGGAAAAACATTTTTCTCAGGATTTGCAAATGTGATCAATGCAATGCGAATTTGTCCAAAATTAATAATAGGAAGAATTCAAGGCAAAACAGTAGGGGGTGGTGTAGGTATTATAGCTGCTTGCGATTATTGTCTAGCAACAAAATATGCAGAAATTAAATTGAGTGAGCTTAATATTGGTATTGGTCCTTTTGTTATAGGGCCAGTAATTGAGCGCAAAATTGGATTAAGTTCTCTATCGCAAATCTCTTTAAATCCCTCTAAATTTTTTACTACTTCATGGGCAAAAGACAATGGATTATATGCTGAAGTATTTGAGAATATTTCACAATTAGATTTAGCAGTTCAAGCCTTTGCAGAAGAACTATGTAGCTTCAACCAAGAAGCTGTGAATGAAATAAAAAAATTATTTTGGAGAGGTACAGACCATTGGGATACATTGCTAGAAGAACAAGCTATAATTAGTGGAAGATTGGTGTTGTCTAGTTTCACAAAAGAAAAGTTGAATAAATTTAAATGATACTTTATCACTTTTTTGTATTCAATGATTTTATAGAAAGCTACATACTACTTTGTTAGTATTTTAAAATGAACATACTTTCTTATTAGTGATTAGAAGTCCTTTCATCTTCATTTTATTTATTGAAAATATATTATATTTAATTATTTCATGTAATTTATGGATAATAATGAGATATTTTCAACCTTTTTAACAATTTGATGTTAATATTTTTTTAAAAAAACTTAATTTTTATGAATATGATAATATTGCTTTCTAAAAAAGTGATATTCATATTTTCACTTCTTTCGTATTTATAGAAATTACATTTTTCTGATTTTTACCCCCTTTTTTTTAACAACCCACTTGCTTACGAAAACATTTTCGTAAGCCTCAATCCCTTTGTTTATTTGGTTTTACGAGTTTTTTATCCAAAATTCGCACCATCTTTAACCTAAAAAAAAAAAGACAATGACAAAATTTAAATTAACAATATTAACCTTGGTTTTATTTTCAAGTATTAATGTGTTTTCTCAAGAAAATGAAGAAGAAAGTGGATTTACAGTTACCGGTAGTGTAGATGTATATCACACAAGTAATTTTAAAAGTGGCTCGCCCGGATCAATTGGTATTTTGTATGCAGGAAGTGCAGCAGCAAATGGTTTCGGATTAGGGATGGTAAACACTGTTTTTTCATATGAGAGTGGAAAATCTGGAGTTGTAGCAGATTTAGCCTACGGACCTAGAGCTAATGCAGCAAATGCTTATGAAGGAGCAATCAATCAATTATACGCATTTTATAAAGCTTCAGATAAAGTAACTTTAACTTTAGGACAATTTAATACCTTTTATGGATATGAGGTTATATCACCTTCAGGGAATTTTAATTACTCAGTATCTTATCTCTTTAATGCTGGGCCATTTTCTCATACAGGTTTTAAATTAGATTATGCTGCCTCAGATGATCTTTCTTTTATGTTTGCATTAACCAACCCACACGGGATAACCTCTGGAGCTAATCCAGGCAATGAGTATCAATATGGTTTTCAAACTGGATACAAAGGGCAGTTTTTTAATCTAGCTTATGGAGCAGATGGTTTTGGTTTTACAGATGTTTTATATTTAGACTACACAGGTGGTTTAGATTTATCAGATTCTTTCTTTTTAGGAATCAATGCAGCATATTCTAACTCCAGCGATGCAGATTCAGGTTATCAAGGAGTAGCATTGTACTTGCAAAATAAATTTTCAGACTCGTTCTCTTTGGGTTTAAGACCTGAATTTTACACAACTACATCAGGGTCAGGTGATGCTTCTGTATCTGCTTTTACTCTAACAGGTAACCTAACTCTTACAGACAGTTTAAAAGTTATTTCAGAACTAAGATATGATTCATCAGATGATATGTTAATTCCTGGTTTTCCAGCTGAAAAAAACATGACTGGTGGTACCATTGCAGCGGTCTACTCTTTCTAAAAATAAACTAACTAAAAACTCACAAATATGACTAACTTTTTACCAACTTTAACTTCAAAATTACCTAGTGTAATGCAGGTGACAGCTGTAGATAGCTTAACTGTAGTAACTGGAATAACTCAAGAACAGTTAACGGCTGCAGTTGATGCTGCTGTTAAATCTTCTACTGAGGCAATCAATGGAGATATGGGAATGCTATGGATGCTTCTCTCAGGAATTCTCGTATTCTTTATGCAAGCAGGATTTACTCTTGTAGAATCTGGTATGACTAGATCTAAGAATGCTGTAAATATTGCTATGAAAAATCTATTAGATATCTGTGTAGGGTCTTTAACCTATTGGATTATTGGATATTCATTAATGTACGGTGATACTTCTAATGGATGGTTTTTTTGGAGCGGTCTGTTTCAAGGAGAAGGTGCAGATTTATTTTTCCAAACGATGTTTGCTGCTACAGCCGCAACAATAGTTTCTGGAGCTATAGCTGGTAGAACAAAATATTCTACCTACGTGATTTTCTCAGTAGTAATGACAGCAATTATTTATCCAATATCTGGAGGATGGCAGTGGCAAGGCTCTGGTTGGTTAACCGAGTTAGGTTTTATAGATTTTGCAGGATCTTCAATTGTACACTCTGTTGGTGGATGGGCAGCGTTAGTAGCTGCTATTCTTGTAGGTCCAAGAATTGGAAAATTCTTAGACGGAAAAGTAATGCCTATTCCAGGTCACAACCAGGTGTTAGCAACCTTAGGAGTTTTTATCCTATGGTTAGGATGGTTTGGTTTTAATGGTGGATCCCAATTAGCATGGGGTGGTGCAGATGCTATTGGTGCTTCTAATGTAGTTTTAATAACAAACTTATCAGCAGCAGCAGGTGGTTTAGGAGCATTAATTACTACATGGATATGGTATGGAAAGCCTCATTTAGCACAAACTTTAAATGGAGCCTTAGCAGGATTGGTAAGTATCACTGCAGGTTGTGGAAATATGTCTAGTGAAGGTGCAGTATTGGCTGGGTTACTTGGAGGTATTTTAGTAGTTTTCTCTATAGAGTTTATTGAGAAAAAATTAAAAATAGATGATGCTATTGGAGCAGTTTCTGTTCATGGTGTAGTTGGTGTTTGGGGAACTGTTGTAATTGGTCTTTGGGGAATAGATGCAGATGGTGGAATAGGATTATTTAACGGAGGTGGAACATCTCAACTAGGTGTTCAAGCACTTGGTTCATTGGCATATGCAGTATGGGCCATAGCTTTATCTTGGATTGTGTTATTTACTTTAAAGAAAACCATTGGTTTACGAGTAAGCCAAGAGGTAGAAAAAAAAGGACTAGACTTAGCTGAACACGGAACTATCGCTTATCCAGGAAAAAGAGATCGAGGAGAATAATAAATACCCATAAAACACAATTTAAATTTCGATTAAAAGAAATATAAATAGTTTTTAACGAAGTGAAAATGCATTGATACCAATGCATTTTCATGCGTTTTACATTTTGATAAAAAATTAGTAGTAACAAATAGAGGATAGAAAAGATGAAAGATCAAGGATTGTATTTAAGTGAGTTTGAAAGAGACAACTGCGGAGCGGGTTTTATTTGTAATTTGAAAGGGCAAAAATCCAATCAAATTATACATGATGCTCTAGAAATTTTAATAAAATTAGAACATAGAGGTGCTGTAAGTTCTGATGGAAGGACAGGAGATGGTGCAGGAATCTTAATAGATATTCCTCATGAGTTCTTTTCTCGTGTATGTGATTTTGAACTACCAACGCCTGGAGAATATGCTGTTGGGCAAGTTTTTTTACCTAAGAAATTTAATCAAAGTAGTTATTGTCAAGATGTTTTTGAAAAAGAATTAAAAAACCAAGGTCTGTGTGTTTTAGGATGGAGAGATGTTCCAGTAGATACCTCAAATTTGGGAGTTATTGCAGCTAGAACTCAACCAAAAACGAAACAATTATTTGTTGGTAAAGGTGCTGTTGAATTAACGGAATTGCAGTTTAACGCAAAACTCTTCGCTGCTAGAAAAATTACTGAGCACACGGTGTCTAAATCTAAAATTTCAGAGGCTAAATATTTTTATTTACCTAGCTTTTCTACCACTACTATTATTTATAAAGGTCTTTTAATTCCTGAGGATATTGGTCGTTTTTATAGTGATTTAAGACAGCCAGATTTAGTAACTAGGTTGGCATTGGTTCATCAACGTTTTTCTACCAATACATTTCCTTCTTGGGATTTAGCTCAGCCTTTCAGATTTATGTGTCACAATGGAGAGATAAATACTTTAAGAGGTAATGTGAGTAGAATGTTGGCCAGACAAGAATTAATGAAAAGTGATCTTTTTGGTGATGATATAAAAAAAATATTTCCAATTATAACTGATGGTAAATCTGATTCTGCTTCCATGGATTTAGCGGTAGAATTATTGTTGATGACCGGAAGATCTTTACCTGAAGTGATGATGATGATGGTGCCAGAAGCTTGGGAAAAAGATTCCTTGATGAATGAGGATAAAAAAGCGTTTTATCAATACAATGCGTGTATTATGGAGCCCTGGGATGGTCCAGCATCAGTTCCATTTACAGATGGTAATTTTATAGGAGCCTTATTAGATAGAAATGGATTAAGACCTTCTAGATACACAGTAACTAAGAGTGGAAATGTAGTGATGTCTTCTGAGATTGGTGTTTTAAATATTAAACCAGAAAATGTAGTTAAACACGGTAGATTAGAACCAGGAAAAATGTTTTTAGTAGACATGAATGCTGGTCGTATTATAGAAGATGAAGAAATTAAAAAAGAAATTATTTCAAAAAAACCCTATAAGAAATGGGTGAATGAGAATGTACTTCCTTTGGTAGACATACCTTATACAAATAATAACATACCCACTGAAGCTACAGATTATAAAACTAGACTAAGACTTTTTGGATACACTACTGAAGAAATTTCTACCATTATTTCTCCAATGGCAATTTCTTCTAAAGAAGGAATTGGTTCTATGGGGACAGACACTCCTTTAGCAGTCTTGTCTGATAAACCTCAATTACTTTACAATTACTTTAAACAGTTATTTGCACAGGTAACAAACCCTCCGTTAGATGGTATTCGTGAAGAAATTATTACAGATATTAGTTTAGCCATTGGTTCAGACGGAAATATTTTTGATCTGTCTCCAGATCAAGCAAAAAAACTTCTTATTCAAAATCCTGTAATCTCTAATGAAGATTTGGATAAGATTAAAAATATTGATCACTCAGATTTCAAAGCAACTTCAATTCCAATTTTATTTCCATTAGATGAAGGCGTAAACGGAATAGAGAGCGCTTTAGATACCATGTTAGATAAAGCAGTAGAAGCGGTAGATGCAGGTTCTAATATTATTATTTTGTCAGATAGAGGAGTTACTAAAGAAAATGCTCCTATACCAGCTTTGCTGGCGTGTTCCTATTTACATCATTCTTTAAGTAGAAAACAAAAACGTTCTAAATTTGGGATTGTAATGGAAACTGCTGAGCCTAGAGAACCTCATCATTTTGCTACACTATTTGGGTATGGTGCTAGTGCTATTAACCCTTATATGGTGAATGAAATAATTACACATCAGGTAGAAACAGGAGAGATAAAAGGAATAAATGCTAACGTAGCGGTTAAAAATTTTAATAAAGCCATAGGAAAAGGAATTTTAAAAATTATGAATAAGATTGGAATTTCTACATTACATTCTTATAGAGCCTCTCAGATTTTTGAAATTTTAGGATTAAAAAAAGCTTTTACAAAAAAATATTTTCCGGGAACACCTTCTAGAATTGGAGGAATTGGATTATATGTTCTTCAGAAAGATATCTACAAAAGATGTAAGTCTGCTTACAGAGATTTAGAAATAGATAAGGTCTTAGATTTAGATATTGGAGGAGATTATCGATGGAGAAGAGGAGGAGAAAGGCATATGTTTAATCCTACTACAGTTTCTAAACTTCAACAAGCTGTTAGGCTTAAAAGTAAAGAAAGCTATCAAGTATATTCAGAAAAAATAAACAAGCAATCTAAAGAATTAATGACTTTAAGAGGGCTGTTTGAATTTAATAATCTTGATCCAATTCCTATAGAAGAGGTAGAGCCATGGACAGAGATTGTAAAACGTTTTAAAACTGGAGCCATGTCTTATGGTTCAATTAGTTCTGAAGCTCACGAAAATTTAGCTGTAGCTATGAATAGAATTGGAGGAAAATCTAATTCTGGTGAAGGAGGTGAGCATAAAATTCGTTTTAATAAATTACCCAACGGAGATTCAAAAAATAGTGCTATTAAGCAAGTTGCATCTGGAAGATTTGGTGTAAGTAGTAATTACCTTACCAATGCCAAAGAGATTCAAATTAAAATGGCTCAGGGAGCAAAACCTGGTGAAGGAGGTCAATTACCTGGAAAAAAAGTATTACCGTGGATAGCAGAGGTTAGAAATTCTACTCCATATGTAGGATTAATTTCTCCGCCACCTCATCATGATATTTATTCTATTGAGGATTTAGCTCAACTTATTTTTGATTTAAAAAATGCGAACAGAGAAGCTAGGATTAATGTAAAACTAGTATCTAAAGTAGGTGTTGGTACCATCGCTGCTGGTGTAGCAAAAGCTAAAGCAGACGTTATTTTAATTTCTGGTTTTGATGGTGGTACAGGAGCTTCACCATTAACCTCATTAAAACACGCTGGTTTACCATGGGAATTAGGGATTGCTGAAGCGCAACAAACTTTAGTAATGAATAATTTACGAAATAGGGTTGTTTTAGAATGTGATGGTCAGTTAAAGACTGGAAGAGATGTAGCTATTGCATGTCTGTTAGGTGCTGAAGAATTTGGTTTTGCTACAGCACCACTCGTAGCTTCTGGTTGTATCATGATGCGTCAATGTCATTTAAATACCTGCCCAGTGGGGATAGCAACACAAGATCCTGAATTGCGTAAGAATTTTAAAGGAACACCAGAACACGTAGTTAACTTCATGTACTTTGTTGCTGAAGAATTAAGACAAATCATGGCTTCGTTAGGTTTTAGATCTATAAAAGAGATGGTTGGGCAAACTCATAAAATTAATGCCAACCCATCTATAGATCATTACAAAGCTAAAGGGATAGATGTGTCCGCTATTTTACATCAACCAGATGTTGAGGGGAGTCATATTTTATACAATACAGAAAAACAAAATCACAATTTAGACAAGGTACTTGACATAAAAATAATAGATAATGCAAAAGCAGCCATTAAGAATAAAATAAAATCTGAATTTGATTATCCGATACAAAACACAAACCGATCTGTTGGAGCAATCACTAGTAATGAAATTTCAAAATTACACGGAGAAGATGGATTACCAGAAGATACCTTAACGCTAAACTTTAAGGGATCTGCAGGGCAAAGTTTTGGAGCTTTTGCTACCAAGGGATTAACTATGATAGTAGACGGAGAAGCTAATGATTACTTAGGTAAAGGCTTATCTGGAGCTAAAATAGTTGTTAAAAAACCAGCTGATGCAGATTTTATTGCCGAAGACAATATTATTGTTGGGAATGTGTGTTTTTATGGAGCCATTAAAGGGGAAGCATATATTAACGGAATAGCTGGCGAGCGTTTTGCTGTTAGAAATTCTGGAGTAGTTGCAGTAGTAGAAGGAATAGGAGATCACGGTTGTGAGTATATGACTGGAGGTCAAGTGATTGTTTTAGGTAAAACAGGAAGAAATTTTGCTGCAGGAATGAGTGGAGGAATAGCTTATGTATATGACCCGTCTCATACATTTAGAAACGAGCTATGTAATTTAGAAATGGTAGAATTAGTTCATTTAGAAACCAAAGATCAGTTAGAGTTAAAAGATCATGTTAAAAAACATGTTTCTTACACAGCCAGCTCTCTTGGAAAAAAACTTTTACAAGACTGGGAAGTAAATAAAATGGACTTTATTAAAGTGTATCCAACAGATTATAAGATCGCTTTAGAAAGATTAGAAAAAGAGGCATTAACAAAATTAACAGCATAGTTATGGGAGAATTAGGAGGATTCAAAAAATACGAAAGAAAACAGGAAGGGAATGTAGCTGTTAGAGAAAGGATTAAACATTACAAGGAATTTACAAAACCATTACATATTAAAGAACAGCAAAAACAAGGCTCTCGTTGTATGGATTGTGGTATTCCATTTTGTCATAGTGGTTGTCCATTAGGGAATTTAATACCAGATTTTAATGATTTAATCCACAAAGGAGAATGGAAACAAGCGCTAGAAATACTTCATGCGACAAATAATTTTCCAGAATTTACAGGTAGGTTATGTCCGGCTCCCTGTGAGCAAGCTTGTGTGTTGGGGTTAATTGACGAACCTGTATCTATTGAAAACATAGAAAAATCTATTGTTGAAAAAGGATTTGAAGAAGGATGGATAGTGCCTCAAAAACCAACGAAAAGAACAGGTAAAACAATTGCAATTATAGGATCTGGACCAGCAGGATTGGCCGCAGCACAACAATTAAACAGGGTTGGACATTCAGTGGTTGTTTTTGAAAGAGATGATCAAATAGGTGGTTTGTTACGTTATGGAATTCCGAATTTTAAATTAGAAAAAGAAATCATTGATAGACGGGTAGATATTTTAAAAGAAGAAGGTATAGAGTTTAAGACCAATGTAAATGTAGGAGTTAATTATCCGGTAGCTTCTCTTAAAAATTTTGATGCAGTATTGTTATCTGGAGGAGCAACAATGTCTAGAAGTATCCCTATTAAAGGAAATGAAGCTAAAGGTGTTGTTCAGGCTATGGATTTCTTAACTAGACAAACAAAAGCATTGTTTGATGAAAAATTACAAAAAAACATTATAGATGCAAAAGGAAAAAATGTGATAGTAATTGGAGGAGGAGATACCGGTTCTGATTGTATTGGAACTTCAAATAGACAAGGTGCCAAATCTGTAACAAACTTTGAAATAATGTCTAAACCACCTTCAGATAGAAGTGTGAAAACTCCATGGCCATTTTGGCCAATGCAATTAAAAACAAGCTCTTCTCATGATGAAGGTTGTGACCGTAACTGGTTGGTAAGCACTAAAGAGTTTCTTACTAATGACAAGGGAGAATTATATGCTCTTAAAACGGTTGAAGTTTCATGGAAAACGATTCCAGGACAAAGACCTCAAATTATTGAAAGAGAAGGTTCTGAAAAAATATGGCCCTGTGATTTAGCATTATTAGCACTTGGATTTACAGGTCCTGATAAATCTTTACCTGAACAACTGGGTTTAGAGTTAGATACAAGAACAAATATCAAGGCTTCTGTAAAAGACTATAAAACTAATATTTCAGGAATTTTTACTGCTGGAGATATGAGAAGAGGACAATCTTTAATTGTGTGGGCTATATCTGAGGGACGTCAAGCAGCACACCATATAGATTCCTATTTAATGGGGGCTTCTCGATTGCCATTAAAGGATGATAATGATTTGATTGGCGCCTAAATTTTTAAATAAAAAATCTAAAAAAATAACATTAACTAGTTATTCTATTAAAAAAAAAGTTCATATTTGTATGAGTAATGAATACAAAACAACAACATATTATTTCTTCAATTATTGGTTTAAATCCGTAACCAAGGGAATGGTATTTTTTAAAATAAAAAACAAAGACCTTCCTGAAACGGAGGGTTTTTTTATGGATAAATTTCAGAGTTTGAACGTCACAAATAAAAACAGTTAATATCTTGTTTATCAATTAATTAAACAATATTCAAAAGCTATGGATTTAAGCTGATTTAAGTTTGTAATGAAATAACAAGGATTGCAATAAACTAATTTAGAACCACAAATAGAATACCTACTGTAAAACAGAATGAAAGAAATTAATAAACATAGTCGAAGATTAACACAAGATGAATCTCAACCAGCATCACAGGCCATGTTGTATGCTGTAGGTCTTTCAGATGAAGATATGCATAAAGCCCAAGTAGGTATTGCAAGTACTGGTTATGATGGTAATCCATGTAACATGCACTTGAATAGATTGAAAGATGAGGTAAAAATTGAGTGTAAAATTACTGAAATGGTAGGTTTAGGTTTTAATACCATTGGAGTTTCTGATGGAATTTCGATGGGAACCTCAGGAATGAATTACTCATTGGTTTCAAGAGATATTATTGCAGATTCTATAGAAACGGTTATGAATGCACAAAGTTATGACGCATTAATTGCTATAGTAGGTTGTGATAAAAATATGCCAGGAGCTGTCATGTCTATGTTGCGTTTAAATCGCCCGTCTATTATGATGTATGGAGGTACTATTGCCTCGGGAAATTTCAAAGGAAGAAAGTTAAATATTGTATCAGCTTTTGAAGCTTTAGGTCAAAAATTAGCTGGAGAAATTGAAGAAGAAGAGTATAGAGAAATTATAAAAAGATCGATTCCTGGTGCTGGTGCATGCGGTGGTATGTATACGGCAAACACAATGGCTTCTGCTATTGAATGCATGGGTTTTGCGTTGCCATATAATTCATCAATTCCAGCTGAAAACCCAAATAAATTATCAGAAGCTGAAAGACATGCTTTGGCTATTAAAAATTTATTAGAAAAAGATATAAAGCCTTTAGATATTATTTCAAAAAAATCAATAGAAAATGCCATTACTTTGGTAAATGCTCTTGGAGGTTCTACCAATGCTGTGCTGCATTTTTTAGCTATAGCACATGCTGCTGATATTAAATTTACTTTGGAAGACTTTCAAAGAGTATCAGATAAAACACCTTTAATTGCAGATTTAAAACCTTCGGGAAAATATTTAATGGAGGATGTTCATGGCATAGGTGGTACACCGGCAATCATGAAATATTTATTGGATGGTGGTTATTTGCACGGAGATTGTATGACGGTTACTGGAAAAACATTAGCTGAAAACTTAAAAGATGTTGTCGCTATGGAGTTTGAAGATC
>Ga0209601_1001709_pt1 | contig 14638 bp, 10 predicted proteins | sample COGITO_mtgs_1104_4_FD_184796 | JGI IMG/M metagenome (GOLD analysis project Ga0209601, IMG submission 184796) | Pelagic marine microbial communities from North Sea - COGITO_mtgs_110426 (SPAdes) (version 2) | ecosystem: Environmental > Aquatic > Marine > Epipelagic ...
CTTGGGTAGAGAGGGGTCTGAAAATTCTTTACAAATTCAAATATTTGACGATGGTTCAACATTAAAAATATTCAATAATAAAAATAAATAAATATGAAAAACCTTTTAATTATTTCAATTTCGTTCCTGTCTTTAGGCGTTTTTTCTCAAGAAAAATTTGAGACTAACAGAAAAGGTAGTGATTATAAATTCAAAGTACTTAAAGATTTAGAGGCAACAGATGTCCAAGATCAAGGAAGAACTAGTACTTGCTGGAGTTTTTCTTCTTTATCATTTTTTGAATCGGAAATTATAAGATTAAAAAACGAACGTCATAATCTTTCTGAAATGTTTATTGCCAGAAATGCTTATTTAGGAAAGGCAGAAAATTATTTGAGAATGTACGGTACTTTTACTTTTGGTCCTGGTGGAGCATTTCACGATATACCATGGGTTATTAAAAGATATGGTATTGTTCCAGAAGAAGTATATCAAGGCTTGAATTATGGAAGTACTACCCATAAGCATTCAGAAATGGAGGCAGTTTTAGATGCTGCTGTTAAAGCACTAGCTAAAAAACCTCAGAATGGAAAACTTACCCCGGTTTGGAAAAATGGTATAGAAGGCATTCTCGATGCATATTTAGGGGAGCTGCCTAGTGATGTAGAAGATTTTAATTTCACTTATAATGGAAAGCAATACAATCCAAAATCTTTTTCAAAATCCTTAGGACTAAATATGGACGATTATATTTCTATTACTTCATTTTCTCACCACCCATTTTACAGTCAATTTGTATTAGAAGTTCAGGATAATTGGGCAATGCAATCTAGCTATAATTTGCCACTTGATGAGTTCATGAATGTAATGGAACAAGCTATTATGAACGGCTATACTTTTGGTTGGGGAGCAGATGTTTCAGAAAAAGGTTTTGGCTATAGAGATGCTTTGGCAATTGTTCCTGAAGATGAATCAACCATCCAAAAATCTGGAAAGGATAGTAAAAGATTTAACGATGCTGGTGCTATTAGGGTTAGCAATGCCTTTATTTCTCCTGTAAAAGAGAGAAATATTACCCAAGAAGATAGACAAATTGCATTTGATAATCAAGAGACTACGGATGATCATGGAATGCATGTTACTGGTTTGGTAGAAGATCAAAAAGGGACTAAGTATTTTATAGTTAAAAACTCTTGGGGAGAAAGCAATGATAGAGATGGCTATTTCTTTGCCTCATTCCCATATGTAAAGTATAAAACTTTAAATATTCAAGTTCATAAAGATGTATTGTCAAAAGATCTCAAAAAAAAATTAGGAATTAAGTAATGTTAAGAATATTGGGATATATATTGATTGCTCCCATATGGTTGTATCAAAAATTAATTTCTCCTTTTTTCCCTAGTACCTGTAGATTCAACCCAACTTGCTCCAATTATGCAATAGATGCTATTAAATTAAAAGGTCCCTTTGTTGGATTTTGGTTAGCTTTAAAAAGAATTTCAAAATGTCATCCCTGGGGAGGAACAGGTTACGATCCACTTCCCTAAAATTTTTAATATGCTAAAAATAGATATGCATTCTCATATAATTCCAAAAAACCTTCCAGACTGGGAGAAAAAGTTTGGTTATGAGGGTTTTATAAGACTTGAGCATCATAAACCTAGCTGGGCTAATATGATGCAAGGAGATAACTTTTTTAGAGAAATAAATCACAATTGTTGGGATCCTGAAACTAGGATCAATGAGTATGAAAAATATGCTACTCAAGTGCAAGTAGTATGCACGATTCCTGTTCTATTTGCATATTTTTCAAAACCAAAAGATGGTCTAGAAGTTGCTAGATTTTTAAACGACGATTTAGCCAATTTGGTATATAAATATCCTAAAAAATATATTGGTTTAGGCTCTTTGCCCATGCAAGATTCTGAGCTTGCTGTTCAAGAACTTTTTAGAATCAAAGAATTAGGACTAAAAGGGGTGCAGATAGGATCTAATATTGAAGATAAAAATTTAAATGAACCTGATTTTTTTCCAGTTTGGGAAGCGTGCGAAAAGCTTGGGTTGGCTGTATTGGTTCATCCATGGAATATGATGGGTAAGAAAAATATGAATAAATATTGGCTTCCTTGGCTAGTTGGAATGCCAGCGGAAACTTCTCGTGCAATGTGCTCTATGATGTTTGGAGGAATTTTTGACAAGTTCCCAAATTTAAGAGTCAACTTTTGCCATGCAAGTGGGTCTTTTTTATCAACAATTGGAAGAATCGAACATGGTTTTAATTGTAGGCCAGATCTTGTTGCGGTAGATAATCCTAAAAATCCAAGAGAGTATTGTGGTCATTTTTGGGTAGATTGTATTACCCATGATCCAGACATGCTCCATTATGTTTTAAAAATGCAAGGTTCTAAAAGAGTTACATTGGGAAGTGATTATCCATTTCCATTGGGTGATTTAGAAATAGGAGAGTTTATAAATCAAATGAATTTAGAAAAATCTGTTGTGGAAGATATTTTTTGCAATAGTACTTTAGAATGGTTGAATCTAAAAAAAGAAATGTTTTTATGAGAGTTTTAATTTTGGCCCTGTTAATTCTATTTTATTCTTTGCCATCTTTTTCACAAGATAGTTATTGGCAACAAAATATAAAATACGATATGAACATTGATTTTGACCACGAAAGTCATCAATTTGATATTCACCAAGAAATTACATACACCAATAATTCACCGGATGAATTGTCCAAAGTATATATGCATTTATTTTACAACGCTTTTCAACCGGGGTCTATGATGGATGTAAGATCAAGGTCAATTGCTGATCCAGATTCTAGAGTTGTAGACAGAATTTACAACCTCGATAAAAACGAAATTGGATTCCAAAAAATTATTAGTGTAAGAAATGGTTCCAATAATTTGACTTTTTTTCAAGAGGGTACCATTTTAGAGATTTTTTTAAATAAACCTATTAAGCCTGGTAAGAAATTAAGTTTATCTATTGATTGTAAAAGTCAAATCCCAATTCAAATACGAAGAACTGGAAGATATAATAAAGAAGATGTCGCTTATTCTATGACTCAGTGGTATCCCAAAATGTGTGAATACGATTTGGAAGGTTGGCATACCAATCCATATATAGGTAGAGAATTTTATGGAGTTTGGGGAGAGTTTAATATTGAAATTAATATTGATAGTTCATTTGTTTTAGGTGGTACTGGAATTCTTCAAAACCCAAACGAAATAGGGCATGGATATGAAACCAAAAAGATAGTTAGGAAGGGAAATACAAATAAATTTAAATGGCATTTTAAAGCAGAAAATGTCCATGATTTTGCTTGGGCTGCAGATCCATTTTTTATTCACGAACAAACTTCTCTAGAAAATGGAACGATACTTCATTTTTTGCACAAAAACGACTCTTTAAATGATAATTGGAGACGATTACAACCATATGCTGTAAAATGTTTTGAATATATGAACGAAAATTATGGTGAATATCCTTATAAACAGTATTCAATTATTCAAGGTGGTGATGGAGGAATGGAATATCCAATGTGCACCTTAATTACAGCTGAGGGCTCGTTCAAAGGGTTGGTAAGCGTTACTGTTCACGAATCTATTCATAGCTGGTTTCAGGGAATTATTGGGACTAACGAGTCTAAATATGAATGGATGGATGAAGGTTTTTGCACCTATGCACAATATGAAGTATTAAACTATTTATATGAAAAAAATGTTTTAAATCCTCTTTATCGACAGTATAAGAGCTACTCCAATGTTGCAAAATCAAGTTATAAAGAACCCTTATCAACCCATGCTGATTTTTACAACTTAAATTACGTTTATGGCGTAAATGCTTATAACAAAGGCTCTGTTTTTCTTCATCAATTGGGTTATATAATTGGTTCACAAGCTTTAAAAACAGGTATGAAAAAATATTTTGAAGCATGGAAGTTTAAACATCCTAAACCATCAGATTTTAAGAGGATAATGGAGATAGAAAGTGGATTAGAACTAGATTGGTATTTTGAGCAGTTTACCCAAACTACCAACACAATTGATTATGCCATTGCAAGAGTTAAGTCTATGGGGCAAAAAACTCAAATTTTGGTTCAAAAAAAAGGAAGAATTCCAATGCCTTTAGATATTTGTCTTGTTACCAGTGATTCCAATGCTGTTTGGTATAATATTCCTCTTAGAATTATGCGTGGTTCAAAGAAAAATGATATGATAGGAGATACTTTTAAGACAATATCAGATTGGCCTTGGGTATATGAATACTATGAGTTTGAAGTAGATTTTTCATTAGAAGAAATTAAAAAAATTCAAATTGACCCATCTACTAGACTCGCAGATATCAATTTAGAAAACAATATTTGGACCGGGAACACTGTCCAAGAATTAACAGCTCCTGAAATTATTTTTAAAAGTAAATTATAAATATTTTTTAACGGCTATTGAAATTAGTTGCTGGTTTGCTAGTCTTAAACCCCAATATTCTTGACTTATTGTGGCAGTTCCACCACTGCTATTTACAATTGTAGCTTCGTAATATTGATGAAATCCAACATTAAAATTGGCAATTATATTCAAAAAAACATCTTTTTTTAGTGAATATTCCAAAAACATAAAATACTCTAACCCTATTCCAAAATAATCTGAGGACCAGAATGCCTGAGTCCCTGCTACAGCTTGTCCTCTGTACATATTACACCTAAAATAAGGACCTGTTCCGTGACCAATTTTTGTGTTCTTTTTGTCCATTAGCCACTTGCCTTTATTAATACTAATTAAAAAATTATTTAAACTTAACATTGGATTTTTATAGGATGGGGAAAATTTAGAATGAACTCTGTAAAAGTTATTTTCTGAAATAGTCATTTGATAATCTATAAGAACCCCAAATTTTTCCTCATTGTTCGAGTTAAATAGTGTTGAAATAGAACTTATTGGATTACTCCATCCAATGGAAATTGCATGTGAAATTTCATTACTTTCATCTTCATTATTTATTTGAGAAAAAACATGAGAATATCCTGTTAGTATAAATAATAACGATAGAAACTTATACATTAATTAAAGATGTGAATTTGATTGGTGGTAACATTAAAACTAGTTTGGTAATTTTTAAGGGAATAGCTAGCAGGACCTTGAATTACTAGTCCGTCAAAGAGTTGATAACGGCTGCTGTCACAAGCACATTCAACGTAAGAATTAGTAGAATCTACTGTTGCTTTTCCACAGGGATTATCCGCATTGAAAGTACAATGCCTGTCATATGCACTAAATTGATCATAAGATTGTCTGTAGATTATTATTCCTCTACTTCCTCCAGTAATGTATACCCAACCACCAATTGAATTTAATGAAGAATAACTAGGCAAAGAAATATTTATGTATTGGTCTACATAAACGTAAGGAACTATATTTTGATTTTTTGTACAACTATTTAAGAAAATTATACAAAAACATATCAAGAGATTTTTAAATTTGATAATTGTTTTATTAATGAATAATTTAGTTTTAAAATCTTCAGTAGTTATTATAATGCTTGTCATTGTAAATAATATTCACTCTCAAAACAAGGGAGAGTTGGTAGGGTCTAATAATCGTTCGATTAGTCAAAACTACAAAATACCTGGAAATAATGAAGAAGTTGTGGAAGGCCTCTCTTACAGTGATTTAAAAAGGCAGCAAAATTACAATATTAAATACCAAGAAAATTCTAGAAAAGAGTTGTTAAAAAGTCACGTGTTAAAACAAACAAAACCAACAAGAAAAAGAATGAAGCAAACTTTGAAAAAGTCTCAAAGATTATTAGCAGGTAAGCCTGTGGTACCAACTTGGCAAGTTTGGGTTAACAGGAAGAAAGCTTTCTCTCAACGTAAAGAAAATAAAAATGAGGATTAAACTTTTTGAATTTAAATTGACTAAATGTTAAAAATTCGTTAATTATTGTTTAATTTGTGGGACTATTTTACGTTACGTTCAAGTTTAAAGATAACAGACTATGCTTAGAAAAATATTTTTATTATCCGTATCTCTTTTTGTTTTATGCTTTGTAAGTTATGCTCAGCCTCAGGGAGGTAGTATAAAAGGTAAAGTTTTTGATGAATTGAAAGAAGGCTTTCCATTTGTAAATGTTGCACTTTTCCAAAACGGAAATATTAGGGGAGGAGCAACTACTGATTTCGATGGTGTTTTTAAGATTAGTAATATTTCTGCTGGTTCCTATACTCTTGAAATTAAATTTGTAGGATATCAAACTTACAGACTTGAAGGGTTAATTGTTAAAGGTGGTAAATTATTGCCATTATCTCCAATATATTTAAAAGAAGCTACAGAGCTTTTAAAGGAAGTAGAAATAGTAAGTTATAAAGTTCCTTTAATTGATAAAGACGGAGGTGCTTCTGGTGGAACTGTTACTCGAGAAGATTTAGCAAGAATGCCGGGAAGATCAGCAGGTTCTATTGCAAGTACTGTTGGTGGTGTACAATCGGATGCTAATGGTAACATTACATCTGTAAGAGGTTCTAGAGATGATGCAACTTTTTACTATATCGATGGAATTAAAGTTAGAGGTTCTACCAATTTGCCTAAATCTGCTATTGAGGAAGTAAGTGTAATGACTGGTGGAGTTCCAGCTAATTTTGGAGATGCAACAGGGGGTATTATTTCTATTACAACTAGAGGAGCTTCAAGAACTTATTTTGGAGGAGTTGAGGTGGTAAGTTCTGGTATTGCTTTAAATGAAAATGTTTATGGATTAGACAATAATGCATTCAATCTTTTAGAAGGAACTTTTTCAGGACCATTACTTATGAAAAAAGATAGTACTGGAAAAAAAACAGATCCTATACTTGGATTCTTTGTTTCTGGAAACTTTAACCACGTTTTAGACCCAAGACCTCTTGCTGGAGATCAATATAGACTTAAGCCAGCATACAGAGATTCGCTTATAGATCCTTCCAAAATGGGACCATTAAGACCAACTGGATTAGGCTTTGGGGCTTATTACAATACAGATTTTTTGACCGATGACGCATTTGAAAAAGTTAAGTATCGTCAAAATGTTGATCGAACCACAGCTTCCTTAGCAGGTAAAATTGATGTGAATGCTGGACCTAATATGAATATCTCATTTGGTGCTTCTGGCGCTTATTCAGATCGTAATGGAGCCTCTTGGGAAAGTTCGCTTATGAATTACGATAATTTAGCCAACTACAGAGATTTTGATTGGAGAGCTTATGGGAAATTTACACAGCGTTTTCAAAATGTAGCTGAAGATGCTAATTCTCAAACTGGAGTGAAAAATGCTTACTATACAATAATGGTAGATTATTCTAGAAACTACGGTTGGGTAGAAGACAATGTCCATGGAGATAATTATTTCAACTATGGTCATATAGGAAAATTCGATATTGCTAAAACACCTTCTTACGAGTTTTCAGACTTTGATGGAAATGGAGTTTTAGATCTTGTTCAAACTGGTGTTAATGATGATTCCATTGTCTTCACTCCCTCCACTACGAATGCTGATATGGCTGCAATAACAACTCAGTATTTTTCTCTATATGACGATGTTGCTGGAAATTATGAGAACATAACTCAACTTTTAGACGGTGGTGCACTTTTAAATGGAAGAAGACCAACCAATGTTTATGGACTCTGGCAAAATATTGGATATGGATATAACGGTTCCAACCAATCTGATAATTCTCAATTTAGAATAACTGCTGTAGGTTCGGCAGATATCGGTGACCATGCTCTTTCTTTGGGCTTTGAATACGAGCAAAGAACAGATAGATATTTCGGAGTTGCACCTATTGGACTTTGGGGTTTAATGAGACAGCTTGCTAATTCTCATACGGATTACGGTAGAGGAATTGATGAAAGCCAACCTATTTACAACAACTTTGGTTCTTTTACTCAGATAAGCTTTGAAACTTTAAATACAGCACCTGGCACTTATTCCGGTTCTGATCCTCAATCATTTTTTGATTACAATTTAAGAAACAGCCTAGGTTTAGACCCTAATGGTACTGAGTTTATCAATATTGATGCAATGGATCCATCTGAGTTTAGTTTAGATATGTTCAGTGCAGATGAATTATTAAACTCTGGAAACAACTACGTAACCTATTATGGTTACGATCATAAAGGGGATAAAATTTCTGGAAGACCTAGTTTTGACGATTTCTTTAACAAAAAAGATGAATATGGTAATTATACTAGACCAATTGGTGCATTTGAACCAATCTACATTGCTGGTTATATTATGGACAAATTCGCTTTTGACGATTTAATATTTAATGTTGGTGTAAGAGTAGATAGGTTTGATGCAAATCAACAAGTTTTAAAAGACGATTTCTCTTTGTATCCAACAAGAACTGTTGGTGAGGTTAGTGATATAAATGGACAGTCCGTAACCCATCCTACAAATATTCCTTCTACTGCAACAGTATATATAAATGATATTGAAGATCCAACAACTTTAATGGGTTACAGAGAAGGCAATCAATGGTATACTTCTAATGGTGTAGCTGTAAACGATTTAGAGTCTATTACGCCAAGTGGTTATGTTGTTCCACAGCCATACTTGGTTCAAGGAGTTTCAACTGACGACGATGTTAGTTCTAATGCATTTGAAGATTACAAGCCTCAAATTAATATAATGCCAAGAATTGCATTTTCTTTTCCTATTTCGGATGAGGCTTTGTTTTTTGCGCATTACGATGTGTTAACTAAAAGACCTACTACTGGAAATAGATTAAATCCAATAGACTATTTTTATCTACAAACTGGAAATATTGGAACAGTAAATAATCCTAGTCTTCTTCCAGAAAAGACAATTGATTATGAAATTGGATTTCAGCAAGTTCTTAATATTAGGTCCTCTTTAAAAATTTCAGGTTTTTACAGAGAACAAAGAAACCAGGTTGCCTTAGTTAACAAAATTGGTGCTTATCCTCAAACATATTCTACATGGGGAAATATAGATTTTGGAACTATTAAAGGTTTGACAGTTGCATATGATTTAAGAAGAACTGGTAATATGTCAATGAGAGCATCTTATACGTTACAGTTTGCTGATGGAACTGGATCTAACCCATATGCAGCACAAAACTTGATTGCTTCTGATCAACCAAACCTTAGAACGATTTATCCTTATACATATGATCAAAGACACCAAATTATTACAGCTCTTGATTATAGATATGGTTCTGGATCAAGTTACGATGGTCCTAGAATTGCAGGAAAAGAAATTTTCAAAAATACAGGACTTAACCTTGTAGCAAATTTTGCCTCGGGTATGCCATACTCAAGACAACAAAGAATAACTGGTGCTGCTTTAATTTCTAATCCAGTTCCTATTTTAGAGGGAGAACCATTAGGGTCCAGGAAGCCATGGAATTTTAGAGGAGACCTTCAAATAGATAGAAATATTAGCTTAGAGTTTGGTAAGGAAAATTCCAAAAAGAAAACTGCCAATCTTAATGTTTATTTGTTAATGACCAATGTCTTTAACACATTAAATATTACCAATGTTTATAGAGCTACTGGAAATGCAGGAGATGATGGCTATTTAAATGCTGCAAGATTCCAAACATCTATTAGTACACAAAATAATGAAGAAGTTTTTAGATATTATTACGCTATGAAGGCCAATAATCCATATAATTTTGGAATACCTAGACAAATAAGGTTGGGTGTAAAATTAGATTTTTAATAAAATATTATAAAAAGTATATGAGACAATATTTAATATTATTATTTACTAGCACATTATTTGTTGCTAATCCTACTTATGCATGGAACGATCCTACTAACTCTGGAAAAAAATCCAATAAAAATAATTCTCTAGTATCAAGGGCTGCTAATTGTACCCCTGCAACGGGTAAGAAATTTTTAGAGTTTAATAACGTCTCTGCACTAATTGAAACTGGTGGTTCTATGTGGCAAGATAGGTCAAGAAATGATGCAGCATACGAAGTGCCAAAAGGATCTGGAGAAACTGTAATTTATGCTGGTGCTCTTTGGATGGGGGGAACAGATCCAAATAACCAACTAAGAATTGCAGCGTTAACTTTCCGTAGTGGAAATGACTTTTGGGCAGGTCCTCTCTCTGTTGATGGAGGTGGGTCGTTTGATATTACACAAGGAACTCTTGATTGGGGATTTGCAGATATTTCCCCAGAAGTTTGTATGGAGTATGATAATTTTTACATTACTGAAAGACAAGATATAGAGCTTTTTAATGCTTGGTACGAATGTTCTAATGATCCTAACTGCGATGCTGGTGTTGAATACCCAGATTACCAAGTACCATCTAGTATTTTAGAATGGCCAGGTAATTTTAACAACGACTTAGATTTGAACCAATCTTACGATTTCAATTTAGCACCTTTTTACGATAGAAACAGTGATGGTATATATAATCCCGTAGATGGAGACTATCCATGGTACGATTTAACTGGACAGATAGATTGTAGAACAAGTAGGAGAGTAACACTTTATGGTGATTTTAATATGTGGTGGGTTTTTAACGACAAAGGAAATATTCATACAGAAACGGGTGCGGATCCTATAGGAATGGAAATTAAAGCTCAAGCATTTGCCTTTGCAACCAATGATGAAGTAAACTCTATGACATTTTATAATTATGAACTTATAAACAGAAGCTATTATACCTTAAACAATACTTATTTCGCTGTTTGGGTAGATTCTGATATAGGTTGTTCTGAAGATGATTACGTTGGTTGTGATGTTCAAAGAGGTCTGAGTTACCAATACAATGCTGATGCAAATGATGATGGATGTCAGTATGCTATCCCAGGATATACTCCAGCTATTGGAGTTGATTTTTTTGAAGGTCCTTATCAAGATAATGACGGAGTTGATAATCCATTAACATCAGATGTTTCATCTGCTAGAAATCTTGGAGGTATTCCTTACCAAGGTTTAGGTATAGGTTATGGAGATGGAGTTATAGATAACGAAAGATTTGGTATGAAAAGGTTTGTTTATTTTGATAGAACACTTAATTCTACAATTTATGGGGATCCAAATACAGGGGTTGATTTTTATAACTACATGCTTGGTTTCTGGAAAGATAATACTCCGTTTGTTTATGGAGGAACTGGAAATGCATCAGATGCAAATGCAACTTCATTAGTTACTAACTATTGTTTCCCAGGAGATAGCGATCCATTAAATTGGGGTACAGTTTCTGCCGGTGGCGGTTCTACTGTTCCTTTTGATTACTGGTCTGAACAATATCCTACAGGACCTGGTAGCACACCTAATCCCCAAGGAGATAGAAGATTTGTACAAGCAGCTGGCCCATTTGTTTTAGAGCCAGGCGCTTTAAATAATATTACTACTGGTGTAGTTTATGCACGAGCACAATCACCTGATCCTTTTCAATCTGTGGAGTTAGTTCGTAAGGCAGATGACAAGGCCCAGGCTTTGTTTGATAATTGTTTTAGGATTTTGAATGGTCCTGATTCTCCGGAGATGTCTATTCAGGAGTTGGACAAGGAGCTGATACTGTATTTGAATAAGACGGATAAAGTAGAGTCTTATGAGGAAGTGGATCCAAATATTCTTATTTACGTTACAGATGTTGAAGATGCAAAATACCGTTTTCAAGGTTACCAGGTATATCAAGTTAAAGACGGATCAGTAGACCCATCTCTTCTGGGCGACCCAAATCAGGCTAGGTTGATAGCGCAGTGTGATATTAAGGATGGAGTTGGTCAGTTGGTTAATTTCAATTTTGATGAAGATTTATTAGCGGCAGTACCTACTTCTATGGTAAATGGAGCTGACGATGGTATACAGCATTCTTTTCAGGTGTTGAATGATGCCTTTGCACAGGGTGATGTTAGGTTAATCAACCATAAGAAATATTATTTCATGGTTCTTTCCTATGGTTATAATAATTACCAGCCGTATGATCCTTCTAATAGTGCTTTAGGTGGTCAGCAGTTGCCTTATAAGGCGGGAAGGAAGACAGTTAGTGGAGGAGCGATTACGTCTTATGTTGGTATTCCTCATATTCCTAGTTCTGAATCTGGTGGAACGATACAGTTGGCAGCCTATGGAAGTGGTCCACAGATTACAAGGGTAGAGGGTAGAGGCAATGGCTATAATTTGGTAGAGTTAACGCCTGAGAGTGAAGCCGATATAGTGTCTAATATTTATCCAAAACGAGTTACTTATAAGAATGGGAAAGGTCCTGTTGCGGTTAAGATAATAGATCCTTTGAATGTACAAAAAGGAGATTATCAGCTTTGGGTAAGTCCTCAGGACACAGTAGATTTAGATGAATCGTACTGGATGTTGGTAAGGAATTATGAAGATCAGAGCGATACTATTATATCTATTCAGAGTATAACTGTTGGTAATGAGCAGTTAATACCACAGTGGGGTTTATCGGTAAATATTGAGTATTACAATCCTTACGATGCATCGATAGGTAAGAATTTTCCAGAGTTGTTATTTTCTAGTGTAGAGTTTGCAGATTCTTCGAAGCAGTGGATTACTGGTGTACCAGATCAGGATGGATCTTCGCCAAGAAACTGGATACGTTCTGGAACGTCTGAGGAGAGTCAAGATTATGCTGCTTATTCTAGTAAGTGTGATGATCCTTATATATACAATGATTTTATAGGAGTTGACGATGCAGAAGTGTATGAGAAGGTGATTGAAGGCGTATGGGCACCATACAGATTAGTTGCAGCCGGTGATTGTAACCACCAGCCAGTAACTGCAGGTGGTGATTGGGCAGATAATGCGTATGAGACACCGCAAGTTGCGCCAGATGACAATGCTCAAATGACATTGGCTACGACAAGAGATCAATCAGATTTAAAGTATTTACCGTCTGTAGATGTAGTAATTACAGCAGACAAGAGCAAGTGGACTAGATGTCCTGTATTGGAGACACAGGATAATCCCTCTTTGTCTTGGGATCAGTCTGGACAAGTAAATCAGTCTATGGGTAATAAGTATGGTAATGGTACGTCTGTAGCAAGGGTGTATAAGCAATATCCAAAGTGGAAGCCTTCGGTAGATAAGGAAGGTAACCCATCGACGAACCCTGGAAGTGTTAGTAATCCTGAGGTATCGAATGATCCAAATGATCCAAATTATATTTGTGGATATGGTATGGGCTGGTTTCCTGGATATGCAATAGATGTAACCACTGGAGAGAGGTTGAATATGGCTTTTGGAGAAGATAGTTGGTTGGGTAACCATGGCGGGAATGATATGATGTTTAATCCATCTGCTTCGGAGCAATTAGGATTTGGAGGGTTTGGAGATTATGTTGGGGGAGGAAAGCATTTTATATATGTTTTTAGGAACTCATCGAAGTACAGTGCAACGGATGATCCTGGTAGTATGAAGCCGTATGATTCTGGGTCAGATTTCATGACCAAGTTTCAGAAGTCAAGTTTCAGGCCAGATATGTTAAAGATATGGAAGTCATGTGCTTGGGTAGGATATCCTATATTGAATGGAGATTACAATACGCAGTATTTGGGGGTAGCCCCAACAGATCCGAGTTCGTTTATAGCGACAGATGTTCGTGTAAAATTAAGGGTGGCTAGTCAGTACCAGTATATGAATACTAAGGATGGTAATGGAGATGGGATAAGAGACAATGGCACGTCTAATCCTTCCAATACTAGTGGTTCAGAAAACAGTTGGAATCCACTGTATGAGTTTAGTACGGATGATATTGCGGTGACAACCAATAGTGATTCAGCAGCGTTAGAGGCATGTGAAATATTAAATGTGGTGCCTAATCCATATTATGCATATTCTAATTATGAGTTTGACAAGTTGGACAATGTGGTAAAGATTGTGAATTTACCGGATGTATGTGACGTGAAGATATATACAGTAAGCGGTACGTTAGTTAGGTCATATAGCAAGGATAGTCCGGTGACGTCTATAGATTGGGATTTAAAGAATTTTGCAGGTATACCAATAGCGAGTGGAGTTTATTTGATACATATCAATGTGCCTGGAGTATGTGAAAAGGTATTGAAATGGTTTGGGGTGATAAGACCTCCAGATTTGGATCAATTTTAGAGTAATTTTTTATATTTGCATAAATATTTATTATCCGCTGATGGCGGATTTTTTTGTCAAAAATTCATCCTATGTCAGAAATTAGTTATTACACAGAAGAAGGTTTAAGTAATTTAAAGAAAGAAATTAAAAATTTGGAGTCTGTAGAAAGACCTAAAATTTCTCAACAAATTGCAGAAGCTAGAGATAAAGGAGATCTTTCGGAAAATGCAGAATACGATGCTGCTAAAGAAGCTCAAGGTATGCTTGAAGCTAGAATTTCAAAACTTAAAAATAAATTAGCTAACGCAAGGTTAATTGACGATAGCGAAATTGACGATAGTAAGGTATTTATACTATCGACAGTAAAAATAAAGAATGTTAAGAATTCCATGGAAATGACATATACTTTAGTTGCTGAAAATGAAGCAGACATAAGAGCTGGTAAAATCTCTGTTGATTCACCTATTGGAAAAGGCTTATTGGGAAAAGAAGTAGGTCAGATTGCCGATATTAATACACCAGCAGGGATTATGAAATTTGAAATAGTTTCTATACAGCGTTAATGGAAGATTCTATTT
>Ga0209601_1001736_pt1 | contig 14489 bp, 10 predicted proteins | sample COGITO_mtgs_1104_4_FD_184796 | JGI IMG/M metagenome (GOLD analysis project Ga0209601, IMG submission 184796) | Pelagic marine microbial communities from North Sea - COGITO_mtgs_110426 (SPAdes) (version 2) | ecosystem: Environmental > Aquatic > Marine > Epipelagic ...
CTGTGGGTTCATCGTAAGCCCTTCTGGACCTTGTAATACTGCCTTGTTGATTATCTGGATTTGAGTACCCAATTGGTTCTCGATCATATCTTGATATCGTTGAACTTTCGCCGCGTGGTGTCCACCAATATTCTCATGATGAGCGCATGTTGGGCCGTCTGTCCAAGGATTTCCCATTAAGTTTAATACGCGATAATGTGGATCGGTGTCTTGAAGGATTGCTTTGTCGGCGCCGCTTGTAGCGAAGTGGTTGTCATACTTGCGCTGTTCTACAAAAGAGTCGTCGTTCAAATAACGCTTACTCACTCGCCAGGAATCACCTATAGTAACAACGGCCAACACAATTAGCGCCATCGTCATCGATAGTTTGGCTCGAGAATAAAGCCAAATCACACCGGCGCAAATAGCCATGATAAAGGTTGATAGCATCCAATCTGAAAGAAATAAGGACTTTCTGTCTTCAAGAAGCGCCGCGAATAATTCTGGGTTACTCCAAGGCTGTTTTGCTTGTAGGGCGGCGTCATTTGGACCCATCCAATCAGTTGTTAATCCATACAATAGCAGGATCAGCATTAGTCCACCTGTTGAATACAACGTCAGTTTGAATGCCTTAGAGAATTTAACAGTGTCCAATTCCTTCGCGAATACTTTTGACAAGCCTATCATGCCAAGTAACGGGATGGCAATCCCGGCCATAGCCAATGCCATGCTGGGAGTTCTGAACTTGTTATACATCGGAAGATAGTCGAACAAGAAGTCGGTGAAAATTGAAAAGTGCCTTCCCCATGCAATGAAAAAGGAAAGTGCGATTACCGCCAAAAGCCAAACTTTGTACTTGCCCTCAACTACAAATAGTGCTAGAAAGAAAAGGAAGATAAACGCAGCTCCGAAATAGATGACGCCCTGAAGGAATGGCTGATCTCCAATGTATGTTGGTCCCATAAGTGGTTGACCTTTTCGTTGTTTTCCAACCAACTCTGCTACGGCTCCATTGTCTGGCAACTCTTCGGCACTTGAGCCACCTAAGATGGATGGGACCACTACCGTGAACGATTCCATAATTCCGTGTGACCAAGACATGGCATAGCTTCGGTCTAGTCCGCCTTCGTCTTTTTCTGATTTTGACGAAAGAAGTTTTTGTCCGCCCCGAATTGTTTCTTGGCTGTGCTCTCTAACATTATAAATCTTGCTGAAATTTGGAAGAAACCCTATCAACCCAGCGATTAGCAGCGCAACCACAGATTTGAAATAGGAGTCCAGCATTTTTTCCTTGATGGCATAGGCCAGGAAAATGGCTCCGCCTAGCACGGATATTAGAAGGAAGTAATAAACTATCTGAAAGTGACTCGCACTAATCATCAATCCGACAAAGAGTGATGTTAGAAATGAACCTACCCATATTTTACCCCTAAAAGTCATTATCACAGCGCCTATTGAGGGAGCCAGATATGCAATAGACAAGACCTTGGTGTTATGGCCTGCATTCAAAGACGACAATAAATTGGAGGATAGACCATAGGCCAGAGCAGCTATGAGCGCTAGCCATGGGTTCAGGCCCATCATCAACATTAGAATGTAGAACCCGATGCAGGAAATGATGATGATGTTGACCCCATTTGGAAAGAACGTAGTGGTCTTTTTAATAACCGAAATCACATTGGTTTTAAAGCTCGCGCTTATATTGAACACGGACATTCCCGAAAACACCCTTGATGTCCAAAGTATTTCCTCTCCAGATTCACGATATTCTAAGATTTCCTTTGACTGTGATTTGTGCTTCAGTATATCACTCTGGGACATCGATTTCCCTTTGAGAACTGGAGAGCAATAAATAAATGCGCAAAGAATAATGATCAAGACCGAAGCCAAATGAGGCCATGCCGTCTTCAGGTTAATGCTTTTCATGAAGCCAATAAGTTTGGGGCAAATTAATTAAAATGAATGGGGCGGTTTAATCTATTTCTTGAAAGTCAACATACTCTTCGTCTCGACTGCTAGAAGTGTTTTTGCCCTCATCTTTTCTGCGAATTGTGACGTCTCCATCTTGATAGATCTTATTGCCGTTTGATTGAGACTCCTGGCGCTCGCGCATGGTCTCGGTTACCTTATTAATTGCATACTTGCCTAATAGCGGTAAGATTAGGCGGCCAATAAGTCTAATAGCTAGTATAACTAGAAAGACAACGGCAAGGAATTTTAATAGACCCATTCCGCAATGTTATGAACTCTATTCCTAATGTCGTAATTTTTCCGACTTCTTAACGCCCTCATATACGGAAGTCATGAGAATTTTAAGTGTATTGCTTATCTGTTTTGCCTTTTGGCAAGCCCCGTGTTCTGCCCAAGGACCGACCATATTATGTGACTTTTATGCGCCTATCCTTATGGATGCTCAGTTGAATAACCGTATCGCTCATGCTGACGTTCCTCACGGAGATACCTATCTTTTTATGGCTAAAGCCGGCACCAATGGTGGTGAAATTGCAACGAATAGGGGCATAATAAAATTCGATTTAAGTAGTTTACCATCAAGTTTAACTATTGATTCGGCTTTGATTAGCTTAACCTATCACCCTACAACGGTTAATAATCAGCATCAATGGACCAGTGGGTCAAACGCATGTGTTTTGCAGCGGGTTTTGGAGTCTTGGCATTCGGATTCGGTTACATGGAACAATGCACCCGCGATAACCACTGAATCTCAAGTTACGCTGCCGCAAACAGCCACGGCAACACAAAACACCGGGGATATTGATGTGACTCAAATTGCACAGAAGTGGGTTAGTCAGCCTGATTCCAATTTCGGATTCCTTTTTCGATTGGTGAATGAAGAAGGTTATAGAAGACAGACCTATGCATCCTCAGACGATGGCACAATAGCCAATCATCCTGTACTTCGCGTAGTATATAGCTGCGGTCAATTGGGGCAGAAAGATGTGGAAAGCCAGCATCGAGTTAGAGTCGTTGGAGACATAATTCAGGTACAGTCAAATGAGCCAATATCCACGCTAAGGCTTTACGACCTTAGGGGCAATATGGTGCAAAGCACATTCGATTCCCAACTAAATACAATCAACCTTTCACAGGGGATTTATATTGTGCGCTCTACCTTTGAAAATGGGAGTGAACTAAGTAAGAAGGTGTTCGTAAACCCTTGACTTAACGAGATAAATAGAGGTTTCTTTCTGAGTAGACTTTTTTGAAATACTCATCGTTCAGGTCATCAATAAAGTAGATGGCCTCACCAGTAGATTTCATTTCTGGTCCTAGTTCTTTTGATACGTCGGGGAATTTGTCAAAGGAGAACACCGGCAATTTGATTGCATATCCATGCTTATATGGCTTAAAGTCAAAATCCTTGACCTTTTTCTCCCCGAGCATCACCTTTGTGGCATAGTTTACATAAGGTTCACGGTAAGCCTTTGCTATGAACGGAACCGTTCGTGAAGCACGAGGATTTGCTTCGATAACATATACCACTTCATCCTTAACTGCATACTGAATGTTGATTAATCCAACGGTCTCCAATTCGATAGCGATTTTCTTTGTGTGTGCTTCAATTTGCGCAATTACGTTGTCACTTAAATCAAACGCTGGGAGAACAGCGCTCGAGTCTCCGGAGTGAATTCCAGCAGGCTCAATATGTTCCATTATACCAATGATGTAAACGTCCTCGCCATCGCATATTGCATCTGCTTCTGCCTCAATTGCACCTTCTAAAAAGTGATCAAGAAGCACGTTGTTATCAGGCATGTCTCGAAATATATTCACGACATGCTTCTCGAGTTCATCCTCGTTGATTACAATTTTCATTCCTTGACCACCAAGCACGTAACTCGGTCGAACAAGCAATGGATATCCAAGTTCTCGACTTAGCTCAATCGCCTCTTGTGCTGTTTCTACAGCGCCGTACTTCGGGTACGGGATGTCTAGTGCTTTAAGCTTATCTGAGAAACGACCGCGATCTTCTGCCAAATCGAGGGCTTGATAGCTTGTGCCTATAATTTTGATCCCATATCGTTCCAGCTTTTCAGCAAGCTTGAGGGCGGTTTGTCCTCCAAGCTGAACAATGACGCCTTCAGGTTTCTCAAACTCAATAATATCAAAAATGTGTTCCCAGAAAACTGGCTCGAAGTAGAGCTTATCTGCAGTGTCAAAATCGGTCGATACAGTTTCGGGGTTGCAATTGATCATGATGGTCTCATAGCCACATTCCTTCGCGGCAAGGATTCCGTGCACGCAGCAGTAGTCAAATTCAATTCCCTGGCCAATTCGGTTTGGACCTGATCCAAGCACAATTATCTTCTTCTTATCGCTCGAAATACTTTCATTTTCCCCTTCAAACGACGAATAGAAATAAGGAGTTTGCGCCTCGAATTCGGCTGCGCATGTATCCACAATTTTATATGATCTTGTGACACCCAACTCCATTCTTTTGGCTCTAACCTCGCTTTCGAGGCAATTCATAACATGTGCAATTTGACGATCGGCATAGCCGCGTTGCTTTGCATCCAAGAGAAGGTCTTTTTGCAAGGAGTCAATGGTGTATTTGCCAAGTTGACGCTCAATACTGATTAACTCGTCAATCTGGTGGAGGAACCAAGGGTCGATCTTTGTTTTATCATAAATCGTAGTAAACGGAATTCCAAGTTTTACAGCATCGTAGATGTGGAATAGTCTATTCCAGCTTGGATGTGCCAAACTGTCCAAAATTTGGTCTTGATCTTTTAGTTCCTTTCCATCTGCACCAAGTCCGTTTCTTCTTATCTCTAGAGACTGACAGGCTTTTTGTAGCGCTTCTTGAAACGATCGTCCAATTCCCATGACCTCGCCAACAGACTTCATTTGTAGTCCAAGTTCACGATCCGATCCTTTGAATTTATCAAAGTTCCATCTTGGGATTTTTACAATAACGTAATCAAGAGTTGGCTCAAAGAATGCTGATGTATTTCCCGTGATCTGATTTGATAATTCATCAAGATTATACCCGATGGCCAGTTTTGCCGCCACCTTAGCAATGGGATATCCCGTTGCTTTTGATGCCAAGGCTGAAGATCGGCTTACACGAGGGTTAATCTCAATGGCAATTATTTCTTCCTTTTCATCTGGGCTAACCGCAAACTGCACGTTGCAACCCCCAGCAAAATCTCCAATGCTGCGCATCATCTTGATGGCCATGTCACGCATTTTCTGGTATGTTTTGTCGCTCAGTGTCATGGCTGGAGCCACCGTGATTGAATCGCCTGTATGGATGCCCATTGGATCCATATTCTCGACAGAGCAGATAATTACCACGTTGTCGTTGTTGTCTCGAAGTAATTCCAATTCAAATTCTTTCCAGCCAAACAGTGCTTTATCAATTAGAACCTCATGAATCGGAGATGCATGCAGGCCGCGTTCAAGCAGCTTGTCGAAGTCCTCAGCTTTGCGCACAAAAGAGGCGCCCGTTCCACCCAAGGTAAACGAAGGCCGAATAACGAGTGGGATACCAAATTTTTGAGCCAATTCCTTACCATCAAGAAACGACCGAGCAATTCCAGAAGGAGCGTAGCCAATACCAATTCGATCCAGTAATTGTCGAAACTTTTCTCTGTCTTCTGTGACCTCAATGGCATCGATGTCTACTCCAATCAGCTTAACGTTAAACTCATTCCATAACCCTTGTTTGTCACAATCGATTGCAAGGTTGAGGGCAGTTTGCCCACCCATGGTTGACAGAACGGCATCAATTTGAGGTTGCTCCTCTAATATTTTTCGAATCGATTTAGGATCGAGTGGGAGCAGATATATATGATCTGCGGTAACCGGATCCGTCATAATCGTCGCTGGGTTACTGTTAATCAGAGTAACTTCAATTCCCTCTTCACGCAGTGACTTTGCCGCTTGGGTTCCACTATAATCAAACTCACAGGCCTGACCGATTACGATTGGTCCGCTTCCTATAATCAGGACAGACTTGATACTATTATCTCTTGGCATAATTCTGAATTGACGATTGAATAAATCGTTTGCGAAAGTAGGGGCTGGACTCCGAAAATTTATGCCTTTTGATAACCTGTGAATTACTTAGTTTTTCTGTTCATAAGTCGCTTATCTAGAAAGTCAACCGCCTGTCAATTTTTTTCCGTTTTATGGTAATTTGATTGTTAATTCGTTTTCGATATGAAGGTGATTCTACAGCTTATTGGAATGCAATGGAAAGAGGCGAGACGATCACCTCTTTGGAATAAAAACTTGATTATCAATATTGTATTGGCTGTTTCGTTCCTGTATCTAATCGGAATGTTCGTGCTTTTGGGGGTGTTTTTGGATGATATTCTAATTAAAATTTCCGTTGAAGGCATTGATTATCGAACCTACAAAGAGAGCTTCGTGCTTCGAAGGTTGAATCAGTACTTGCTCTATTACTTCTTTATGGATTTAATACTCCGGTATTTTATTCAAAAACTTCCAGCTTTAAGTGTGCAGCCGTTGTTGCATTTGCCTATTTCAAAATCGAAGCTCGTTCATTTCATGCTGGGCAAATCGATTTGGAGTCCAATTAATTGGGCACACGGGTTGATTTTTGTCCCATTCATCTTGGAACTTTTCGAAAATCTTCCGTTTGACGAATCGTTGTTTTGGTCCATTGGTTTGGTGTCTGTGGTATACCTCAACAACTTTCTCCTGATCTACATTAAGCGCACCTCCGAAGTCGACTTTCGAGTGTATTTGGGCATGCTGGCGCTATTGGTGGGGATTGTCTCTGCCGATTGGTTCGACTTGATCGATTTTCAGCAAATATCGGCGGGCGTTTTTAACGCGTTCTTCCTCAACCCAATTTCGCTTCTTGCGCCGATCGGGATAGCCGCTATATTCTATGCATTGAACTTCAGGTTCCTAAAATCGAACTTGTATATGGATCGTCTTTCAACCTCGAAACAAAGCGAAATATCCTATGTTGGCGCTGGTTTTTTGAGCAGGTTTGGAGTTGTTGGGCGATTGACAGAATTGGAGTTTAAGTTCATTTGGCGGAACAAGAGAACACGATCCGTCTTGCTTATTACGATCATGTTTTTGGGCTACGGTCTGTTGGTTTTTCCAACGGATGAATATGCCGGAAACCATTTAATGTACGTCCTGTTTAGTGTGATCATTACAGGCATGTTTATTCTCAACTATGGTCAATACTTGCTCGGCTGGGAGGGAAGTCATTTTGATCATATATTGACTCGGAAAGTTGACTTTAGTGATTACTATAAAAGCAAGTTTCTCTTGTTTGCAATTGTCAGCGGCTCGGCCATGCTTCTATCAATTCCCTACGCATATTTTGGATGGGAAATATTGTTGGTTGTTTTTAGTGTTTTCCTTTTCAATATTGGAGTAGGAAGCCACTGCGTCATGTTTTTTGGTTCGTTAAACCCAAAGAAGATTGACCTGAGCAAGGGAACCGTCTTGAACTGGCAAGGTGTTGGTGCAGCTCAATTCATGCTCGTCATTCCAGTACTTGGTTTGCCGCTTTGCCTTTTTGGAATAGGGGTAATTTTTGATAGCATTTATCTGGGCATTGGATTGATCGCAGCATTCGGAGTAATTGGCCTGATCGGTACTAATATTTGGATTGGCTGGCTGGCTAAGTGGCTGACGAGTCAACGTTATAAAATTTCAAGAGACTTCAGAAATCAATAACCATGGACATACGCATTGAAGGATTAACTAAAACGTTTGGAGACTATACGGCCGTGCAAGTAGACAGCATGCACATACCTTCGGGTGAAAGCTTTGGTTTGATTGGAAACAATGGAGCAGGAAAGACTACGCTATTCCGGTCGCTAATTGATCTAATTGAACCGTCAACGGGAAGTGCTTTTATAGGTGAATTTGAAACCAATAAGACAGATAGCTGGAAGGCGTTTACTGGAAGTTATTTGGATGAAAATTTTATTGTGGGTCACCTTTTGCCCGAAGAGTATTTTGACTTCATTGCTTCCATTCATGGCATGTCAGAATCAGATTTGGCAAATAAACTGGCCGAATTCGAAACCTTATTCAATGGAGAAATCACTGGCGGAAAAAAGCTGATTCGTGATTTGAGCAAGGGAAATCAAAAGAAGGTGGGGATTGCCGCTGCTATTTTATTCGATCCCAAAGTGTTGGTGCTGGATGAACCATTCGCCAATTTGGATCCATCTACCCAAATTCGTTTAAAGGAATTATTGAAGAAACTAAAAAACGACAAAGGCGTTACCATGCTCATCAGTAGTCATGATTTGGCGCACGTTACCGAGGTATGCGAGCGTATTGTCTTGTTGGAAAAAGGTGATGTAATTGAGGATATTAAAACATCTTCCGAGACGCTCAAGAACTTAGAAAATTATTTCTCGGATGTTGGAAAGACAAGTATTGAGGATTAATGCGAAGCAAAAAAAAAGCCCGAGAAATCGGGCTTTTTTGGTGATGGTGGTATGATTTCCTTATTGCTTCACAAATCGTGATTGGAACTGCTGTCCGTCCTGATCTAGCATTATCGTGTAGATACCATTCGGTAGACTTTGAACTTCAACCATATTATTCATGATAGTGCCAGACTCGATCATTGATCCGCTAGCGTTGAAGATGCGGTAATTTGCATTGATCATATCCGTCATTCGTACGAAATCTGTTGTTGGATTTGGATAGACTTTCGCTTGAATTGTTTGAACCTCTTCTACAGAAAGTGGAATAGGTAGTAACACTTGGTCTATCACATGCACAACACCATTCTCTGCACTTACATCGGCCAATGTCACTGAGGCAGTGTTGATCATAACGCCATCCATAAGATCGACTGTCACAGACAATCCATTGAGCGTAGGTACATCACCGTTGCTCAGCGCTGTAGATAATACAGTTCCTGAAACTACATGGTAAAGAAGAATGTCACCCAATGTTTCAAGCTCTAGGAGACCATTAATGTCTGTACCCAAGTTGGCTGCTGCGCTGTCAAATGCCTCGTTTGTTGGAGCGAAAACAGTGTATTCTGCAAATGGGTCAGATAGTGTTGACAGCAATTCAGCTGTTATGACGGCCGTTGTTAAGGAAGAAAAGCCATTGTCTATTGCTACGTCAACTACTGTTTCATTTGGTAATACGACAGCGTCTAAGACATGAACCAGACCGTTATCAGCTGCAATATCGGCAGAAGTAACTTGGGCCTGATTTACAAATACATCTCCTGCAGCAGTAGCAGAAAGCTTCAGTGTGTTGGTACTACTTAGTGGAGAAACAACGTCACCATTGTTGATGGCAGAAGATCCAACTTCTGAACTTAGCACATGATACGTTAATATGTCTCCCAGATTGGACAAAGCCAAAATGCCGCTGATATCAGTATTTAATTCGGTTGCAAGTGCGTCAAACGCATCATTGGTAGGAGCGAAGACTGTCAATTCAGCCAATGGATCTGTAAGTGCTGGCAAAAGCTCGGCAGTGATTACTGCTGTTGCAAGGGTTGAAAAACCATTGTCTAAAGCAACATCAACTACTGTTTCATACGGTAAGACAACAGCGTCAAGAACGTGCACAATTCCATTGTCAGCGTCAACGTCTGCCATCGTTACTTGCGCTTGATTTACATATACATCACCGTTTGACGTCTTTGTAAGTTTCAACGTGTTTGTAGTGCTTACGGCGTCAACAACATCACCATTAGTAATAGCACTTGCATCAACCTCTGAACCGATAACGTGATACGTTAAGATGTCGGAAAGATTGCTCAATGCCAAAAGGCCGTTGATGTCTGTGCCCAGCGCGTCAGCGAGGTCATCAAAGGCTGCGTTTGTTGGGGCAAACACTGTAAATTCAGATAATGGATTGATCAGAGTAGGAACCAGTTCCTTCTCTGTCACCGCAGTGACTAATGTGCTGAATCCGTTGTCAATGGCTACATCGATTACGGTTTCGTCGGCTAGCAACACAGCGTCCATGGAGTGAACCACTCCATTGTCGGTAGTTAAGTCGGCGCCTGAGACCATTGAATGGTTGGCGTATACGTCACCGCTACCCGTTACTGTCATCTTAATATTGTTGGCAGTGTTAAGTGGATCTACGACTGCTCCGTTTACAATAGCTGAGGACAAAACTTCTGATCCCAAGACATGGTATGTAAGAATGTCACTTAGATTATTGAGCGCAAGTATTCCTGCTATGTTGGTATTAAGTGCAGCAGCTAAGTCGTCGAACGCATCGTTTGTCGGGGCGAAAACGCTGTATGATGCTGTGCCATCTTGCAAAACTGCATCAAGATTTTCTTGTTCTAGCGCAGCCTTCAGGTATGTGTGTGCAGGACTCGTAGCAATAACGTCATCAAATACGTTTGTTTGAGCCTGAGCCTGATGACCCATGTAGCCGAATGCTACGATGGCAAGACTCATTTTAAGCAGAGATTGAAAGTTCATAGTTTTCTGTTTAATAATTTTATTGAAACGCTAAACAGAAAGTATATGCACTTGCTTCAGTAGTCGTGAAAAAAAAGTTTAAAAAAGATCCGAATTGCGGTGTGAATTTGGATTGTTTTTTCGATTTTTTTGTTTGAAAATCAATGGATTATGCATTGAAAATGTCTAAATAAAAAAAAATAAATTTTTCTTGAATTCAAATTTATCTACCATTCGATTTCATTTTGTGGAATGTAATGACTCATGGTTTAAACATTTTGATTAAATGTTGACCGTATTTAGGAACTAAAGCAATTTGAGGAACTTGCCTACCGCTCTCCAATATTCCTCATGTCCCGGGCTTAATTTCCACAAACATTTAGAGCCATGGAAGCCCTTGGTTTTGGGAAGGAAAAACTCCTTTTCTGATTGCACCGCATCGTAAATGCCTTGCCATTGCTTTTGCTCGTTTTTTGCTGACGTGACAAATACGGGGCATGTCACCAGTGCAGCGTACTCCTCGATGTTTTTGCCCTTTACCTTCATGTATTCACCTGGAGAGAATGCCAAAATGGCCTTGATATCGTCGTTGTGTGTGGCGCCCAAATAAAAGGTGAGCGCAGCTGAGTACGAACTTCCCCATAGGATTACATCATTGGAAATTTCTTCATAGGCATACTTGATGGCAGCATCAATGTCGGGTACGGCGTCTGCATAGGCTGTTGCCATACCACTCTCTTTTGCCCTTTTGTGAGTCTCGTTTTCGACGCCCTGCGCCGTTTTTCCAGATCGCTGGTCAATGGCTAGGCAATGAAAACCAAGTGCATTTAATTTCGGGGCGATCTCTCGGTATGCGCCGCGACTAAATCCAGCTTGGTGGCACAAAACGATGACAGGGTCGTCTTCGTTCTCGGTCAGGTACATGTCGGCTGATATCTCAAGATTATCTGTTGTGGTAAAACGAACTTCTTGACCGAAAAAATTTGGATCAACTTGCGCACATGCCACCATAGGAATGCCAAGCAGCAGCAGTAATAATAAACGTTGCATATTCTGTTTTAGATAGGGGTTGAAGTGGATGAAGGTAGCCCCAAATCATCACTAAAAAAGTTAAAGCAGCTGGAATTTTAAACATCCCGTTTTTAAATATCTCGACGTTAGTTGAGATGCACACCGTCCGTAACAAGTGTCGATTTATGTGCTCTCAGATTAAACTGGTTTGAAACTCATGAATGTCTAAGGCTTAAGTAGCGTCATTGCTCTGTCGTTGCCGCCGGTGTTTTTTCTTTTAACCCTTGTTCGGGGTCAGAGGTGTCGATCACCACGGTTTTCGCCCAAAGATCGCCGAGCCTCTGATTGTATGCGGTGTTTTTAATCGTCAATAATCCCAGCAGACCGAATGGCCACAGATCTATAGGGTCAAGTAGATGTCGTTTCAATGATTGCCCAAAAGTCACGCCTTTTCGAGGATCACTTTTAGGTCCAACTCGAAGGTTCTGGCTTCTGTTTCCAAGTGTCATTCCTGAAGAAATCTCCATGCCAACGGTGAAAATGAACCATACAACTACTATTGAGAAACCAGGCCATCCTTTAACCGTGAATCCGCCTTCATTGTTTGGCTCAGCATACAGGTAAAACATGAATACCATATAGATTGCAATAATTCCATAGTCGATTATTGCCGCCACAATCCGTTTGAAAAGGTTTGGCTTGGTGTTTAGTTGATAATCGTGTTTGTAGTTCATTTCTTCTCGGCTACAATAATTGTAAATGGCGATAGTGACCTTTATTAATTTTGATCATCATGCCAAACAATCCTTTTTGATGTTGATGTATAGTAGCTGTTTCTGATAACAACATCGATGCCTCAGCAAAGATCGCGTCCTCGAATTGCGGCGAGTTCAATTTACGGAATCCACTTTATGTCATCAAAGTTGGGCTTGCGTTTTTCCAAAAAAGCATTCCGGCCTTCCTTCGCCTCATCGGTCATATAAGCCAATCGAGTAGCCTCTCCTGCAAATACCTGCTGTCCCACCATGCCATCGTCCGTGAGGTTAAACGCGAACTTCAACATCTTGATAGACGTCGGTGATTTTTCTAAAATTTCGAGTGCCCAGTTATAGGCTTCGGTTTCCAATGTTTCGTGGGGAATAGCTGCATTCACCATGCCCATTTCCACCGCCTCTTGTGCGGAGTAGTTTCTGCCCAGAAAAAATATTTCTCTGGCCTTTTTTTGCCCCACCATCTTAGCTAAATACGCCGACCCGTATCCACCATCAAAGCTGGTAACGTCGGCATCTGTTTGCTTAAATATCGCATGCTCTTTGCTGGCTAATGTTAAGTCGCAAACTACATGCAGACTGTGTCCGCCACCTACGGCCCAACCCGGTACCACGGCAATAACCACTTTCGGCATAAACCGAATCAGGCGCTGCACTTCTAGGATGTTTAAGCGAGGCATTCCTTCTTCATCTACGTAGCCTTGGTGTCCCCTAAAACGTTGGTCGCCACCGCTGCAAAATGCCCAGCCACCATCCTTTTCAGATGGGCCTTCTCCTGAAAAGAGCACAACACCAATATTGGTATCCTCGCGTGCATCAAGAAATGCTAGGTATAGCTCGCCTACTGTTTTTGGCCTGAATGCATTTCTTACCTCAGGTCGGTTAAATGCTATGCGCGCAACTTTACCGCACTTTTTATAGGTGATGTCTTCAAATTCCTTTACGGTGGTCCATTCTGGTTCCTGCATGTGATGTCAATTTTCAGCCGAAATGTAGGAGTTTTCGGTCGTTCAAAAGTCAATTCAGCGCACCTTGACTATTCCAGGCCAGGTAAGCGATCAGTTCCATTAGGCCGGCAATTCCTCCGTGCACAATACATCCGCCAACAATGTTTCGTTGGTAGTAGGCAATTGTTCCCAAGAGGTATCCTCCAAAAAATGAGCTTATCGTTTCTCCCAGCGGTTTGTTGAAGTGCAATACGCAGTATAACGTGGCCATGATTACAATCGAATCCTTGCCAAGAAAGCGTGCCACTCCAATTATGAGTGCCCCTCTAAACAAGGTCTCCACCCGAATGAAATCACTGATGTAAAAGAACTCATATAGACTGGCCATTTGCACGCGCGTCATTCCATAAACGGGTTGGTATTGCCACACCTTCATTGTAGGATAGGTGTCTAAAAAACCGGGCAACCAAATGGCGCCAACCAAGAGCGGAATCATCAATGCTATGAGGCCCAAATACGGCTTGAAGTTGTGTCTCGTTAGACTGAGTCCATAAAAGCTATTCATGTGTTTTCTTTCCGATATGAAGTATACTCCGAGGAGGGGAATGAAAATCCAAAAGGCCCCTTGTGCATTGGCAATTATATTGCGCAAATAGTACTGCTCATAGATCGGTAGTTCTTGCACGAAGTCACGATAGTAAATGAATCCGCTGCTGGCAGATAAGGCCAACATAAAGACTCCACTTACCAAAACAAACTCTCGCGTTAAAACAGCAGTTCCAGATTTCACAACCACCGCCAGGTAATACACCGCTGGATATAGAATCAAAAAGTAAGAGAGATACTGGAAGTTGCTTAACCCAGACAAAAAGCGCCCTTCAACTTTAAAATAGTAGTTGCAAAAGATCAAGACTCCCAGAATTAGAAAGAGTACACCATCTTGTTTCCAATTGAAATCCAATTTGATGTGAGAAGTAAGATCTGAGATTATTCGCTTCAAGGTGCAGGTGCGCTTAGACAATGATATATTCGTCACAATAATATTGAACGAACATGAGGTTTACACTTATCATTTTATTTATCGGGCTGGCTATGGGTGTTGTGGCCCAAGACGGATACAAGGAAGAGATCAAAAGGCAGCGCGCAGAAAAAGATGTAGAAATGCAGTCGAGGAAAACGTCGCCATTGCAGAAAGAAGATCGAAAGACTTTTCAAGATCTACCATACTTCGAAGTTGATGAGAAATGGAAAGTGATGGCCACATTCCACGAACACCAAACGCAAGAAGTGATTGAAATTCCGACTTCTGCGGGGTATTCAAAAACGTTTAAGGCGCACGGTTATTTCGAAGTACAACTGAATGGAAA
>Ga0209601_1001750_pt1 | contig 14395 bp, 10 predicted proteins | sample COGITO_mtgs_1104_4_FD_184796 | JGI IMG/M metagenome (GOLD analysis project Ga0209601, IMG submission 184796) | Pelagic marine microbial communities from North Sea - COGITO_mtgs_110426 (SPAdes) (version 2) | ecosystem: Environmental > Aquatic > Marine > Epipelagic ...
CGGGCAACAGGGCTCCAAAACTTGCGCGCCTGCATCTCTTTCGTTGGATAGCAAGCGGATTCTCGGGTATACGGATGACTCCATTGCGAAGAGGCGGCCTCACGAGCCGTGTGCGGAGCCATTTTGACGAGGTTGTCTTCCCGGTCGACATCGCCACGTTCAATGCTTCTAATTTCTTCGCGGATGGCCAGCATGGCTTCGGCAAAACGATCCAACTCTTCGAGGGATTCACTTTCTGTAGGTTCGACCATGAGGGTCCCTGCCACAGGCCATGACACCGTGGGCGCATGGAAACCATAATCAATCAAGCGCTTTGCAATGTCCATGACCTCAACCCCTGCAGATGCCTTGAACGAGCGGCAGTCCAAAATCATTTCATGCGCAACGGTGCCTTGTTCCCCCTGATACAGGATGGTGTATTCCCCCTGCAATCGCTCTTTCAAGTAATTGGCATTCAAAATGGCAACTTCTGTAGATCGCGTTAGTCCAGCCTCGCCAAGCATTTTGATGTAGGCGTATGGAATCTGGCAAATAAGTGCACTACCGAATGGTGCCCCGCTGATGGCGTGAATGGCCTTTTCACCCCCGGTAGGAACAACCTCATGCCCTGGCAGGAAAGGAACCAAATGCTCAGCAACACCAATCGGACCAACACCCGGGCCTCCACCACCGTGCGGGATAGCAAAGGTTTTGTGCAAATTCAAGTGACAGACGTCCGCTCCAATCAATCCCGGACTCGTGAGCCCCACCTGGGCATTCATGTTAGCCCCGTCCATGTAAACCTGTCCGCCGTGTGCATGAATCATTTCAGTAATGTCCAAGATGCCTTCCTCAAACACTCCGTGCGTCGATGGGTAGGTAATCATAAGCGCTCCCAAATGAGTGGAATGCTCTTCCGCTTTGGCCCGCAAATCGTCCAAGTCAATATTTCCTTGGTCATCGCAACCCACAACAACAACCCGCATTCCTGCCATCACTGCGGACGCGGGATTGGTCCCATGCGCAGAAGAAGGAATAAGACAGATGTCCCGATGTTGATCGCCCCGCGACGCATGATAGGCTCGAATCACCATCAACCCTGCGAATTCACCTTGTGCCCCTGAATTTGGCTGCAATGAAACGCCCGCAAAACCCGTGATTTTCGCCAAATCCGATTCCAATTCGTCCAACATTTCAAGCATGCCTCCAGCTTGCTCTCGGGGACAGAATGGATGCAATTCAGCAAAAGCCGGCCACGTGATGGGAATCAATTCTGTAGCCGCATTCAATTTCATTGTGCAAGAACCCAATGGAATCATGCTATGCACCAATGACAAATCCTTGTTTTCCAAGTGCTTGATGTACCGCATCATTTCAGTCTCCGAACGATACCGGTTAAAAACAGGATGGTGCAAGTAGTCCACTTCACGCCATAGCCCCCCCAAAAAGGCTCGGTTCTCCGAAACTTCCGTAAATGGAGTTACGCCAAATACCGTGCACAGATCCATTAACTCTTGATGCGAGACCCGCTCGTGCAGCGACACCCCGACGAATTCGCCTCCTGGGAAGTAGCGCAGGTTGATTTTCATCGCTTCAGCCCGAGCACGAAGAGCTCTCATTCCGTCCGCACCACCCATCACCTTGACTTTCAACGTATCAAAGTAAACCTCATTCAATTGATCGTATTGATCGGATCGTCGCAAGGCTGCATCCAAAATTCGAGCAGCGGAATGAATGTTTTCTGCAATTTCACGCAAACCCTGCGGCCCGTGATAAACCGCATACATCGAGGCCATTACCGCGAGCAATGATTGCGCCGTGCAAATATTGGAAGTGGCCTTGTCACGACGAATGTGTTGTTCCCGGGTTTGGAGCGCCATGCGCAGGGCAGGAGCTCCCAAACGGTCCTTCGAGACGCCTATGATTCGGCCTGGAAAATGTCGCTTGTACTCTTTTTTCGCAGCGAAAAATGCGGCATGAGGCCCCCCATATCCCATCGGAACACCAAATCGCTGGGTTGTGCCAACAACGATGTCTGCCCCCATGCTCCCGGGGCTCTTCAAAATGGCCAATGACATGATGTCCGCAGCAACCACCACTTGTGCATGGGTCGCATGCGCCGCAGAAATGACCTCTGATAGATCTTGGCACACACCATCGCCATCAGGATATTGGAACAACACTCCAAAGACGTCATCTTCAGCGATGAACTGCATTGCGTTTCGGGAAACCACATCGAGGGTCACCCCCAAGTACTTCGCTCGTGTTCGCAAGAGATCCATGGTCTGGGGAAAGACGGCCTCATCTACTAAAAATCGATTGGCTCCCGCTTTGGTGATAGCACGCGGACGAGCGGCATAAGCCATGGCCATGGCTTCGGCGGCTGCCGTAGCTTCATCGAGCAACGATGCATTGGCCAGTTCCATGTCCGTCAAATCACAGACCGCGGTTTGAAAGTTCAAGAGCGCCTCCAATCGGCCTTGGGCAATCTCCGCCTGATAGGGCGTATAGGCGGTGTACCAACCTGGATTTTCCAACACATTGCGTCGGATGACACTGGGCACCTCAGTCGGATTGTATCCCATGCCGATGTAATTCCGGAACACTTGGTTCTTCGATGAAATTCCTTCAATGTGTTCCAAATACTGGCTTTCAGATAATGCTGGGCTCAGCTGGAGCCGGGTCCGCATTCTGATTTTTTCAGGAACCGTCTTGGCAATCAAGTCATCGATGGAAGCAACTCCGATGGAGCGCAACATCACCTGCTGGTCCTGTTCACGTGGACCAATGTGACGAGAAGTGAATTTTGAAGCGTGCATGAGGCAATCAAATGTTGCGCAAATTTAGCAGTTAATGCGTTGATTACATGCACCAGAACGCTGCATTTCTATCCTTTCTGAACAGGTGCAGTTTCAAATGCGTTTTTTGGGGTCCAAATGCAATTTCAAGGGCATTGTACGAACTTTGGCACATGGTGAAAATCGTCGGCTATTCCCACCTTTGGATTGCACTCGGTGCTTTGTGTTCTGCTTTGGCGACGATGCACGCATATGCACCCTTGGCTCTTCAGGATGTGTCCACATGGGGAATTGCAACGGCCATTGGGCTAGGAACGGGGGTTCTGTACACCATACAGCGCAGGATTAAGTGGGCACGAATGCCCCAAAACATGCCTGTGGATCGCCGGCAATTCATCGAGAAATGGTTCGAATGGGTCATGAGTAGTTGGATGATTGGTGTTTTGATTTGGGTCGTTACTTTTTGGAATTCGCTCATTCCTTGGTTGAATGCACTCACCGCAGGTTGGCCATTGGTCCTGGCATTGCTGACGTTGGCATTGGGCTATGCATCGAATCCATTCTTGAATCAAGGCAACGGCTGGCGCGATGTGAGCCGTATGAAACTGCCCGTGATTGCGATTACGTGGGGGTTGGCCACGGTATGGGTCCCAGGGGTCATGTCCGGAGAGGGCCCTTGGGAGGTCAATTTGATTGTTCGCGCCATCGCTCAATCAACCTTCATCGCCGGCTTGACGATCCCATTCGATGTGCGCGACTTGCAGATCGACCCAGCGGCAATGAACACCGTACCCCAGCGCATAGGGCAGCGAAGGGCCGCAGTGATTGCACTCTTGCTCATTCTGTTGAGTGGTTGTTTTTTCATGGCGGCTGGGAACGCCCTTGCACCGATGATTGCCGCCGCATGCGCCATTCCCGGTGTCATCTACGGGCGTTCTGCTCGCGACGAGTGGCTTTACAGCATCATCCTTGATGGGTGCCTCATTGTTCAAGGCTTTGTTATCTTTTTCTACTAAGTGTTCCCGAAAATGGCGTTTTTCGTTGGAACTTTAGGCCTCAGACAATTTCTCATCCATGGAGATCAAACCAAAACGATTATTCAGCATCGAGCACGCTCGCTCGCTGGACAAGAATGATCCCATTCCAGATCGACGTTCTGATTTTCACCTGCCCGTCATTGATGGGAAAGAGGTTCTTTATTTTACGGGGAACTCCTTAGGCCTGCAGCCAAAGACAGCTAAACAAGCCATCAAAACTGAGCTGGATGACTGGGCCCAGTGGGGCGTTGAAGGGCATTTCCATGCCCAGAATCCATGGGTGAGCTACCACGAAAAACTGGCGAAAGGGCTGGCCAATTTGGTGGGTGCGAAAGAACACGAAGTTGTCGCGATGAACGCCTTGACGGTGAATTTGCACCTGCTCTTGGTGAGTTTTTATGTGCCACAAGGAAGGCGCACCAAAATCATTTGCGAAGCGAAAGCCTTCCCGTCAGATCAGTACGCTTTGGCCAGTCAAATTCGTTTCCATGGCGGTGATCCCGACACAGATTTGATTGCCATCTCTCCTCGTCCCGGCGCAACATGCATCGAAGAAGAAGACATTGAAAAAGCCATTGAAGCACATGCCAATGAATTGGCCTTGGTGATGATTGGCGGTGTCCATTATTTCACTGGGCAGCTCATGGATATGAAGCGCATTACTCGCGCCGCTCATGCGGTTGGCGCGCATTGCGGATTTGATTTAGCACATGCCATGGGCAATATTCCGATGCAACTGCACGATTGGGGCGTTGACTTCGCCTGCTGGTGCTCCTATAAATACCTCAACTCAGGACCGGGAGCCGTGGCCGGCGCATTCATCCACGAAAAACACGTCGGCCGAGAAGACATTCCAAGGTTTGATGGATGGTGGGGGCACGATGCCAAACGCCGGTTCTTGATGGAACCCAACTTTGAAAGCATGAAAACCGCGGAAGCGTGGCAAATGTCCAATGCTCCGGTGCTCAACATGGCCGTGCATGCCGCTTCACTGGAGATGTTTCTCGAGTCTAGAATCGATCAATTGCGAGAAAAAAGCAAGCGGCTCACCGCTTATATGGAGGCCGGCATCCAGCACGTTGCAGAAGAAGTTGGTTTTCGCGCTGAACTCATTACCCCGACAGATCCCGAGCGTCGAGGCTGTCAGCTTTCCTTGGCAGCACATGGCTTTGGAAAAAGTCTTTTTGAAGCGCTCACGAAGGCCGGTGTGATTTCCGATTGGCGCGAGCCCAATGTGATCCGCATGGCGCCTGTGCCATTGTACAATACCTTTGAGGACATCGCTGCCTTTCTCGCTATTTTCAAGGATTGCACAGAAGCCATGTCTACGGAATAATTTCGCCAACCATTACAGAATACTGAATACGCCATCATGCCTAAATCATCTCGATTTGCCGTTTTTGGAATGGGCCGTTACGGAAAACAAATTGCCTTATCGTTAGCTTCAAAAGGAGCGGAGGTGTTCACCTTCGATAACAACACTGCACGATCCGAAGGAATCAAGGATGATGTTGCCTTAGCGGTGACATTGGATTCAACCGACATCCGTGCGCTCCAAACGCAACGGGTCCAGGACATGGACGCCGCCATTGTTGCCATCGGTGAAAATTTCGAGGCAACGGTCCTGACCGCGCTCAACTTGTTGGACTTGGGCGTGCCCCGCGTGATTGTGCGCTCCAACGATGATCACCAAAAGCGCATTCTTTCAAGCCTCGGGGTCGACGAGATCCTCACGCCCGAAAGCGAAGTCGCAAGCGTGGTTTCCGAGCGACTCATTCACCCGAATATCGGCGGGTTTCTTGCGCTTCCGGATGATTATGAAATCGCCGAAATCCACGCGCCGCAAAACTGCATTGGCCGGACGCTGGGAAGCATTGATTTGACGAGTCGGTATGAGTTGCGGCTCATCACCATTCGTCGGATTTTTGAGTCGAAAGAAGAAGGCGAAGAAAGCCAAGAACACATCATCGGTGTTCCGAAACCGGAAATGGTAATTCAGGAAACAGACACCCTGGTTGTGTTTGGAACATTGTCCGCGGTGAAGCGATTCCTAGAAATCAATTCCTGAACGGCCGATAAAGCTTTGCCATCAAAAAGACGAGAACCACGATCGGTTACCGCAAAATGCGAACGGATCCGGATGCCTCGGTATAGGGACTGAGTTGTCCATTGGCGTCCAAGTAATGCCGATACTTTGCCTGCCAGATGTACAGATCGTCCTGCACATAATGCGTTCGTTGCGGCGCCTGTCCGTGCCAATAATCTCCAATGGTGTCCGCCTGCCACACCAACGCTCCCCATCGGTTGTAGAGCCGAAAATCAAGTTCGATCAAGTTCTTTCCTTCGATTCGAAGCGTCTCATTCAGCCCATCGCCATCCGGCGTGAAAGCCGTGGGAACAAATAGAGCCGGTTCTGAGCAGAAGCCTTGCACCAGGCTCATCTCTTCATTGCTGCAACCTATATCATTTGTAACCACAACGCCGTACAAACCGGCTTCTTCAATCGAAATTACGTTGCCCGTTTGTCCTGTCGTCCATGAATAGCTTGCAAAACCCGCTGGTACAGCGAGTTGGTAGGACACTTCTGGATAATCATCAAAACAGAGCGACGTATCCGCAGGAAGGGCAATGTTGGGACTTGGAAGCGTTTCCACCAACACCGTTCCCGAAATGGAACAATTCCCAGCGTCTGAGACCAGGACGTCATACACCCCACTTTCGTTTACCGTTATTACGGCCTCGTTCGCACCGTTCGACCAAGCGAATTGAAAGGGCCCGGTTCCCGTGTTGGTAGGGGTAGCGTCCAACAAAATACCCGGATTCTCGCACCCTTCAACCGATTCGGGCAAAGCCAATTCTGGCCCCTCTGTGAAAGTAACCTCGATGACATCCGATTGCTCACAGCCTTCCGGAGAAGTCGCATTCAATCCGTAAGAACCCGAAGAAAGCACCGAAAGAACCGGCAGGGTTTCTCCAGCGACAGACCACTCGTACGTGTAGTTCACAGGCAAGCCTGGATCCAAAATGACTTCTGTCCCGGAACATGCCAGAATATCCGACCCCAAATCCATGGCGGGGAAAATTGAAATGACTTCGATTTGATCACTCGCCTCGCATGCATCCCCCGACGAAAAAGCCGAGGAAGCGGAAATGATCGCTGTGACCGTATATACCTGGGTTACTTCCTGCAATACTTGGGGATTCGAGATGGTAGCATTGCTCAATCCAAGGGCGGGTTCCCACAACCAATCAACCGCATCAGGCACGTCTACAGAAGCAGATAGGTATTCTGCCAGCGTGCTGCAGACCGCTAAATCTGGGCCTGCATCCACAGAAAAAACAGGGAAAACCGTAATGGTAATTTCATCGGTATAGACCGAGCCATCCGGTGCCGTCATAATGACCGAGAAATCCGTGGTCACGCCCGGAGTGGTCGTGATTACTTGCGCCGTTGGGTCGCTCACCTCCAATGCTGGCTCCCATTCAAAAGACCAATCTTCAACATCTGTACTGGGATCGAAAGCCAATACGTTGCAGTACATCGTGATTCCATCGGTTGAACCCGCACAAAAGTGGTTTTGCGATGTAGCGATGTAAGGCAATTGGCCTTGAGCAGCGGTTACCGCGAGCACGAGGTACCCAAGGGCCAAAACGATCGTCCTTTTACGATGATTCAAATCCAAAATGGTCATTCCATGAATTCGCATGATTCGCATTTACAATGATTCAACGGGTTCCGTTGATTCTTTCAATTTTGAAAAATCCCAAACCCATTCCACCAGCCAGTTGGATCGAATGGTGGGTGTTTCTTCAGGATAAAAATACGGCTCAGGCACTTCCAATGCACGAAAATCTCCCATTTGCCAGGCACCATCGCCATCAACGTCCCACTCAAATCCCAAATCGTACGACCCCGGAACCAGTCGCGAAAAAACCAATGATGTGTCACCGCTGCACGGAACTCGCATCGTTGGATGCTTCTTTGATTGTAGGATGAACCATCCCGTTCCGGGCAAATTTGACAAGGCAACACTCAACTCTCCATAATAGTCCGAGGCATGAACACTCCATTTCCATTCCAATGTATCCTGCTGTGGGGCACCAATGGGGTTTTTCAATGCTCCGGGAAATGCCGTTAATTCATAATCGGACCCATCCGTCTCTTCGTGCTCCAGTTGCAAATTCCGGCTCAATATTCCGTCTGCCGCATTGCGCATTCGAAAATCCAATCCTCCAAGGGTATCTGCACCACGAACCAACATCCATTGGCTCGTATCGAGCACCACCACAGCTCGATCAAAGGTCAATTCGCGGGTGGTTTGTGCCGAAGACGAGCGGGGCAGCGGTTTCAGTGGATCCGGCCATTGGCGTCTCGAACGGCGACCCAAGCGCACATTGGACGTGTCATTGAATAATTCCCCCGCCCAAACCACCTCCAACATTTCGGGCGCATCGACGAAAGCGGTATCGACCCACATCATCACGCTATCAGCCTTTCGTTCCCAATTGGCAAAAGCCTCTTTCCCCTCGAATAGAGCCGACCAATCTTCTTTCAATGATACTTCATCCCATGGGGCATAAATGGATATTGCCCCCGTAGAATCCAACGCACACGATTCAATATAATGCAATGCCTCCTCCTGCTGCGGTTCAAAACCGGACAGAATATGCTCCACTGAATCACCCGCAGCTATGGCCGTGCTGTCAAATGCCAAATATTCGCCCACATCCCAGGTGTAATCCGAATTCAAATCATCCAAAGCCAGTGGGAAATAATTTCCGTCATCGAGGTAATCAATTTCAAATATCCCCTGGGCATCGGTCATTCCAATCGCGTCAGGCAACACCCCGCTCAAGATGGAATCCTGTTCCACCGGTTCTTGAAAAAGCAAGACACGAAGTCCTTCCTTTGGCTCGCCCGTCATGCGATCCAAAACCCGGCCTTTCAAGGCGAGTGAGTCGATAACGGAACCCGTCGAAAAAGCCCAGTTCAAATCTTCTGCAGGATTGGATTCGTGCAAGTCGACAATGCCTTTGCCAAATGAAAAAACATAGGTAGTGGAGTCTTGGAATGATGCCGGATCCAATTCGATGCGAACTTCTTTTCCTTTGATACGAAAAGTGGGCTTCGTAGGAATGGGCGGGGATATGACCAACTGCTGCTGGGGATTCTTCAGTGCCACAAATTCATCAAATAAAATGCGCAGGGACGAGGGCCGGGCGTTTACCTGGTCGGAAGCAGGTGACATTTTTAAGACTTCAGGAGGATCTTCATCGATTGGCCCCCCCGTTGGAGATGAGATTTGGGCACAGCCACTCAGGAGCAGAAACAAAAGGCCGAAAACGAAATATGGCGGGGTCAGGAGTTTCATGCTTCCCAATGTTGCCATAACTCTTCAATCGCTGAAGTCAAGGGCCTCAATGCCTCGACATCCGCTTCGGAAAAAGCATCGAAATCCAATGCATCAATGTCCAATACTGCCACCACACGACCCGCTGATTGAATTGGGATTACCAACTCCGCATTCGTGGCTGCGCTGCACGCCACATGGCCCGGGAATTCGTGGACATTCGCGACAATCTGAGGCAAGGATGTCTCCCATGCCGCAGCACAAACGCCTTTTCCTTTTCGCAATCGTGTGCAAGCGACGGGGCCTTGAAAAGGGCCCAGCGCCAATTCATCACGGACAAAATCAACCAAATAAAATCCGACCCAGTGCCAATCCGAGGCCTGCTTCAGTGCAGCAGAAACATTGGCCAAATTCGCGACCAAACTTGGCTCTCCCTCCAACAAAGCCAAGGCCTGTGGAATCAGTGCTGCATATGTTTCTTCGTTCAAAGACATGTTAACTGTGGTCGCGGTCCGCTGAACAAAGATACCGCAGTTATGGTGGCAATTGCATTCATGCAATTGCCAGAGTTAACGCTCCAAGCACCTTACGGTTCGATGATTCAAGCACAGAAGCGCACGCTCGAATTGTTGTCCCTGTCGTCAAAACATCATCCACCAAAACAATCGGAATGTTTGCATCAGGTGGCTTTTGACCCAAGCGGTATGCTGAAACCGCCAAATCTTCGCGTTTTTGACGTGAAAATCCCGTGTAACTGCGCCCATGGGAATGGCGGGCCAGCGCCTTTGGATAAACAACAGCATTCCATTCGCGGGCAACACCTCTTGCAATCCAACTTGCTTGGTTAAATCCACGATCCCATTGCCTTCGCCAATGCAGTGGCACAGGAATGAGTGCGATCGGCTGTGCTTCATCCTTGGGCGCATTGTTGGCGTTCGCGACCCATTGCCCCCAGCGCAAACCGAGCCGTCGTCTTCCTTGGTATTTCAACGCGTGAATCTGCCGTTCCAAAGCCGCATTCTCGCGCAACCTGAACCCCGTCCACATTCGATCCAATGCACACCTTTCTTTCATCAATTGCTCTCCGATCTCCCCGCGTAAATCCGGCCAGATACCCTCGCAAATGAGACAGCCAAGCTGCCATTCCTCCTGCGAGGTGAGCCATAACCCGCACTGAATGCAATGCCGGGGAACAATGCCTTGTTTTGCTGAAAACATCTTTCCAAAGTGAATCAGAATCACATTAACTATTTCATGAATTGCATCAATTGAGCCCCAGAATTCATAACCGATGCGCTCATGGATTAAATTGCTCTGAATACTGCAACCATTAGCAACGTTCGACGTAAGCGATAGAACGACATGCCCAAAAAAAGCAGGTAGATTATGGCTTTTCATTTTCACAAAAACAGGGACCTTTATATTCGTCAGCAACGGGCCAACGCGGCCGAGTTCCTCATTCCATTCATTGAAAAGTCCCTCCCCATCGTTGAAGGGATGCACGTCATGGAAATCGGATGCGGTGAAGGCGGCGTATTGAAAGCATTTTTAGACCGCGGATGCCAGGGCGTCGGAATTGAACTCCTCAAAGGAAAAGCCGAACGCGCTCGGGATACCCTGAAGGCAGAAATCGCATCGGGACAGGCCATCGTGATGAACAAAAACATCTACGACATCGATGTGGCGACAGATGTATCACGTCCCTTCGACCTCATCATTTTGAAAGATGTCATTGAGCATATTCACGATCAGGATGCTATTCTCAACAGGCTGCGTGATTTTCTCAGGCCGGGAGGGCACATCTTTTTTGGATTTCCTCCTTGGCAGATGCCTTTTGGTGGGCATCAACAGGTCTTGGCCCACCGATTTTTAAGCAGAACACCGTATTTCCATCTTCTGCCTGTCCCGCTGTACAGGGGCATTTTGAAAGCGTTCGGCGAGACACAAGCCTCGATCGAAAACACACTGGAAATAAAAGAGACGGGAATCAGCATTGAGCGATTTGAACGATTGGTTCGAAAAAATCATTTTTCCATCGCACTGCGCACCTATTACCTCTTCAATCCAATTTACAAGTACAAGTTCAATCTGACGCCGAGGGTGCAGTTTGGCCTATTGACGCGCATCCCTTATTTCCGGAATTTCGTCACAACCTGCATGTATTACTTGGTTCAAAAAGAAGATTGATAAACCTCATCTCTCGGGTCATCTGCAGCGTAACTTCCAATTCCAGAACTATGCGTCGATATTTGCTCCGGTATGAAATTTGGAAAACTTCCGTCCATTGATGAGACGCCTCGGGATTTTTTTCCCCTGCCCCAGACTTCTTGGTTCCTGAAGAATTCGGCCCAATCCCTCGCAGTTTCTGCAGGTGGAACGTCGTGGAACATCCCGCAATGGGTCGGCAGCACTTATCCCGCGAAAACGCCACGAAGGCTGTATCCCGAAACGTATGGAACGCAGTTTGGAACCATCGAATTCAATGCCACGCATTACCGCATTTATCAGCCCGAGAAAATGCGCGAATGGGCGCAAGCGACGTCCGAAGGCTTTCAATTCTGTTGCAAATTCCCGCAAATCATTACGCATTATCGGCGCTTTAAAAATTGCGAAGGACCCACGGACGACTTCATCGCAGGCTTGCTCGCCTTGGAGCAGCGCATGGGGCCATCCTTCATTCAACTGCCACCGCATTTCGCCCCAAAGCATGCCGAGGCAATGTGGGCGTATTTGAAAATGTGGCCAACGGAGTTGCCCCTATCCGTGGAGTTTCGGCATCCGGATTGGTTCGTTCCGGCCACGTTGAATGAGACCGCTCAGCAATTGGCTTCACTCGGCATCGGCATGGTGATCAGCGATACGGCAGGAAGACGCGATGCGCTGCACATGTGTGTCACAGCACCACATGTTTTGGTCCGATTTGGCGGCTACGAAGGACACCCCTTCGACACAGAGCGACTCGAAAGTTGGGCGGAATGGATCGGTTCGAGTGCATCCCACGGCTTGGAAAGGTTTCACCTTCTGGTACACGAACCAGACAGCATCTACACGCCCAATACCTGCGGGCATTTCGCACGAATTCTCGAAGAAAAAGCGGGCTTAGCGTGCCAAGCACCGATCCGAATGCATTGATACACGGCAGTGTTTAGCCGTGACACTTTTTGAATTTCTTCCCCGAACCGCATGGACAGGGCTCGTTAGGCAGTACCTTTTTTTCGGTTCGAATCGGCTCCACTTTTTTCGGAGGAGGTGGCATGGGACGACCACCCGTCCCGGGTGTTATTCCGGGTTGCCTCGATGCCGACATCGCCTGTTCCTGGATGTTTTGGACCCCTTCTTTTGACAGGCTGATTTTGTTGGGCATTCCCGGACGGCGCTGGGGTGCTTGCTGCACTTGTTGACCCTGTTGGCCCGTTGGAATGGTGCAACGCAACAAGAATGAAGCAACTTCGGCGTTCATGCGCTGAACCATGGCCTTGAACAGTTCGTACGATTCGAATTTATAAATCAACAATGGATCTTTCTGCTCAAATCGTGCCAACTGAACATTGGACCTCAAATCGTCCATGTCTCGGAGGTGCTCTTTCCAATACTGGTCAATGATGGCCAAAACAACTGCCTTTTCCAGGCTTTCCATTACGCTCACACCCGATGAAGCAACACTTTCGTCAATGTTTGTCGCGACTTGCATCGTCTTGCGACCATCGGTAAATGGCACCAGGATTTGCTGGTAGTCATTCGAAGGGTCTTCTTGCACTTTTTGAATCACGGGATGCGCCCGTTCCGCCAATTCCGTCAATTTCGTTCGATAAACGCGTTCGGCTTCTTGGTAAGTTGAGAAGGCAACGTCTTCCGGTGATTGAGAGCCAAAAGCATCGGCATCAATCGGCGGTTCAATCCCAAAGTCCTTGAGCAGGGAGAGACGGAAAGGTTCAAATTCCTTTCCGGGGTGATAAGCCAGAACCGAACCCTCGATCAGTTCGAAGAACATGTTGGCGATGTCCGTGCGCAATCGGTCTCCATGCAATGCGTGGCGGCGGCGTTTGTAAATGACTTCGCGCTGAGCATTCATCACATCATCGTATTCCAACAAGCGCTTCCGAACCCCAAAATTATTTTCCTCGACCTTTTTCTGCGCCCTTTCAATGGACTTTGTGATCATGGAATGCTGAATCACGTCACCTTCCTGGTGGCCCATCCGATCCATCATTTTCGAAACCCGGTCCGATGAGAACAACCGCATGAGGTCGTCTTCGAGCGAGACGTAGAATTGCGATGATCCCGGATCTCCCTGCCTGCCGGCGCGTCCTCGCAGCTGGCGGTCAACGCGACGGCTGTCATGGCGTTCCGTTCCAATGATGGCCAGTCCTCCTGCAGTTTTCGTGTCGTCTGTCAGTTTGATGTCTGTCCCACGTCCTGCCATATTGGTGGCAATTGTAACCGTTCCAGGCATTCCTGCCGCTGTTACAATTTCCGCCTCGCGTTGGTGAAGCTTGGCATTGAGCACCTGGTGACTGATCTTCCGAATGTCCAGCATTCGCGAGAGCAATTCACTGACTTCAACCGTTGTCGTTCCAACCAAAACCGGGCGACCGGCCTCCCGCATCTTCTCGACATCATCGATGATGGCGTTGTACTTTTCTCTTTTCGTCTTGTAAACCAAATCCTCCCGATCGTCACGGGCAATGGGGCGATTCGTTGGAATGGCCATAACGTCCAATTCGTAAATGTCCCATAGTTCTCCCGCTTCAGTTTCGGCCGTACCCGTCATGCCCGAAAGCTTGTGGTACATGCGGAAATAGTTTTGCAAGGTAACCGTGGCATACGTTTGGGTTGCCGCCTCGACTTTTACACTTTCCTTCGCTTCAATGGCCTGGTGCAAACCGTCCGAATACCGACGGCCGTCCATGATCCGTCCCGTTTGTTCATCAACGATTTTCACCTTGTTGTCCATGAGAACATAGTCCACGTCCTTTTCGAACAGGGCATACGCCTTGAGCAATTGATTCATGGTATGCACACGCGCACTCTTGACACCATAGTCAGCCATGAGCTTGCTTTTCATCTCAAGCTTGGCCTCCTCTTCGCCCGGACCGTTGTCGATCGTGACCAATTCCGTCGCCAAATCCGGCATGGTGAAAAAGTTATCGTCCTCCATATTCGCCGTGAGGTACTCGATTCCTTTTTCAGTCAATTCCACCTGATTTTGCTTCTCGTCGATGACAAAATA
>Ga0209601_1001756_pt1 | contig 14374 bp, 9 predicted proteins | sample COGITO_mtgs_1104_4_FD_184796 | JGI IMG/M metagenome (GOLD analysis project Ga0209601, IMG submission 184796) | Pelagic marine microbial communities from North Sea - COGITO_mtgs_110426 (SPAdes) (version 2) | ecosystem: Environmental > Aquatic > Marine > Epipelagic ...
GGTGTAGTTGTTGTAGTTGAATTTCCAACTATTTTTGTCGTAGCCGAGGTAATCCATACAGAAAGAAACATGGTAATTGTAGTAGTTAGAATTGATAAAGTAAATACGATCGTTTTGAATGTCATAGAGTACTTTGACAGCATCTACTTCTCCAAACTTAGAAGTATTGGGATTTCCCTTCAGTATGGCATATTCATCTTCAGTCGATATTTGAGAAAGGAAATGTGTCGAATCCTGAGCAAATGAACAGGCAGTTAAACCAATAAAAATAAAACTAAAAAAATGTCTCATAGTTTATTCTTTAATCAAAATTAAAGCCAAATTACTACAGCCGGAAAACCCATATCATTTAATTCATTTGTTTATATGCATCTTGATATTTAGGGCAGTCAGACAACTCTTCAATAAGCACTGAACGGTCTACTTCTTTGATCCACTCACACCCTTTTAAATATTTTTCCGTTATTTCAACTTCTGTCATGTGAGTAGGTATCTCACCATTATTCTTTTTTTTAATGATTTCATATACAATTTTATGACAATCGCAAGCACTTCTTTCCGATTCGCAAGAATTTAAAACGATAAATAAAATACAAACTAAAACAACCTTGATTGTTGTCATTTAAATTTTAGCTGAATATAAGAAATAAAAAAAACCCTGATGCCAACATCAGGGTTTCTAAATCTATTAGGTGAAGTAATACTACATACCATCCATAGCATCTTGCATTGCTTTTTCAGCATCTTTCATGGCATCTTCCATTGATTTTTCAGCATCCATCATGGCATCTTCCATATCCATATCCATATCCATATCCATGTCCATATCGTCCATATCCATGTCCATATCCATGTCCATATCCGCGTCCATATCCATGTCATCTCCATCATTTGAATCATCTGAGCCTTGACAATCCTTATACATAGCTTCTAACTCTTCCATTGATTTACCTGGAGCACATGCCTGAGCATCCTTTTCGTTAAAAGCAGCATCAAGACATTTGCAAATGTCCTCGGCGTTTCCTGCTTTTTTTTCATCACCACTTGCTTCTTCACTCGCGTCTCCGCAAGAAGCAAAACCAAATGCCACAATTGACATTGCAATAAATAACTTTTTCATAATTCTTATTTTTAATTAAGCCATAAATTTAATAAGAAAAAACATCTTCTTCAAATAAAAAAAAACAAGAGCATTAAACTATGGGTTAAACAATATTTAATGAAATGTTCTATTTCGAACTTACTCCACCTCTATAGCATCAAGTCCTTGTTCCATCATATCTTCTAACCTCATTTTTTTCTTTAATTCTTTTTCGATTTTTTTATATTCTTCAATTGAAGCACAATTCTCCGCTTCTTTATAAATGTCGTCAGATAATTTATTATTCACCATTGCCAAACAGGGCTCCATTTCGTTTGCATATTTTGTGAATACATCTTCTTCGCTCGTCCCAGTCATTATAACATCTTTCATCATATCGATTTCAAGATCGATACAATCACAAAATGTTAAAGGAATAGCCTTTTGTGAACTCCCTTCTGCTTTCTTATTATCACCACTCGCTTCTCCACTCGCTTCTCCACATGAAGTAAAACCTAATGCCACAACTGACAATACAGTAAATAATTTTTTCATAATTCTAGTTTTTATTTTTACGAATATAATCACGATAACTGATTATATTCAACAATATTAATAAAGTAATATTCATTCCACAATATTAATGAGGTGTGATTAGAGTTTTAAAAATGATTTTTTCTATTTTAGAGAATACAATAAATATATAGACCTATGAAGTTTTTGATTATCGGTTTTGCTTGTCTTATTATATCATACTCATCGATTGCACAAAACAATTTCCATTTACGAAGTGAATTGCATGAGGAGTTGGGTCCATTTTACCATGGTGTGGCATCGGGAGACCCGACCAGTGATGCCGTAATCATTTGGACTCGTGTGACACCAGATCCATTACCCCTACCTGATGAGATTGTTCAGGTGTCTTGGGAGATTGCAACGGATTTGGATATGACTAATATTGTAAACTCTGGCACTGCGTATACCTCAGATGCTAGAGACTACACTGTTAAAGTTGATGTCAATGGCTTGTTGCCATACACTTGCTATTATTACAAATTTGATTTCGAGGGAATTCCGTCCTTGACTGGAAGAACCAAAACAGCTCCAGACGGCGATATAGACAGCTTGCGTTTCGCAGTGGCATCGTGTTCAGATTACGCAGCAGGTTATTTTAATGCTTACGCCTCTATCGTAGAAAGAGATGATGTTGATGCCGTCATTCATTTAGGAGATTACTTGTATGAATATACTGCTGTCGCGGGTGTTGATGGTCGAACAGTAGAGCCTGAAAATGAAATCATTTCGTTGAGTGACTACCGAACAAGACACTCTCATTATAAACTTGATGAAGATTTGCGTAACCTACACCAACAATTTCCAATCATTAGCGTTTGGGACGATCATGAATCCGCAAATGACTCATGGAAAGGTGGTGCTCAAAACCACAACTCTTCGACAGAAGGGTCTTGGGAAAACAGAAAAGCCAGCTCAAAACAGGCTTATTTTGAATGGATGCCTATTCGCCTAAACGCAGAAGACTCTCTTCGCTTGTATCGAGAAATTCAATACGGGGATTTACTCAACCTTTATATGTGTGATACAAGACTAGAGGGAAGAGATGAACAAGTTGGTGCCACAAGTTCAGAGATTAACGACACGAATAGACGTTTACTCGGAGAAGATCAATACAATTGGTTGTTGGACGGTTTGCAAAATAGTACCAGTCAGTGGAATATTCTTGGTCAGCAAGTCATGATGGCTCCATTAGAGGTTTTTGGTCTTGTCTTAAATCCAGATCAATGGGACGGTTACCCCGCAGAACGAAATAGATTTTACGGAGACATTCTTAGTCATAATATCAATAACTTGGTGGTGTTAACAGGAGACATTCATACATCTTGGGCAAACAATCTTCCGGGAGATAACTACAACGCATCAACTGGATCAGGCAGCATGGGAGTTGAATTTGTAATCACTAGCGTCACATCAGTTGGGTTCCCTTTTGATTTACCAACCGAAATTATTTCGGCAGCCAATCCTCATATTAAATGGTCTAATCTTGATCAAAGAGGATATCTACTTCTAGACGTAAATAAAGATAGGGTTCAAGCAGACTGGATGCTTTGCGAAAGTGTGTTTTCTTCCAATACGGATGTAACTAGAGCAAAAAGCTATTTTGTGAATGATGGTGAAACATTCTTAAATGAGATAAGTGAAGCGTCAGAGAGAGAGGATGAAGCATGTGTTCAATCTCCTGTTTTTGATGAAGACCTGAGTGTTTTTGATATACCCGAAAACAATATCATTATGCTTGGGGTTTACCCCAATCCATTTGAGAAGGAAATAACCATACAATACAATTCCGTTGGCACCGAAAAAATTAAATTTATTATTTCAACCTTTGAAGGAAAAGAAATGAGTTCTTTTGATTTTGAACCAAAAAAAGGATTGAACTATTTAAAAATTGATGGTCAACCCCTTAGTAGAGGAAGTTACATATTGAAAATTGTAGATAGTGGAGGTGTTTTGAGTAAAAAAATCATCAGGTTGTAAATCTCTACCTAAGCAAAGTAACGTGACCGGTTAATTCTTTTCTTTCGTTTGAGTTTTGGTCATGGTAGGTTATCTTCCAAATATAAACGCCCTCTTGAGCTTGATTCGCATTACCCCCATACGATCCATCCCATCCAAAATCAATATTATTGGACTCAAAAACCTGTTCTCCCCATCGGTTGTATATTTTCATGGAGTAACTAAACATTTGAAAACCAGGAATAACCGTTGGAACAAATTCTTGATTGTGTTCATCTCCATCAGGTGTAAATGTATTCGGGACAAAAACAGTTCCTGTTTCGTTTGATAACAAAGTGATAGAATAGCTGTCGTAACATCCTTCATTATTAAAAGCAGTTAATGTTATTAAATATCCCGCATCATTTACATTGAAATTTTGACTTGGGTTGATTAAATCACTATTTGTTCCGTTGCCAAAATCCCAAAAATAAGAATCTGCATATTCTGAAGTGTTGATAAAGTTAATGGCTTCTTGATCATTAGAAATCACACTCGGATTCATTGAGAATGAGGCAATAGGAGACGGTGTAGCACAAATAGCATCTAAAACACTTGTTGTTTGTTCACATCCCGAAATGCTCGTTAAAACAAGCTCTACATCCACACATCCTTGCTGCACCAATGTAAGCTGACTCGATTGAGAGGTAGAAAAACCAACACCATCTGCCAGCCAATTAGTAGATACATTGGGTATGTCATGAATTAAGTCTACGGTTAATGGTAGGCAACCGATAGTGTCACTTAAAGTTATATTTGGCTCTTGCGTAAATGCATTGCTGATTTCAAAAACAGATGAGGATAATGTACATAATCCTGTTGTTGTCGTTACAATGTAGCTACCTGGCACAGAAACGTTAATACTTTGATTGGTTTCACCAGGAATATCAACCCCATTTAAGCTCCATTGGTAAGTGTCTGCTGAAGTACTAGAGAGCTCAATCGTATTTCCGTTACATAGAGTTGTTGCCCCAGTGGTTGAAGTTATTTCAGTGACAATTTCTGATAGAATAAAGTCTTGTGAGCTTGACGTACAAGATCCGTTAGCTGTCGTTAATTCGAAGTTATCAAACCACAATGAGTATTGAGCCGCTCCCCCCGATAGAACACCAAAGCTATGATTCCCCGGAGTCATTGTTACTGAAAAACAATGTTGAGTCCAAATGGTATTTGTAGGAACCAAAATGTCTGGCCCTACCTGAACACCATCAACAGCCAATGAAAAATGAGAGTTTGCTGTGTTTTGCCCAGATGCGCCTGCTCCTTGCGGACCAGCATACCAAATACAAATATCTACCATTTCTCCCCCTAAAAATGGAAAGGGGTTGGTTTGTATGTTGTCTGCACCAGCATAAAAATACACATATCCAGTACCATCATGAGCACCTAATGAATTTGTGAAATTCGTCGTGCCTCCAACACATCCTTGATCTCCAACTGTATATACAGGATGAATTCCATCAAATACCTGCCCTGCATCATTTGCACAAATATAATCAGTTGGACTACCACAATTTGTACCAGGACCCAATTCAAAATCCGAATTTGTATTTAAAGGTCCAGAACCTCCTGTTCCTATGGTGGTCGTTACCGCATATGTTCCCGAATTTGTAGCAGTATATGATTGATTGATTGCACCGGGTATATCAACCCCATTTAAGCTCCATTGGTAAGCATCTGCTGGACTTGATGTTAAATCCAAAGTACTTCCAGGGCAAAGGATTGTACTATTTCCTGTACTCGTTATTATTGAGACAATCTCAGTAACAGTAAAGTCAATCGACGTAGAAGTGCAGGCGCCAAATAATGTTGTAATGGAATAAATTCCTCCCTCACTAATCGTGTAGGCTTGATTCGTAGCTCCTGGAATATTTACACCATTCAGCATCCATTGATATGTATCTGCTGGAGTAGAAATTAAATCGAACGAATTGCCTGGACAAATAGAGGATTGGCCATTTGATGAGCTTATAACAGGGATTATTTCACTTAAAATAAAGTCTAATGAAGTTAATGAACAAGAGCCATCTATAACAATGACGTTGTAAGTTCCTTCAGCTGTAGCATAATACAACTGATCTATGGCTCCGGGTATGTCAATACCATTTAGTTGCCATTGATAAGCGGTTCCAGTTGATGATGTTAAATCGATTCCTCCTCCACTACAAAATGAGGTATTTCCGCCAGTACTCGATATTGTAGCTGTTAAGAAGCTTAAATTAAAATCAATTGAAGTTGAAGTGCAAGAACCCAATACAGTTGTTACTGTATAAATCCCTTCTTGTGTTGCGTTGTATATTTGATTTGTTGCACCCACAATAATTACTCCGTTTAGTGACCATTGATATGAATCAGCCGGACTACATGTTAAATCTAAAGTACTTCCAGGACACAATGTTGAAGCTCCACCTGCCCCAGTAATTGTAGGTGTAATTTCAGTAATAATAAATTCTAAGGAAGTTACGTTTGTGCAGACGCCCAATGAAACAGTTACCGTGTAGCTGCCTTCTATATTCGCTGTATAAGTTTGATTCGTAGCACCAGGTATATCGATGCCATTCATTGCCCATTGATAGGAGTCGGCAGAACTAGAAGTTAAATCTAATGTGCTTCCTGGACAAATTGTATTCATTCCTCCTCCGCTCGTAATTAAGGGTATTATTTCTGTTAGTGTAAAATCAGAAGAACTTGTCGCGCACGTGCCTATTTGTAATGTTACTGTATAGACTCCTCCTTGATCTGCAGTATATATTTGACCATTTGCATTAAGGATATCTATACCGTTCAAGGACCATTGATAGCTATCACCTGGACTAGATGAAAGGTCTATTGTTGAACCTGAACAAAAACTACTTAAACCATTGCTACTTGTAATTATCGGAATAATGAAATCAACCACATACGCATCCGAAATATCTGTGCATACACCATCTACAATCTCTACAGTATAAGTTCCTGCATCCGAAATGGTCCAGATTTGATTTGTCGCTCCCGAAATCAAGACACCATCTAAGAACCATTGAAAAGAATCGCCAGGGCTTGACAATAAATCAAGTGATCCTCCAGGGCATAAAGTTGAATCCAAAGAATTAGACGAAATACTTGCGTCAAATTCGGTTATTTGAATATCACTAGACAAAACGGAGCATGAGCCAGCCGTAATGTTTAAAGAATATGTGCCAGTTTGATTGGCATAAATTGAATTTTGATTGGCATTACTAATTGGTAATCCATTGTAAAACCATTGATATATATTTGAGGGGTTAGGGTATTGAGAAAAACTCGTCAATAATACACTATCTCCAGGACAGATGACACTATTTCCATCAACAATTACTGAGTCTGAAGTCTCATATACTGTGTATGGAGCAGAGGATGCAGAACATCCATTTAAATCGGTATAAAAAACCTCATAGACTCCAGCAGAATCTACAATAATGGATTGAGACACCTCTCCACTACTCCATAAGTAAGCGCTACCCACAGGTGATTCTAAAATAACCGTAGTTCCTACACAAATGGAAGTATCGCTGCCTTGTGTGTCAATTATAGGGTTAGGAATTGAATTAATGATAATTTCTAAAGGAGCTGATTCTCCAATGCATCCATCAATGTTTTCAACGGTGACTGAATATTGACCAGGTGTATTTACAAAAATAGACTGTGTCGTTTCACCATTTGACCATTGTATACTGGTTCCTGGATCTGTTGATAACTCAACAGAGTCACCCGAGCACAATGTTGTGGATCCATTCACCGTGATAAGAGGGACGTATGTTGGATGAATAGTAAAAGAAGTATAATACGGCTTACTCCACCCACAACAAGATTCACGAACCCGATACCTAATATTATAAACCGTTGGAATTGTGACAACAGGCATTGAAAAACTCGGAGATTGTTCCGTACTCGTTTGAATCGGATTCAATGCATCCACATCATAAATTACCCAATCCCATGCTATCTCCGTGCCCCAAGATATTCCATTAATATTTAAAGTTCCGCCTGAACAAATCGATGTAGGCCCATTAAAAATCATATTTGCGGGTCTAGTATCATCAATAATATGCACCCAGTCTTGATAATTTGCACCACTTGCCTCGATGTCATAAATACCCAGATTACTGTAATAGGTGTAAACTGGATTAGAATTATAAGTGTAGCTTGATATTCCAGGGTTCATATCATCAATTAAAGAAGAGCCATTAAGAATCCAAGGCGCACTTGCCGTGTTAGAAAAGACGACCTCAGAATTAACACAACCTTTTCCATTTATTGGATAATCCATTACAATTGTAGTCGGGTTTGGAACACTGGTAGATGGATTAGAAAACACGCCGTCTACTACCATGTGGGTTGAATAACCTGACGCGCCTGGCTGCCCAGTTCCACCTGCCCCGGCATTACCGCCAGCTCCACCTTGACCGCCAGCTCCAACCTCGGTGCTATTGCAAACTCTAGCCGTAGAACAAAGACCTCCATTAGACCCCGTAGCGCCCCCTGATGTAGTACTTGTGTTATTGCCACCACCACCGCAACCACCAGGACCACCTGTACCTCCAGGTCCACCACCACCTGGTCCACCACCACTAGGGACGATGCCTGGAACGTTAATCGTAATGTCTTGCATAATAACGCCTGTGTTTGAATTGAATCTGTAAATACCAAATGATCCACCCCCACCTAGACCTCCAAATCCTCCTTGTCCGCCTTCGCCACCAGAACCGCCTCCACCTCCGCCAGAACCTCCACCGTCATCACAGAAATCCCACCAGTTGATTTCAGTTTGTCTTCCACCACCACCACCGCCTTCACCACCACCTCCACCCGTACCGTCGCTTCCAGCAGCAGCATTACCATTCGGTGTCCAATAATTTAAAAATGAAGTGTTTGTTATTTCAGGTGTTGCAATAGCATTTGTACCAGTTACACCAGCTGCCCCATTCTGACCCTTTCTACCATCTCGATTAGAACTAGACCCACAACCACCGTTAACTCCTTGACTTCCAAAACTAAATCCGCCAGCAGCTCCACCACCACCATTGTTTCCATTATTCCCGTCCTGGTTATTATTAGAATTCCAATCCGATCCCATTCCTCCATTTCCTCCGGCACCACCTTGCATAATTCCAGTACCGACAAATCCAGCACCATTGCCCCCTACTCGATTTGTGGTGTTGTTGTCACAATGGCCGGTCAAGCCAGTAGCACCAATAGCTCCGTTAATTCCTGATGCTCCTGTAGAACCATTTAATCCATTTGTCGCAGCACCAATATTGAAGGTGCATCTATTGACCTCGTAGGAGGATGAATTGTCTATTAATAAACCATAATTGGACTTTCCGCGACCATCATTTGAGTTACCTGTAGCGTTAACGGTTATAATATCAAGATCTTGTAGTGTCCATCCTGAAATATTTTCAGACTTAAATCCAATTAGATGGGTAACCGCATTGTTCAAGACCTCCTCACCAGAAAATGTCAGAATTGTTGATTCAGCACTTGATTTTGTCCACACGCCACTGTTGTTCTGCCATGAACCATCGATAAAAGTGTTGTCATAGAGATATATGACGTTAGGCTCTGAATAGCTACCCCCTGTCATTCTAATATTAACACGATCACCACCAACCAGCTGCATTGCTCTCCATATATTTGCAACAGGTTCATTAGGGAAGCCTAAAAAATTATTATCACCATTTATGGCGTCAACATAAATCATATCACATGCCGGAGGAGTTATTGTGGTGATACAAGTAGCTACCGCATCTATCTCAGGGCAAACATCGGTATATGTTAATGAAACCGTATAACCACCTTGATCTGTAAAGGTGATATCTGTACAAGTTGACGTGGTATTTGATATGGTTACTCCTGATGATGGGGTTACCGACCACGTGTATGCTGAAATCGCGACACTTGCATCTTGATTTGGAGGGAGAGTGGTACAAAACTGAATGGGTACATCTGGTACAATTGTAGTACCACATGAAGGACTTATAATTGGAGCAGCGTAAGGGTGGTACGTGACTCTTACACACTCAGAAATAACTTGTTGCGTATTTATATCTGTACAATTACTAGAGATTACACAACGGTAGAGACGCGTTCCAGGTATTTCATTAGGTGTATACGAAAGTAAATTTGCTCCTGGTATATCTGTCCAATTAGAAGCAGTATTACAATCTGTATTGCTGCTCATTTGCCATTGAACCAACTGTCCTAAGCTCCACCCATTCCAGGTATTAACGGTAGCTTCTAAGGATGTTATATCTCCCGGGCATAAAACACGATCAAACGGAAAGGGCTGTGTTATTATTGATGGTGAAGATGCAAAGCTCCAGTTTATAATTAGTTGATCTACACCGTAACCTGCTCCATTTTGATCTGAACAACGATTGTGCATAGAAAGAAATGAGCCAGATGTGAAATCACCATTATAAAGATTGTTTTGACATGGCGGCTCATTCCAAAAATCAACATCACCTATTCGTAATCGACCACAACGGGTATCATCACTATTAAAAAAACAGATATCTGCATCGCAATTGCTTCCGCAACCATCATCTTCCCAACTTTCCATATCAATGTTTATTTCATTGATTTGCTGTGCATTAAAGGAAGCTGCATTTATTAATCCCGGATTCCATGTAGAACAAAACACAGCATCGCCACCATAAGTATTGCCGCATCCCCCATAAAGACCTGGGCCTGAATTTACATTTTGAAAATTACCTGCATTATACCCTACCCAAACTTTATATCTGGGATCTGGAAAGCTGTTAAACCCTCCAACGTCATTACCGCAATCCCAATCATGCCTAAAACCATTTATTTGGACATCAGCATTAACCAGCACTTGTGAATACCCATTGGCAGATATAAAAAACAAGGCAATACAGCAAACGATTAAACTGAGTTTTATATTATCGAAGCTTTTCATAGATTGGAACTAAAGATATCAAACATCTTTTAATTCATCAATATAAAACAGGACTATATTAAAAAAACAAAATGACAACCCCCATTATCGAGATTCTTTGAGGTATTTAGAACATTCTTTATCCAATAAAGAGACATATTCGTCGAGTTCTTCCCAGGAATGCTTTTCACTAGAAAAGTTTTCAATCCAAAGACTATATTCGAAAGGCACCTTTAGCTTAAACATACGAAAAGAAGATTTTATTTTATGTCCAATTTTGTTGATTTGAATTTCATCTTTAGCTGAAAAAGCTTTTTTTAAGGATTTTATATTCTTAGGGGTATCTTCACTAAAAACTTGAAGTATTTTACGAGCAAATTCTTTATTTCCATTTACCAAACTTAAAACACTTGAATGTAATGATTGAGGTGCTCTATCTTTTAATTTTGTCTTTTTGTTTTTCAATCCAATGTCTAGATTGAAGGCAATCTTTCTATTTAACTCACTAATTGTAAATGGCTTAGATATGTAATCCAATACGCCAGCCTCATAACATGCGTCAATATCTTTTTGAACGGTATTTGCTGTTTGAGCGATTATCGGTGTATTGATTTTCAATTCTTTACGGATGATTTGAGTCGCCGATATACCATCCAAGATCGGCATCTGAATGTCCATTAAAATCAAATCAAATTCCTGTTTTTTGCAAAACTCAATGACTTCTTGTCCGTTTTTAGCCAAACTTACTATACACCCATCTTGTTCTAGTATTGTTTTTAAATAAAAACTATTCACTTCATTATCTTCAGCAACAAGTATATTTAAGCCATTGAGGGATACATCTCGGGAAATTTCATTTTGATCTAAATTTTGATTTGACTTCTTAAAGCTTAATAAAATCGTAAATTTTGACCCTTTCCCCTTTTTACTGTCAACGATAATTTCACCTTTCATTTGATCTACGATTTCTTTAGTGATCATTAGCCCCAATCCTGTCCCTCCGTATTTTCTAACAATAGAATCATCTTCTTGATGAAAACCTTCAAATATTTTTTCAAGTTTGGCTTCCCCAATACCTATGCCCGAATCTTCAACAATAATAATAATGTTTTGAAAATCTTTTGTACTGCTATCATGTTGAACAGAAATTGACACAAAACCTTCTTTCGTGAATTTAATGGCATTACTCAAAAGATTATTCACGATTTGAGACATCCTCAAGGAGTCTCCCTTCAAGTTATAATGAATTTTTGTGTCAAAGGCACAAGTGAAATCAATACCTTTTAACTTGGCCTGCATTTCATAGGATTTGATATTTGAAGTGAGCACCTCTTTTAGATTAAAAGGGAAATGGACCAGCTTAAAGTTCTGTGATTGAACTTTTGAGATATCTAAAACATCATTAATTAAACCGAGTAACTGCACTGACTGATTGTTTAATATATCGACATATTTTTTTTGATTTTGATTGAGAAGTGTTCCTTCTATGAGTTTTGTCATGCCAATAATCCCATTTAGTGGAGTCCTCATCTCATGGCTCATTTTCGCTATAAAGTTTTGTTGAGCCTTACTAGCCTCCTTGGTTTTATTATAGGAGATTAACATGTTATTTAGATACTCTTTTTCGGACTCGGAAAAAATGATGTTAGAATAAATATTACCTGCCAATCGGCACGCAAAATTGAGAACATCTACATGATCTTCTGTGAAATAATTAAGCTCTTGGCTTGCAAAGCCAAATGCGCCTAAAGATCTTTCTGTTGTTGTTATCGGAACCCAAAGTCTAGACTTCACCTTGAAAGATCTTTTACTTGAAGTGATAAAAGAGGGAACACCTTCTTTATCCATGTCAGGAATATGAAGCGGCTTTTGGTTTTTGAAAACCCAACCAGGATGACGGTCTAGAGCAGTATTTTCTACCTCAACAAGTTCATCTTCAGTGAAACCACTATTCCCATAGAGCTTGAGCTTTGCTTCTTTAGAATCCCAAAGGAATAAAGCACTATGAGGAACTTCAATATAACCATCTATAATTTCATATAGAGCTCTTGACAAAGACTCAGCATCAGTTGCCGTTACTATTAACTCTGATATTTTATTGTAAAAAGATAATTGTGATTTAACCGTTTTATCCATGCTTTTGCTAAAGTAAGCATTGAATGGCATCTTTTACAAATTTTAAATAAATAAGAGGCCGATATCAGATGCAATTAGTATATTTATTTTGAGTACTTTAGGATGAAAATAATGGGTTATAATGATTTACAGCTTATGTTATGTCAGTACAAAAAGAAAAAACTTAACACCATCAGAGGTTAGGTCGATTATAGATTATTCCAACAAGAAAAATTCTTTTGACAATATAACGGGTATTTTAATTGAATATAAAAATAATTTCATTCAGTACTTAGAGGGTGATGCAATTCGCATCTATGAGTTGTTTGAAAAAATCAAATCAGATCCAAGGCACCAAAAAGTAAGCTTGCTACAATATTCTCCTATTGAAGAAAGATTATTTGAGGGATGGAGCATGTCTCATCGGGATTTAGACATAATGATTGAAAAAGATGAACAATTATTAGAATGTGCTAAATCATTGGATGATGTTATTTTAAATAAATCCTTTTGGAATGGAATAAAAACCATTGAAGTCCTGTCTAATCTAAATTAAAGACGAATAGTCACACTTTCAATTGAGTTATCTCTAATGTTAAAAAATCAGAAAAACACGATGCTTTCAATCTAAAATTATGTATTAACGATAGTTTGTCATATATTTGCAGTTGAATTATTTAAAAAAAAGTTATGAAAAAATTATTTGTTTTATTATTTGTTGCAGCTGCATTTGCTGCATGTGGAGATGCTTCTGAATTAGCCTCTGCTGTTGAGAAAGGTGCTGATAAAGTAGAAGACGCTGCTGACGCTGCTGCTGACGCTGCTGCTGACGCTGCTAAGGACGCTGCTGAAAACATGGATATGGATGCTTCTGGTGAAGCTATGCCTGCTGAATAAGCAACAAAATTTACGAAATTTTAAAAACCTCCCAACCTGGGGGGTTTTTTTATGTCTTATTTTTAAATTCTCGCTTTCTTTTGTTTAAAACCTATTCCTATTAGCACGGAAATGGCTTGCTCTTTGTTTTGCTCCTGTACCATTAAATAATCGTTGGTATACGTTGAAGTCAAAGTAATGTCAATTTCCTCTGAGGCGAACACCGATGCAATTGCTGCTAAAAAGCCTTTACAATAAAAGGGGTTTCCACATTTAATATTCAGCAAGACCCAATTGTCGGGATTTCTTTCATAAGGACCAAGTTTCGGGAGATTGGAAGATTCAGTAACCACGGTTATTTCATCATGGTCTCTGGTCACAATTAAATGCTTTTCAGGGTTTCGAACCACAGAAACCTTTGTGTAAACATAAAAGCCTTTCTCAACAGTAAACCAGCTTGATTGTATAACTGCTTTTAATTCTTCACTAATTTTTATCATAACATTAATTCTTATAAAGATAAATAATCTTTGATTTCCTTAAAAAACGAAAACTGATTGATTGCTCTATTTAAATTTTGATCCGTATCTGCTACTTTATAATAGATATCCAAATTTAAATAATCCGTAAGAAATCGAAGAGATTGAATAAGCGAAACGGTCATAGCGGCCAAACCTAAACCTTCCTCCTCTTCTTTCATCATAAATTGTTTCCCAATAGATAAATAGCCATTTTTAAGAGCTTCATAAATGTTAGAATCAAAACTCTTTCCCCTGATTGTAGAATCTTCTTTGGATTTATTGGCAAAC
>Ga0209601_1001822_pt1 | contig 14086 bp, 7 predicted proteins | sample COGITO_mtgs_1104_4_FD_184796 | JGI IMG/M metagenome (GOLD analysis project Ga0209601, IMG submission 184796) | Pelagic marine microbial communities from North Sea - COGITO_mtgs_110426 (SPAdes) (version 2) | ecosystem: Environmental > Aquatic > Marine > Epipelagic ...
TTATAATTAGGAACTTCCCTCAAAAACTTAACTTTTTTATTTCCTTTATCGATAGCACAACAATATGTTTGTACACCGTTGGTTACCAATAGATAAGGTGCATTGAGCGTAATGTTATATCTAGATGCTTGGTCTAACACTGATTGATTTATAGGTTCTTTATGTGACTTGCATTCAATGAGTAAATAGGGCTTTATATCTTGATCGTAGACTATGATATCGTATCTTTTGTTTTGACCAAATACTTTGAGTGACTTTTCAACTTGAATTCTTGAGATAGGATAATCTAGCTTCTGTGTGAGGTATAGAATAAGTAACTGCCTTACCAGTTCTTCTGGTTGAGGTACGAGGTACTTCTTTCTTAAAGGATCCCATATGAACTTAGTATTACCTTCAGATCTTACTTTTAATTGCGATCGAAACTTATGTAGATTGATATCTATCATAAGGCATACTTCGCAGTTACATTTGATGAATTATGCAGATATGAAGCCAAATACTTTTCTAGACTAATGTGATCAAGCGCATCTTCAGTGTTGACAGAAATTACTGTATATCCAGCTGACGACATACATTGAATCACTAATCTTTGCCAAATATAATGCTCTATTAGCCGCACATTGAGCATATCATCATACACAAGCAGAATTTTCTCTTTGCCCTCTTCTAGTATACTTCCTTTGATCAGATCAGATTCGGACTCTCCTTTAAGTTCATTGATCTTGGCGTCTGCAAATAATCGTAGTATCTCTTCATTGTCTGTATAATCCAAAAAAGAGATGATATTAAGTGACTTTGTTTGGAAGGTTCTGATTTTTGCTTTTGAGGCAACCACAGCTTCAGCCAATTGGTTTGCCTGCTTACTTTTATTATAATAATCCAATGTAACCATCGGTTTTATATTCTCTAACGTCTTATCGTTTAATGTGATTGAACACCTCTGGGCAGTATCACTTCTATTATTTAATATATAGTGAGCACCATCAAATGTCACCGTATAATCTCCGTTACACACAGTATCTGCAACAAGCTTAACAGAACTCCAATCTATAACAGTATTAAACGCTTTGTATGCTTCGAATAGAGCATGAGAATCATTTGTTGTCGGTATTCCTTTGTCCCTCACATAATTCTTCCACTGCTGTATTTCTATATACTTTAATTGATCCTGGAGGACGGACGAATCTAGCGTAGTCAGTATATTCAAAAGTGGTTTATCATCGATTGTACTGGTCTCGTAGAATTTTCTCCAAGCGATATAATCGCCCTCATCGGCTATCCAATATTTGCAAAAGTAAAGTTCGTAGCTGAGTGGATTATTAGATATATTAACAGTAACAAGACCGTTTTGATCTATGTCTCTTAAAACCACTGTAAGTCTTTTCATGGCCTCTTGCATAAGCTTGGATTCATGATTCCGACTATTAAATCTTCTACTATGTCTTGCTAGATATTTTACCGTCAAACTTTCCCAATTGTTTACAGCAAACATTGCCAGCTTAGAAATATCACCAATATACTTTTTTGGCAAATCAGCAGTTAAAAATCCGATCTTTCGTCTAATCTGTTCAAGATCCGTTGCAGTCCGATTATGCTGATAGTTGACCAAACACTGTTTAAGCCGCTTTTTGATATCCAGTAGACGCGACTTTTCTTCTTCGATGATCTCATTGAGACCATTTTGTAAATCTTTGTAAATCTCGTTTACTGTTGCGATCCACATGGTCAAATCGAAAGACAAAGATTCATCTGTCGATGTTGTATAGAAGATGTGTTGCATTGGATCTATCTCGAAGTACCTATCCCAAGTTCTCTTATAAATAGATAGTAATTTAGAAATTTCTGTATTGCGATTAGAAAGTCCAAGACGAATACCTTTCAATCTACCATCAACATCAACATTATCAGTTAAATTTAGGTCAAAAGATCGAAGTAAAGCCAAATATTGATGTCTGATAGCCTTCTCCGCTTTCGGATAGCAAGAATCATAATTATTTTTTATTCGGTCCAAAGCGAGAGAATATGATTCTGACAGCCTTATTACATCTTGCACTCCTTCTGGCTGTACGTGCCTCTCTTTGTAATTTTGTAAATTTCTAAGAACAAGCGGACCACAGCAAAAGGTTATTTCTGTTCCTTTATTCAATAGATTTATTATTTCTATCAGACTATTTATACTTGTGGAGCGGACCTCTATTTGGTCACCAGATTCTAACCGTTTTAAAGCAAGAAGTTGAGTGGGCGAAAGATGCTCTGTTGGTAAAAGGTGGATCATAAATTGGTTATAGATGACAAATATATTATTAATAAAACATATGTGTTTACTTTGATTGTAAGAATTAATGCCTTCGAAAGTTGCGATACGTCTTAAATGGCACGAGGCGGCATATTTTTCGCTCTTGATTAAACAAGACCTCTGAAGGTAGAACTTATTTAATCAAATAATATATATATTGTCTTAGTATTTGACTTTTGATTAGTGATATCATGTACTCTTGTCAAATTAGTAGGAAAATCATTCTATGGATTGATAACAACATTGTATTTTTGTTTAAATAGTTATATGATACTGTTATTTGATCTTTATTGGTCGAAGAAATACTAGTAAATAATCTGACAGCATAGTTAGTGAGTAAGAATCTCACTGACTTCTTAAATAATCTAATTTGGATGGATCCAGCGAAGTATGATACGTTACTACCAAAAGAGAAACAAAGAACTAGTCGAGTTAGATAGAATCCAGGAAGAAACTTGGATTGATATAAGAGTACCATTTGATCAGGGAGAGCTAGAGAAACTAGCCAATGATCTTGATGTACCTCTTGATTACTTTACAGATTCGTTGGATGTGGATGAAAGGTCGCGTTACGAGAGAGAAGACGAGGTTGAACTTGTAATTATAAATACTCCTGTAGCTAATGATGATAACAGAGATAGTGATCCCATATACATAACAGTACCTATTGGAATAGTATTAACTAAAGGTCATATCATCACCTTGACTTCCAAAGATGATACGGTATTAGAGAAATTTACCACTAATAAGGTGAAGAACTTTGTTCCATCAGATCGAAAAAAATTTATCCTGCAGATATTTGAGCAAAACGTATTGGACTATTTGTATAGACTCAAGCAACTCAATCTCAAGCGAAACTTGATCGAACAAAGCCTCTATGAAAGTAGTAGTGATAAAGAACTCAGACAATTACTTAGGATAGAGAAGAGTCTTGTCTATTTTGTGAACAGTCTCAATGCTAACGAACTGCTCAATCTTAAGATGAAAAGAACCGATTTTTTGCAAATCAGAGATCTGGAGTATCATAGAGACCTGTTCGAAGATATCATAATTGACAACGGACAAGCACTTGAAGTAGCGAATGTACATACCAATATATTGAGCAGTACGATGGACGCCTATGCCTCAATTATATCTAACAATATGAATATTTTTATCCATCGTCTGACAATCATAACGATCATTTTGATGGTACCCACTTTAGTAGCCTCATTCTATGGTATGAATCTCAAGTATTTACCTTTGCAGGATACTGAATATGCCTTTGTAATTATTATACTAGTAAGTATAGTATTAGGAATCGGTATAATATGGTTTTTCAAAAGAAGAAAACACTTCTGATAAAATTACTACATACGTTTTACTCTCATTATTAGTTAGTTAGCTATCTAGCCGCAAGAGTTATTAACAAAAAGACATATGATGATAATTTTTATTATGTTGACTACAAGGGAGTTATGTACCTTACCAACAGCGTGTTAATAACTTTTGACTTTTTTCATTTCATTCTCAAGGACATTTTACCCATATTTGTAACTGAGAACAACAGGATGGTTTTTTACCTTACCGTCCTATTTTCAACACCAATTGTAACTAATCGGCGTATTTGATAAATATTGGATTTTTAAATCAAATATTTATCATTTCGATGACATGACTTGGTCTTATCAACAAGATATTCATAACAGCATATCTTTAATATGAGTAGAGTAAAGAGAATATCTCATATTAAATGCTTTAGAAATCAGGATGATGAAGATGATAAGCCTCGATATTGTGGAACATACAAAGTGACAACGAGATTGACAACTATATATAAAATTAACCAATGAGTACACCCATCGAACCTATCTTAAAGGAAAATCCCAACAGATTCGTATTGTTTCCGATACAACATGACGACATCTGGAATTTTTACAAAAAATCAGAAGCATCATTTTGGACTGCCGAAGAAATAGATCTACATCAAGATCTTTCTGACTGGGAAAACAAACTTAATGATAATGAAAGACATTTTATTAAACATGTATTGGCATTTTTCGCAGCGAGTGATGGTATCGTTAACGAAAACTTAGCTGATAATATGGTAACTGACGTCCAGTATACTGAAGCTAAATTCTTTTATGGATTTCAGATCATGATGGAGAATATCCACTCTGAGACTTACTCGCTATTAATAGATGCATACATTAAGGAAAACGATGAAAAAGATTACCTTTTCAATGCTATCGAACATATGCCTTGTGTAGCAAAAAAAGCAGATTGGGCATTGAGATGGATAGATAACGGATCTTTTGCTGAACGACTAATCGCATTCGCAGCAGTTGAAGGTATATTCTTCTCTGGATCATTTTGTTCTATTTTTTGGTTAAAGAAAAGAGGACTAATGCCAGGACTGACATTTTCTAATGAGCTTATTAGTAGAGATGAAGGTATGCACTGTGATTTCGCATGCCTATTATACAATGAGCACATCCAAAACAAACTAGACAAATCAGTAATAGAGGGGATGATTACTGATTCGGTTGAGATCGAAAAGGAATTTGTGTCTGATGCACTTCCAGTGGGCCTTATCGGTATGAATGCTTTGCTTATGTGTCAGTACATCGAATTCGTGGCAGATAGACTTCTTGAATCTTTAGGAAATCCGAAGGTTTATAATGTTGAAAATCCATTCCCATGGATGGAACTAATATCTCTGCAAGGGAAAACCAATTTCTTTGAGAAGAGAGTAGGCGATTATCAAAAATCAGGAGTGATGGCTGATAAAGATAAACAGGTATTCTCCTTAGATGAAGATTTCTAGCCAGTACCTTTTTTCAAGTCTTTAAATGTTTCAAAACACAGATGAAGACTTACATTTCTTCTTTTGCAAGATAGGTTCGACTCTAATTTTTCATAAGTAGCCAGAAAGAAGTTAAAGACATAATGGCAAACCCAAAAACTGGATCATTGTGACTAAAGCGAGTTTCAAGCTTCTTGTGGTAATAAAGCAAGAGATTTTTTTTAAAACAACTACACTATTTAATTTTCTAAACTCAACCCAATGCAAGTAGTAAAAAGAACTGGCAAAAAAGAATCTGTAAGTTTTGACAAAATCACAGCGAGAGTAAAAAAACTCTGCTATGGATTAGACAGTAATTTTGTAGATCCTACCGGTATCGCTATGAAAGTGATCCAAGGGCTATATGATGGTGTAAGTACTACTGAGTTGGATAACTTAGCCGCGGAGACTGCCGCTTCTATGGCGACTAATCACCCGGACTATGCTCAATTAGCTGCACGTATTTCTACATCGAATCTTCATAAGAATACAGATAAATCGTTTTCTAATACAATACAGAAATTATACGATTATATAGATCCTAAGACTGGTGAGAAAGCGGGTCTTATAGGTGACAAAACATTTAAAACTGTTATGGATAACAAAGCGAGAATTAATTCTGCTATTATCTATGACAGAGATTATAACTTTGATTTCTTCGGATTCAAAACACTTGAAAGATCATACCTCCTAAGGTGTGATGGTAAAGTGGTGGAACGACCTCAGCATATGCTCATGAGAGCAGCAATAGGAATTCACGGTAGCGATATCGATTCTGCAATAGAAACCTATAACTATATGTCAGAGAAGTGGTTTATACATGCTACCCCTACTTTATTTAATGCAGGGACACCTAAGCCACAGTTATCTTCATGCTTCCTCTTGACGATGACTGATGACAGCATCAGTGGAATATTCGAAACATTGACAAGATGTGCTAAAATATCTCAATCAGCAGGTGGTATAGGTCTCAGCATTCACAACATAAGAGCAAAAGGATCATATATCAAAGGTACGGGAGGAACATCCAACGGTATCGTACCTATGCTGAAAGTATTTAACGATACCGCAAGATATGTAGATCAAGGTGGAGGTAAACGTAAAGGTGCCTTCGCAATGTACCTAGAACCCTGGCATGCAGATATCTACGATTTCCTAGATCTAAAGAAAAACCATGGTAAGGAAGAAATGAGAGCAAGAGATTTATTCTACGCGATGTGGGTTTCTGATTTATTTATGAAAAGAGTACAAGAAGGTGGAGATTGGTCATTATTCTGTCCAAACGAATGTCCAGGATTGGCAGATTGCCACGGCTCAGAATTCGAGACTTTATATACAAGCTACGAAGAAGAGGGAAGAGCACGTAAGACGATAAAGGCACAAGAGCTTTGGTTCGCTATATTAGAATCTCAGATCGAAACTGGTACTCCTTATATCTTATACAAAGATGCAGCGAATGAAAAGTCAAATCAAAAAAACCTAGGTACTATAAAGTCATCTAACCTATGTACTGAGATCATGGAATATACAAGTCCAGATGAAGTGGCAGTATGTAACTTAGCTTCTATCTCATTACCGAAATTTGTGGATGTTGAAAATCAGAAATTCGACTTCGAAAAATTACATGAGGTGTCTAGAGTAATCACTAAGAACCTTAATAAGATTATAGATGTTAATTACTACCCAGTAATAGAAGCACAGAACTCTAACTTCCGTCACCGTCCGATCGGAATTGGTGTACAAGGATTAGCGGATGCTTATATGATGTTACGTATGCCATTTGATGGTGCAGAAGCGAAGCAACTCAACAAAGATATATTCGAGACTATCTATCATGGTTCTGTGACTGAGTCTAACGCGCTATCGGCAAAAGAAGGACCATACGAATCATTCAAAGGATCACCCGCAAGTAAAGGTATTTTACAGTTCGATATGTGGGGCGTGAAACCATCTGACAGGTACGATTGGAAAAAGACAAAAGCAGACATCAAGAAAGATGGTATGCGTAACAGTCTACTTTTAGCACCTATGCCTACAGCATCTACATCGCAAATACTAGGAAACAATGAGTGTTTTGAGCCATATACATCTAACATATATTCTAGACGTACATTATCTGGTGAGTATGTAATCATTAACCGTCACCTACTCAACGATCTAATCAAGTTAGGCTTATGGGATGATGATATGAAGCAAAAATTAATGGCAGCCAACGGATCCATACAAGATTTCGATCTTCCTCAGGAAATAAAAGATCTCTACAAAACTGTATGGGAAATCAGCCAGAAAAACATAATAGATCAATCAGCAGATAGGGGAGCATACATCTGTCAAAGTCAGAGTCTCAACCTATTTATAGAGAACCCTAACTTTGGTAAGCTGAGTTCAATGCATTTCTACGCATGGAAAGCAGGTCTGAAAACAGGTATGTATTATCTAAGATCTAAAGCTGCTGTAGATCCTATCAAATTCACATTAGATAAGCAACACCAAAGAGTACAAGCAAGTGCTACTGCCGGTGTAGTTGATCTAGCTGAAGATCAAGAGCCAGCAATAGAAAAATCTCCAGAACAAGTATTTCTAGAAGGTGAAGTATGTACTATGGATGATGGTTGCTTAAGCTGTGGATCGTAGAATTTAGCTGAAAGTTAAAATTACTTCAAAAGCCATCTAGTATAATTACTAGATGGCTTTTGTATGTTTAATAGATTTAATTCTTGGACGTAGTTTTTCGTCTACATCCATTAGCAGTAAGTACACAAGCATTAGGACGATTCAGTTTCCCCATAAACTGTCGAGTAAACTAGGAAAGGCGAAGATGATTTGTACCCTCTTGTGTTACATACTACCTACCGGATCTCAATACAATACGATTTTCATAAATTTACTATCTTACCTCATAATACGGTTCAGCGTTTTAAATATTTATTTATGTCAAAGAATTTAAGTGAACTATCAGGAAGGAAAGGAATAGAGGATAACCTTTTTGATAAAATGGGTAAACTTGCTCAAGCAACGGGAACTCCGAGTAATGAGGCGTTAGACCAATTAGCTAAAGAGTTTTTGGTTGGAACCGCCAATACTTATGGTACAGCAAGCTTTTATGACTTTCTAAAGCCAGAAAACAAAGGCAAAAAGGTATATGTATGTAATGGTACTGCTTGTTTGTGTGCTGGGACACAAGATGCCGTTCTGGCTACCTTGAAATCCAATTTTAAGGAGGAGGAAATAGGACACATGACCTGCTTGGGTCGCTGTCATGAAAATAGTGCCTTCCATATGGATGGAAAGAACTATTCTGGAAGTACTTTAAAGAACATAGACTTTAATGCTAAGTTAAGTGAGATAAAAGACAAATATTTAGTAGAAACGAATGGTAAGCCTATTCTTACCAAAACATTTACCAGTATCAAAACCTATTATAAGCCATTTTTAGATGCTTTGAAAAGAGATTCTGGGGATGTGTTAGAGGAGATAAAATCCTCGAATGTTAGAGGTCGAGGTGGAGCAGGCTTCCCAATGGGACTAAAATGGCAATTTTGTAGAAATGAAGAAAGCGGCACCAAATTTATCATCTGTAATGCTGATGAAGGTGATCCAGGCGCTTATTCGGATAGATATCTACTAGAAGAAAGACCACATTCTGTACTATTTGGAATGTTGATCGCTGGTTATACCACTCATGCATCCCATGGCATAGTCTATATCAGAGCTGAATATCCAGAATCTGTAGTAATTGTACAAAATGCAATAGATGATATAAGAGCGGCTGGTCTGGTTGGCAAAAGTATAGATGGCAGTTCATTCAATTTTGATTTTAAAATCATCCAAGCGCAAGGATCCTATATTTGTGGCGAAGAAACGGCATTAATCAACTCCATCGAAGGACAAAGACCAGAGGTTAGGGTCCGTCCACCATTTCCAGCCCAAAAAGGCTTGTTTAATAAGCCGACGATTGTCAATAATGTAGAGACTTTAGCTAGTGTGCATTATATATTAGAACATGGAGGACAGCATTGGAAGAGTATAGGTACAGATAAATCATCCGGTACCAAACTCGTAAGTTTGGATAGCTTTTTTAATAAACCTGGAATCTATGAGGTAGAAATGGGAACTCCATTGCGCTTAGTAATAAACGAATTAGGCGGAGGATTTAAATCTCCAATCAAAGCTATGCAAATAGGTGGCCCACTAGGAGGAGTAGTACCCATATCAAAGATAGATGATCTTCGCATCGATTTCGAATCATTCTCTAGTAATGGATTTTTATTAGGTCATGCAGGTATAGTTTGCATACCAAAGGATTTTCCGATCATAAAATATATAGAGCACCTATTTGATTTTGCATCCTATGAAAGTTGTGGTAAATGTTTCCCTTGTAGATTAGGAACAAAGAGAGGTCAAGAACTCGCAACCAAAGCGATAAATGAAGATTATAAAATAGAGAGAAGGTTATTTACCGATCTTTTGGCGACCTTAGAAAAAGGCTCGTTATGCGCTCATGGTGGAGGTATCCCTCTTCCGATTAGAAACTGTATGCATTATTTTGGAAGTGAATTAGATTCTTATTTTGAGGTATAAATTAATGTCAAATTCTGCAACGCATTAATAATATGATCACCCCAAAAGAAGTGAAAATTAGGTATTAATAATTATCAATCGAAAACAATGAAAGAAGCTTACATAAACAATCAGCCTTACCCAATCAAAGAAGGAGAAACGATGCTTTCGTTTATTAAAAGACATAAGGGAGATAAATATGTTCCTACGCTTTGTGATACCCCAAATTTAGATCCATTTGGTAGTTGTCGAGTATGTAGCGTTGATGTAGCTTTGGAGGAAGACGGAATAGCGAAAACAATGGCTTCCTGTCATTCGCCAATCGCAGAAGGGCAGTATATCTATCCTGACTCAACTGAAATTAAAGACTTACGTAAAAATATAATAGAATTAGTTTTAACGGATCATCCACTCGACTGCTTGACCTGTGAAGTGAATGGAAATTGTGAACTGCAAGATGTAGCTGCTCAGGTAGGCATAAGAGAAGTGAGATATCCAGAAGGAGATAATCATTTGGAAAGGGAAAAAGATTTGAGTCATCCTTACATGACCTCAGATATGTCAAAATGTATTAATTGTTATCGATGCGTGAGAGCATGTGATGAAGTACAAGGGGAGTTCGTATTAAGTATGTCTGGAAGAGGTTTTGATTCTAAAATCATCAAAGGAATAGATCAGAGTTTTATGGAATCAGATTGTGTAAGTTGTGGGGCTTGTTCTCAGGCTTGTCCAACGTCTGCGATTTCTGATGTTTTTCAATCCAAAGCGATTGAAGCTACAGAAACAATAAGGACAATTTGTACTTATTGTGGTGTTGGTTGCAATCTAGATATCTCTACTAATAATGGCGAAATATTAAGTATACAAGCACCATATGATGCCGAAGTTAATCAGGGACATACCTGCCTAAAAGGTCGATATGCCTTTAAGTTTTATGATCACCCAGAGCGATTAAATTCTCCGATGATCAAAAGAGATGGAGTTTTTGAAAAAGTATCTTGGGATGAAGTGTACGATTATATAGCAGGAAAACTAAAGGGATATAAAGAAGAGTATGGTGCAGATTCTATTGCAGGTATTTCTTCAAGTAGATGTACCAATGAAGAGAATTATCTGATGCAGAAGTTTATGAGAGCGGCAGTTGGCACTAACAATATTGATGGTTGTGCTAGAGTATGTCATTCGCCAACAGCTCTTGGTATGCAAAGAACTTTTGGTACAGGAGCAGCTACCAATTCTATAGATGATCTCAAAGATACCAGTTGCATTTTGGTCATTGGGGCCAATCCGACTGATGCTCACCCAGTAACGGGTGCTAAGCTCAAACAGTTTGCTATGAAGACAGGAAATGTCTCTATCGTCTTAGATCCTCGACGCACAGAAATAGCGCGTTATGCGACCCATCATATTGCATTGAGACCAGGAACAAATGTTGCAGTACTGAATATGATGATGTACTATATTATTAAGGAAGGTTTAGCGGATGATAACTTTATTGACAATAGAACAGAGGGCTTTGAAGATTATAAAAAGGAATTATTTAATATAGATTTAAATAAACTAGAAAAAATAAGCGGCGTAAATAGAGAGGAGATTAGACAAGCGGCTATTGCTTATGCTTCAGCACCCAATGCTATGTCGTTTCATGGACTTGGAGTTACTGAACATAGCCAAGGAACATTCACTGTAATGCAAATTGCTGATCTAGCTTTAATGACTGGAAATATAGGTAGGAGAGGTGTAGGAGTAAATCCTTTGAGAGGTCAAAACAATGTACAAGGGAGTGCAGATATGGGTGTGCAACCGCATCAAGGTGCAGGCTATCTGGATATCACTAATCCTGAGGTAAATGCACGATATAATACATTCTATGGAGTCGATGTACCAAGCCATATTGGCTACAAGATTCCAGAAATGTTTGATGCTGCACTAGAGGGTAAATTAAAAGCTATTTGGATCATAGGCGAAGATGTAGTCCAGACTGATCCAAATACACAGAAAGTGATTAAAGCACTCAATAATACAGATTTAGTAATAGTACAGGAGTTATTTATGACAGAAACAGCCCTACAGGCTGATGTCATTTTACCTGGCGCATCTTTTTTAGAAAAAAGTGGAACATTTACCAATGGTGAGCGAAGAGTACAGGCAGTACGTCAAGTAGTAGAGCCAATTGAAGGTGCCAAAGTAGATGGACAGATCCTCGTAGATATAATGAATAGAATGGGATATGCGCAACCTGATTATGAGGCGGCTACAATGTTAGATGAAATCAATCAAATTGTTCCATTTTTCGCTGGGATCACTTGGGATAGACTAGGTAATAATGGCTTACAATGGCCAGTAGCTCTGGATGGAACAGATACACAAATACTACATCAAACGGAATTCAAAATAGGCAAAGGTCAATTTATTTTTAATAACTGGAGAGAGACAGAAGAATTGGTATCTCATGCCAAAGACTATCCCTATATTCTAACTACCAATAGAGAACTAGAGCATTATAATTGTGGAGCAATGACACGAAGAACTGGTAATGTAGAAATATTGAAGGATGACTATTTGATGATCAATCCTGAGGATGCAACAAAGCATTTTATTTCTGAAGGTGATTATGTATGTCTAGAAAGTCCAAGAGGAAAGGTAGATGTCAAAGCTAAGATTACTAATCAAGTGAAATCTGGTGTAGTAAGTACTACTTTCCACTTTCCGGAGATCATGATCAATAATATTACTGGAGATGTACATGATAGTGAAGCCATGTGTCCAGAGTATAAAGTGGTAGCTGTTAAAATTAGAAAGAGTAAAGGAAAGTTTAAGCAGTTAGCAGAGGTATAAGTTAGTATTGATGAATAAATTAATATATGAATTGACTAATTGTACAATATTCGTACTGCTTGTAATAAGCATTTTGTAAAGTATTCTTAGTAGTGAAACAAAGTACAAGTGATAGATTCAGACGAATTGAAAAAAGACAATGCTTTTTGGACTACTTGTATTGATTGCCAAGGCCGTGGTAAAAAAAGTCGTAAGCTTCGCAAAAAAGTAAAACTTGCATTCCAAAAATCATTGGAGCAGTTTGAAAAATCTAATAGCGGAGCTTCGCCACTAGTTCGACCAAAGAGAAGTCTAGTTAAATGTGAGACTTGCAAAGGGACAGGTTTACTTCCTTCAACAAGTCCTCCTAAAACAGATACAGAAAATTATCCAAATGTAGTAATTATAGGCGGAGGAATTGGAGGAGTTGCGTTGGGAGTAGCTTGTTTGCACCGTGGCATTCCTTTTACCCTATATGAACGAGATAGTAACTTCGATTCAAGATCTCAAGGCTATGGACTAACATTGCAGCAGGCGAGTAAGGCAATAGAGGCATTGGGTATCCTTTCGCTTAAGGAAGGCGTGATATCAACGAAACATATAGTACATACTACAGAAGGAAAAGTAATCGGTGAATGGGGCATGAGACAGTGGAGCCAATCCGATACAAAGAAAACTCCTAAGCGTACCAATATACATATCTCTCGTCAGTCGCTACGATTGTCACTTCTTGAGCAACTCGGCGGCCATGAAGCGGTGCATTGGGGTCATCATTTAATAGATTATAATGAATGTGAGGGTGGAGGTGTTGATCTTACTTTTGAAGTAGATGGAGCTGTGAAAATCGCCAGGGCAGATCTTGTAGTTGGAGCCGATGGTATTCGTAGTACTATGAGAAGATTGTTGGTTGGTGAAGATATCACTCCTTTACGTTACCTAGATTGTATTGTTATATTAGGTATTTGCCCACTTTCTGCTCTGGGTGAACTTGAGAGTCCTTTACTGGACTCTGCTACAGTATTTCAAACTGTCAACGGCAATGAGAGGATTTATATGATGCCTTTTGATTCAAATACAATAATGTGGCAATTGAGCTTTCCTCTGTCTGAAGATGAGGCTAAACATTTGAGTGCACAAGGTCCTCTGGCAATCAAAGAAGAAGCTTGCAAAAGAACTCAGTGGCACGATCCGATTCCTCAGATTATAGAAGCCACACAAGAAACTCTGATCTCTGGCTATCCAGTATATGATCGAGCATTACTCACTACAGAATTGATGGAGAAAGGTAAACAGATTACCTTAATAGGAGATGCAGCACATCCTATGAGTCCATTCAAAGGGCAAGGAGCCAACCAAGCATTATTGGATGCTCTATCATTGGCGAGAGGTATTGCAAAAGGATGTCAAGCTTATTCTAAATGGAGAGAAAGAGGAGTGAGAAAAATTATATTAACAGAGTTTGAAACTGAAATGTTAGATCGTAGTGCTACTAAAGTACAGGATTCAGCAGATGCCGCAAAGTTTCTACATTCTGATATAGTACTTTATGAAGGGAATGAACCTAGAGGGAAATGTTTGAAGAAGTAACA
>Ga0209601_1001830_pt1 | contig 14035 bp, 28 predicted proteins | sample COGITO_mtgs_1104_4_FD_184796 | JGI IMG/M metagenome (GOLD analysis project Ga0209601, IMG submission 184796) | Pelagic marine microbial communities from North Sea - COGITO_mtgs_110426 (SPAdes) (version 2) | ecosystem: Environmental > Aquatic > Marine > Epipelagic ...
TGACCCAGAAAAGGGTGAGAAATTAAAGGGTGAGCTGATGAATGTTGGCATGGAATATGGCTTTACGGCAGACGAAATGGCTGCCGTGTCAGATGCACGTTATGTGCGAGCGTTGAACGACGCCCGTAAATACCGCGCACTGGTAGCCAAGCGCAAATCAACACAGGCCAAAGGTGAGAAAGCCCGGCCAGTGGTGAAAGCTGGTGCGAAAAAGCGGCAAGACGGAAATGTTGCAACTCGTAAAAAAGCGCAGTCGCGCTTGCAGAAAACTGGCTCAATCGACGACGCATTGAGCTTGATCTTAAATCAGTAAGTCTTTGAAAGGACACACTAATGGCACAGCCAACCAACACATTTGATACCTATGATTCCGTAGGCATCCGTGAAGACCTCAGCGATGTTATCCACAATATTTCGCCAGAGGAAACACCCTTTTACAGCAAGTCTGCTAAAAAGGCCGCACGCAACACTTTCGTAGAGTGGCAAACAGACAGCCTCCGCGCATCTGCCGCCAACGCTCACATCGAGGGTGACGCAACCACTGCCGAGGCTCGCACAGCGACAACTCGTTTGGGCAACTACACGCAAATCTTCAAAAACGCCGTTGTCGTATCCGACTCCGACGATAATGTCGATAACGCAGGTCGCGCAAAAGAAATTGCATATCAAACACTTAAAATCGCCAAAGAGCAAAAATTGGACATCGAAAAAGCACTTTTCGACAACAATGCTCGTGCAGCTGGTTCTTCTTCAGTTGCTCGTGAGCTTGCAGGCGCACCAGCTTGGTTGACAACAAACACCGTAGCTGGTTCCGGCGGTGCAGACCCAACCGGGGACGGCACAGACGCTCGTACAGACGGCACACAGGCTGCTTTCTCACAAGCCAACTTTGACACTGTTATGCAGTCAATCTGGGTTGCTGGTGGTAAGCCTGACACAGTGTATCTGTCTGCATTCCAAATGAATGTAGCTCTGGGCTTCACAGGTAACAACAACCAGCGTTCCAGCGTACAAGCTGGCGACGAGCGCGTTGTTAAATCCTTGGCTGTGTACGTCACACCTTGGGGTACTGTAGAGTTCATGCCATCCCGCGAAAACCGTTCGCGCGACGTGTTCATCATGCAAGATAACATGTGGGAAGTTGCTTCTCTGCGTGGCACGAAGAACGTGGCATTGGCAAAAACTGGCGACAACACTACTCGCCAAGTTGTGACAGAACTCACACTCTGCGCCAAAAATGAAGCTGCAAACGGCATCATCGCCGACTGTACAACTTCATAATCTAAGAGATGGGGGCGGGAGACTGCCCCCATTTTTTCTTTAAACGGAGACTAATATGACAAAAGCCACAGTAACCGTTGCAAATGTTTTTACATCTGCTGGCAAGTTTTTCAAAGGCGACGTGATCGACCTTCCCGCTGACGAAATCAAAGCAATAAACGAAATTCGCTCTGGTGCGCTTGAGGCTGAAAAGCCAGTTGCCAAAACCAAAGCGCCAGCAAAGAAAAAACGCGCTCGTAACGAGAACGGCACTCTTCGCGCTGACAATCCGTCAACCATCCACATCAACGAGGCTTGGGTAAATGATTAATACATCAACCAAGATTTCGGAAAATATCTCGTTTGATAACGACGACAACATGGTTATCAAGCGGACCTTTGACGCATCACACATGCTCAAGGACGCTGCACAGGCCCGTGAGGTAACGAAGAACAGCTTTGCCTCCGACTACAAACACGTTGGCAATGTTGACTTAGCTCTGCTCAATGTGTGGCTAAAAGAGGCCGGAGTGGCTTGGACCGATACACAAGCGGTCAAAGATGTGTTAAAACGTAAGCTAATGAGCAGCGAATTTAGCGCCCTTAGGGTCTGGGAAGGCAGTTACTAAAATGGAAATGGACGCGATCTTGAATATACTTTTTGGCGTTGTAATCGCTGGCATTGGCTGGTGGTTAAAGACGCAACGCGAAGAGCTGGATCGTCTCCGCATCTTGCTCAACCGTACCCGTGAGGAGATGGCTAAGGAATATGTCACGAAGTCGGACAGCTCTGAAGTGCTTTCTCAAATTATGAACAAGTTTGACCGTCTTGAAGAAAAAATAGATCGACTGATGGAGAGGTAGATGCTTTGCGCGCTGGTCTTTGTGAGTTTTGGACACGCATGGGTGCAGGGTGTAGGCAATGTTCTGGTGAAGTCTTGCTATTATAATTGCGGCAGCGAGAAGATAACAAAGGCGCAATGGTATGATCGCAAGTATAGCGTGCCGCCACATTATGTTTGCCCAGTGAGGTTTGCAGACGCATGATTGATCCAATTTCAGCACTTTCCATCGCAGCCTCGGCTGTATCCAGCGCCAAGACTTTGTTGGCCGCTGGTCGGGACGCGTCAGGCGCATTGAGCAAGTTTGCTGGTGCGGTCAGTGACGTAAATTACGCCGCTGAGAAGGCCAAGAATCCCAGCATCTTTGCATCATTGACTGGCTCTGCCGAGCAGGAAGCTATCAACGCTTTTTCTGCGCAAAAACGTATTCAGGCTATGCGTAAGGAAATTGAAACGATCATTCAGTTCCAATACGGCCCTACTGGCTTAAAAGAATATAAGGACACTCTTCGCAGGGTTCGGGAGCAACGCAAGAAAACCGAGTACCGCAAAGCTGAAATAAAAGAAGCTCTGATAATGTGGGTTGTCGGAGGTGTTATTGTGCTGGCTGGTGTGGCTGGGCTTGCGGCTACGCTGTGGCTGATCGGGAAACAACAGGGGAAATGGTAATGGCACACACGATACTTGATAATTGGAAAGTTCTGCCGCGACTGATGATGCTGGCGGTCACTGTGCTGACCTATCAGGCGGTGCATTGGTTTATGAGCCTAGATGATCCCAGCGTTGCCCAGTCAGGGCTTGTAAGCGTCTGTATGGGCGCTCTCACAGGGTGCTTTGGCATCTGGATGGGTAAGGAGTCCAAAACGAGCGTAACCAACACTGGTTCAAGCTCAAAAGTAGAGTATGAGGTGGGACAATGATCGGTCAGATAATAGGATCACTCGGCGGCTTAGCTGCGAGCTACATTGACGGCAAGACTGCCGTTAAGAAAGCGGAAGCTGAGACCAAGATGAAAATCGCCACTGGCGAGATCAGTTGGGAGCAGGCTGCTATCGAGGCCAGCAACAATTCGTGGAAAGATGAGGCGTGGACCGTGGCATTCATAGCCATCGTTCTTGGCAGCTTCATACCTGGCATACAGCCTTACATGGCGCAGGGTTTTGCTAATCTTGACGCTGCGCCGCAGTGGTTTCAGTGGGCGATGTATGCAAGCATTGCGGCGAGCTTTGGCATCCGCACAGTGAAGGGGTTGAAAAAGTAATGGCGACACCAGCAAAAGGCAAAGCCCGCGTCAAGGTTACGGCGTCCGGTAAAAAGGTCAGCTACGGTCAGGCGGGTAAGGCGAAGGGTGGCGGCCCACGGGTCAAGCCCGGCACGTCGAAGGGTGACGCATATTGCGCACGTTCTGCCGCGCAGAAGAAGAAGTTTCCCAAGGCTGCGGCTGATCCAAACAGCCCGCTAAATCTTTCACGCAAGCGCTGGAAATGCTCCGGCACTAAATCGAAGAGGACTTGATGAAATGGGACTGTATTCAAACATCGCAAAAAAGCGCGCGCGCATTAAAGCCGGAAGCGGAGAGAAAATGCGCAAGCCCGGCACTAAGGGAGCGCCAACGGCCAGTGCATTTAAAGCGGCTGCCAAGACAGCAAAGAAAAAGGCTAAAAAATGAGCAAGGCAATGGCAACGCTCCAAGCTAAAATCGGCGCAACAGCTGATGGTGAGTTTGGGCCAAATACAGCGCGAGCAATCGCAAAACACTTCAACCTATCCCCGGCGCGCGGCGCTCACTTGATGGGGCAGGCATCGCACGAAAGTGGTGGCTTCAAGCGCACCCGTGAGAGCCTGTATTACAGCACGCCAGAACGCATCCAAGCCGTCTGGCCCTCGCGTTTCCCAACCGTTGCCGATGCTGAGCCATATGCCAAGAACCCCACTGGACTTGCTGGCAAGGTCTACGCTGGCCGCATGGGCAATGAGAATGAAGCGCAGGCGAGCCTGTACATTGGCCGAGGTTTCTTGCAGCTTACCGGGCGTAATAATTATCGGGCGTTTGCGTCTGACATGGGCGTGCCGAAGGTTATGACTGACCCGGACTTGGTGGCTGACGAATATGCCTTTGAGACTGCGCTGTGGTTCTTCAACAAGAATGGATTGTTTACCATTGCTGACGAAGGCGTAACGGATGACGCCATCAAGCGCATCACGCGCAGGGTGAACGGCGGCTATCATGGTCTGGATGATCGAAGCAACCAGAGCAAAAAAATCCACACTTGGCTCATGGCCTAGTTTAGCTAAGTTAGCTAAGTTAGCTAAGTGGCGAAGCAAGATCAAAAAGCCAGCGCGGCGGTAGGTAGGGCCGGAGAGCATTTAGCACTCGCCTACCTGTCGCTTGCAGGCTACATCTGCACGCTGTGCCAGATCAAAGATCACGATGCGTATATACAGACGGATACACAGACGTTGACCTTGCAGGTTAAAACCGCAAGCAAGACGCACAAGACCACCAACAGGTACGCATTCCACACGCCCAAGAAGAACGTCGATGTTTCAGACGTGTTTGCGTTTGTATCCATTGAATTAGGCGCTGTGATATTCCGCCGGGGAGACGAGCTGACTTCTGTGACAACATACATTTCGCCAGAGGAATTTATGGATGAAAAGCTGTCAATGCAAAAAACATTCGACAGCTTTAAATAACCGCTTGTGACCGGGCGCGGCTTTGATTACAAAGTCTGAGTGGGTGGCTTTTCATCGCAACTGTTTTTTGGTTTCGACGCTGCTAAATGTGCCAACATTCACGGCCACCCACACGATTACTAGAATATAATACCCACCAGCGCCATCAAGCCTGCGCCGCTGATGAAGCCAAAGATAGCTCCAATTAGGCCCGCTGCGTTTATCATGCGCTCAAGTTCTTTGTCAGTCATCTAAACTCTCCACCATTTGTATTCTCTCCCCAATCCAGCGCATAACCGGAACAGCCATTGAGTTGCCCATTGCCTTGTATCGAGGCCCATCTGGGCAATCTTCTGCTGGCTTATTGCGCCACGGTATCTGCGTGAAGTCATCAGGGAAGCCTTGCAGGCGCTCACATTCAATGGGGGTGAGGCGGCGGACGGCGGATTGTGTCCCAACAGCGTGACGATCACCGCTTGTTAACGTATAAGAAACGTCGCTGTCATCAATTCCAAAACCTTGAGACTTTGGCTGTTTTTCCTTTAACGCTTGTGCCTGTATCGCCACCGCTGGCGTCTTGCTCTTGTCCAGCGTTGGCGTGACTTCCGTTGACACGCTGTCGCCTTGGTTGGCGCTGTTTTGCGCGCCGAAGGCTATTGGCAAGGTTTCTGTTGTCGGATCGTATGCGCTGCCAGTGCGTGTGGTCAGGCACTGAGCAACAATAGCTTCCGCCTCTACTCGCTGGTTTCCTGTGCGACTGAACGGAGCGCCTTGTGTAACTGTGGGGGCAGCTTTTTGCCCCGCTTCTCGGCTCGGCGCAGGATTCCCTGACAGGCTTTCGCGCTCAAATAGAACCGCTGCGGCGCGTCGCCAGTCTCCAAGGTATCCGACAACGAACACACGGCGGCGTCGCTGGGCCACTCCGAAATATTGAGCGTCAAGCACTCTGTAGGCGAACCCATACCCGAGCTGGCCCAACGCCCCGAGGAAGGTTCCAAAATCCCGACCTCGTTGGCTAGACAAGACGCCGGGGACGTTCTCCCAAACCAGCCACTTGGGCTGATATTGTGCAGCAATGGCAAGATAGGTGAGCATGAGATTTCCCCTTGGGTCATCAAGTCCCTTGCGAAGTCCTGCGACTGAAAAACTTTGGCAGGGGGTTCCTCCGACCAAAAGGTCAATTGATCTGTCAATGGGCCACTCCTTAAATTGTGTCATGTCGCCAAGGTTAGGGACATCTGGGTAATGATGCGCCAGCACGGCGCTTGGGAACTTTTCTATCTCACTAAACCACTGCGGCTTCCATCCAAGTGGATGCCACGCGGCAGTGGCGGCTTCAACGCCAGAGCAAACTGAGCCGTATTTCATGTGTCACCCTCATCAAAACAGTTATTCAACGGCTGAATGGGTTGCTTGCTAAACACCCAGCGCCACTGCCGCTTGGTATAGCCAGGCACTTCAACAAAGTCTCGCACGCGATAAACCTTGTTCGCCTCCCACATTTTCTTGAGATAACTTGACGTGCGCGGCACGCTGTCTCCCAGCAGCTCAGCGGCCTCTGCTGCCGTCACGCGCTGGTCATACGGTATTAGCGAAAACAGGCGATTGCCTTGGTCAATGCTGTGCTGTTTGCTTGCCTCAGCTGCACGCTTCATTGACGGGGCCATTGTGGTCGGCCTGCGCGGGCCAGATGGTAGGGCTTCACGTTTGCGCTGGCGATACATGAGCGTTTCAAACTCCCACAGGCAGTGGCCGTATGTGATCTCAAATCGCTCATGCTTGTCCGTCACACCCTCAAGTTTGGCCCTCAATCGCTCTGCTGCATCTTTTTCATATCGCGCTTTAGCAGATCTATTAGCGCTTGCTGCTCTTCCAGCCGCTGCTTTAAGTTTGGCCTCATCGCCGTCTTCTGCTCCGTCAGCATTATGCTGTTGTTGCGCTCCAGCCTTTTTATAATAATCTGAGTTTGGTCCGTATTCACGTTTCTTCCTTTCAAGTTTTATGTTCGCAGCCGAGCAAATGCGATGTATTGTTGACGGTGATACACGCAGCAATTCTGCAACCTCAATCTGAGACATGCCTTGCTGTGCGCAATCAAGAACGTGACGGGTGAGCGCATCTGGATCGTATTTCATTCGTCTTCCTCCAAGGGGTCAATCCGGCCTATGCCGCTGCAAACTTCACATTCTTCCATGACAGATTCAAAGTCGCCGTGCCAAGTTGAGCTTTGGCGGACCCAAACATCGCGCTCAACTTCGCCTTCGCCATCGCACTCAGGGCAGTTTATCCAATCTTCCATAGTTTTCCTCCTTATACGTTCTTGCATTTGCCTTCGTTGTCAGTGAACCAAACGTGGCCATCGTTTATAACCATATGGCCAGCGCCAATAAGCGCGTCTACAGCTTGTTTATATGTTGAGCGTGGATTTGCGGCTGAGGACACCTTGCCTATGAAGTGGTCTTTCAGCGTCTCTTCAGAGATAACCCAATATGTTCTCGGCTCTGGCCACCCAACCCCTCCGGGGTTTGGTTGCCCGACGCCCTCACCGCGCAGCTGCGTGAATACCTTGCGGATCAGGACTTGGTTCTTGCCCTTGATGCGTGGCTTGTTGGCCTCTTCAATCTCGCTCTCAGTAGCCTGCACAACGGTACAAGTCGTAACGCTGTCACCATCCTCATCAACGCCAAGCTCAATGACATTTAACTTGAACTGGAATATAACGCCCGTTTCCATGTCACGCTGCTTCGTGGCCTTAGCCGTGCGCAGGCCAGTGTTCTCATCGTAATCAAGCTCAATCTCTGTGTCGGTCGCGGCGCGTAAACTCGAATGCCCCCTAGCACCAGCAGCTTTATCCTTGCCGGAGTGGTGAACAACGTCCAAGTGTGCGCTGGTTATCTCGCGCAGCTTATCGCAATTGCCGATAAACTTTGTCATGTCCTCTGGCGAGTTTTCATTCCCGCCAGCCATTGAGCGGCTGAGCGTGTCAACAAATATGCACTTAACCTGACCGTGTTTCTTCGACACCTCACGGCACAGCTTCTCAAGCACAGCCATGTCAACCTCGCCGTCAAGTAGGTTGACCGGGGCCGGGCGCACAGCCAGCTTCACATTCTTATGCTCTGGGTATTTTTTCTTTAGCGCAACAACGCGATTGTGGAATGCCATGCCGCCCTCGGTTGCGAGGTATAAAACAGAGCCACCAATAACCTTGTGGCCATTCCACTCCTCACCGCAGGCGATGTGCCAAGCAAGATCAAGGGCAAAGAATGACTTGCCCACGTTTGATGGGCCGTAGATCACAGACATCTGACCCTCACCAAGCCAGCCCTTCACGAGATAGTTGCGGCTCAGCTGAGGGATAGCCTCGTCCGGCATAAAGATTTGATCCATGACGCTCTGCACGGTCAATGCTTTCTTCGCCGCTGCCGGGCCTTGGTTTACCCAAACGTCAGAATAATCCCAGCCCTCCATGTCGGGCAGGATGTATTCAACGCCCAGCTCAGAGAATGCGCGCTCGCACTCTTTGCGCCCGGCATCGTCATTGTCGCCCGCAATGACAAGCTCAGCATCTGGCTTGGCTTGTTGCAGGTTGTCTATCACAGCCAAAATGTTCCCTGCATTTAGAGCAAACACGCATGGCCTACCCGTGGCCTCATGCACAGTCGCGGCTGTTGCCCAGCCCTCTGCAACATATGCAAACTCACGAATGGGTCCGCCAATCACGCTAAAGTTGCCAATCACGGGAAGCTGGTAGGAAAACTTTTTCTTGCCGTCAGCATCAATGAACTGCGCGCCAACGCGCCTGCCCTTCACGTCAATGATTGGGATGGTTAGCGTGTCGCCGTCAATCTTGGCGTTATGCAGTTTAATCTTTTTCTTCTCAAGATATGGGTGACTGCTCATGGGGTCACGCTCCGGCCATTCAATATCAACTCTCTTTACCTCCACTGTCGGCGTATGCCCCGGCTGGGGCCAGAGAGACATATCGCGCAGCCTGTCCTTGATGGCCTTATAGTCATTGCACTTGCGGCAATGAACCATGACCTCGCCTTGAAACTCTTTAATCCAAAACCGATCCGTGCCAGCGCAGGATGGGCATGGGCCATGATACTCGCCCTGCGCAGTCTTTTTCAACTCAAGACTGCGAATGATCGTGTTGCCAAACTCCGACCAGCGAGCGGCTGGAAACTTGCTTTCTCTGTTCTGATCGGATAACATTTGCTTATCGCCTTTTCATTGTGGTGGGTTTCTTATGATATTGTGTGGCCCGGCATGTAAGTGTCGGGCCACACTTTTTTTTAAATAGAGATTTTTATAACCTTTATTTCATCACCTCTATTTGGCTTCGCCCTCTTTAACCTTTTAACCTTTTTAGGCTCTTCGGTATCTGAGTTGCTCAGCAACTTCTCTGCCTTAATCATATCTTTTATCAGAGCGTCTGCATCCGACTTTGATATGGGCAGTGACGCAGATGGCGACCCACTAGCTCCACTCAGTAGGTGTGTGAGCTTGTTGATCCTATACATTTGGTTTGGAGTTGCATAAAACATTTCGCTCATGCTGTGATCCAAACGCAGTACATGCCATCATGCTTCCTAGTTGTCGATGACACTCCTCGCCTACGAAGAAGACCCCAAAAATAACGCTGCTGGCCCCTTTCCTTGAACTGCACGCAATCACCAGCCGACACTTGGTCAATTATTGCATTATATCTTGATCCAGAGCCTCCCCGGCCATTTTTGGCTCTTGGAATAGGCATGTTTTGAACGATAGTAACTTCCATTGTAGTTTCCTTTTCTGATTTTTTTAAAACGGGATTTCGTCGTCAAGGCCAGCATGTGCTGCTGGCGATGGTGTGGATACAGGCATTGCAAATGGATCATCCGCAGCTGCAACTGGCGTTGCCGTCACGCTGGACGTAAAGCCACCAGAGACCGAAGTGAACGGATCATCTGAGCCTTGCATCTCTGCAAGCTCCAAGATCTGCACAGCTCGCAGCCTAAGCGACACGCCATTCAGGCTGCCTGTATTGTATGGGACAACAACGACGGCCACGTTGACCTTGCTTCCGCTGGTCAGCATGAAATCATCCGGCAGTTTATTGCGCTGAGCATCAACTTGCTTTGGTGGCTGTGTTTTGTCGCCACCGTAAGCACCTTTCAGCTTGCACTTGCCGACGACTTCGCCATCGTCATTGCGTTTGTATGGAAGCATTGTTGGCTTCTCTGGCCACTTGCGCTTTGTGTCCAACGCCGCAGCGTTAGAATATGCCTCCATACAGATACGATGCAGCTCCTTTGCCTTCTCATCGGACATTACGAAGCTCATTTCGTATGCTGCGCCGTCATCAAACGCATCGCATTTCACTGACTTGTTCTCGTAAGTGTCGAACTTATAAGTGGAATTTAGACGCGGGTAACGTGCGACGACTTCTGTAATCATGTGTTGCATTTTGCAACTCCTCTCAATGTTGTGCAGCACCCCTGCACTGGGATAGGTTAAAACGCTTCTTCACTGTCCATCCATGCTGGCAAGTGGATCGTATTCAAGTCAGGCCAATTCGTGACATATTCCTCAGTCTCAATCGCCTGCTTTATGTCAACCAGCGCGGCAAGCATACGGTTGTGAGCGTGACGCAAATACATCTCCGAAAGCTCATGGCACGCAGTGACGTGCGGCGCGTCCTTCTCAATGCAGATGAAGATAAAGTTCTCCACACGAATGCCGTTCAGCTTCAAGACGTGCATATAAAATGCAGCCTGCAAATCGTATCCGAACTGACGCACAGAACGCTCAAAACCTCTGGGTGATGCGTCCTGGGTCGTTTTGATGTCCAGTACAATGCCTGCGTTGCGCAGGAGGCCATCTGGGCGCGTCTTTAGGTCAATGTCAATGTCCGGCTCAGTGGCGAAGAATGAAGCCTCGGCCAGCATGTCAGGGTTTGTGAGCAAATGATTTGCCATACGATTTTGCAGGCAAGCCTCTGCCATTTTGTTTGCCAGATCATAATCAGCCTCGGTGAGCAATATTTTGCCAGCAGCATCGCACTCATCTTTCAAGTCGGACCATGCCTTGCCGCGCCGTGTCTCAGGGCCACGCACAACAAGGTTCTTCTCTGGCTCAAGCAGGTAGGCGTGAACTGCGCTGCCCAATGCAAATGCCGGGCTATCCTTACGTTCTGCGCCGAACAAATGCGCAATGCTTTTGTTTGCTGCGGTCTTGATCGACGTTGAGCCAAACGCATGATGCGCGTGATACTCTTCGTTCGACATGTCTTCTGATTTGATAATTGTCATTGTGTTTCCTTCCTTTTATTTGCTTGGAGCTTGTCATAATACTTCCTGCCAGCCTCAAGACATGCTCGGTAATTTCTTTCTGCGTCCCCATAAACATCCTGCAATACGTCCATCTGGGCCATATCGCCACCAACCCAGTGTGGATTGACGATAAGGCAGCCCTCAACGCTCTCTATATTGGCAAGAGCAAGGCCAACCAGCACAACGTCATCAGGAAGCTCAATGTCAATCTTTTGCTCAATGAGGTCGTACTCAACGTCCTTTTCCCAATCATATTCCATGTTTTCCTCCGTTTCCTCATTGTTCGCATATATGTTTTGCATATGCAATACCTAATTCTGGGGGAACTTCTTTTATTTTTTTAGAAGTTCTATTTTGTTAAGGGGGTAATGACTTCGTGAAGTTGTTACCCCCTTAACAATTCTTGCCTATGCCACCTCAATAAATGTTTTAGCCGCAGCGCCCCACAATATGATTGTTGGACGCTTCTGGCCCACGCGATTAAACACATCTGCCTTGGCAATCTTGCCGGAGTTAAAGAGGCGCTGCGCTGCGTTGCCTGCTGTTTTGTGGTCAAGCTCAAAATAATCCGCAAGCTCTGCTGTGGTGTGATACCCGCCAGCAAGAATATATGTGAACATTTCAGCATCAAGCGCTTCTTGATTTAATGTTTGCGATTTATCAAGAGAGACTTTTTCGCAAACTTCAGTATCGCGCTGCAACTTCACAGCCTGCCACGGCGTGCCTTTGTCTGACTTGTCTTGATAGTTAGGCACAAGCACAGCGTTTATTTCATCGCCAGGCGCAAGGTCAAAGCCGTCAGCGATGTGAACCGGGATGAAAACCTGACCCTGTGTTTCGGTATCGCAGGCAAATGCAAAGCCATGTGCGTGCGCGTTTGTTATGATGATCTTGTTCATTTTGCTTCCTTCAATTTAATGCTGCGGGCAGTCGACCATAGTTTCTCAAGCGGCAATAGGTTTTCCTGATCCATTGCCCAGCCTTTGCCGTGGCCAAGGTCAATCTCATAAGCCTGATCCAAAAAATGCGTGCGGGGTATGTAGCCCACAACGTGCATACGGTCAGGCGCTTGCTGGCACACCAGAATAGAGCAATCAGCCTTGAATGCCTCGCGCTTCTTAAACAACAGCCGCCCGGTGGTGTAGAACGTGGCTTTCACATCTACAGAAATATTATCTAGCCATACGTCTCGGCCATCATCTACGCCTATGGCGTGGATGTGGTCGAGATCAAACACTTTCGACACGGCAAGCTCTGCCTTTACGCCCAGCAAGTCCAAGTCAGCGTCAGACCTGCCCTTGTCCCGGCGCTGATTAACAACGCCAGAAGCGCGGGCCAATTGCCAGCGCATTGCTGCGGCCTGATTGCATTGCGCAACCTCTTTTTGCGTTAGACTTACAAGCATGGCGTGTCCTATCTAAAATGGTGGTTCTTGATCCGGGTGTGCCGGAACCCAACCCACGACAGGTTCCGGCACACTATTGGTTTGAGCATCCCGCAACGCTACAACGGGGCCGAACATTTGCATCAAAAACGTCGGCAGATGCTCAGACCAAATCACTTGCGAGCCTTCGCAGCAGCTCGCGCAATTACATCGTCAGCGGCTTGGGCTGCGCGCTCATCGCTGCGCAGGTCATGCTCAAGCATCGCGTGCAAAACGCCCTTGCAAATATCACTGCGGCTTTCGTGCGACAGATCAAATGCCTCGAATATCGTGCATATAACTGCGCCTAAGTGGCCGTTCTTCATTTTATCAGGTAAGGCCTTCAAAAAATCATATGTGGCGTTCGAAATTTTCTCCTCGCGTTCAGTCATAGCCCTTGCTCCTCTTTTTCCAGCACAATGGAAATAATTGAGCGGTGAATGCCTGTGTCGCCATCCAGATCAAGCCCATCCCTTACAAGCGCATGATGTATCTTGCGCCGGGCAGAAACAGATGCGCGGCTCAATCGTGTTTTCTGTGGGTGTGACCAGCTCCAAAACTGAGCCACACCCATATAATCCGGCGAGCCAATAAACTCGCGGTCAATCTCCGTGAGCTTGCACAAAGCGTTAAACGTCACGTCGGGCAATCCAACCTTAATGCTCATCGACTTCGCCCTCCCATGTGATGCCATGCTCGGCAAAGCGTTCCATTTGGTATTTGTTGGGCTTGGTGCGCTCAAAGTTATGGATGAGGGACCAAAGGTGGCCAAAGCGTTTCATATTAGTGATAGATAAATCCTCCCCATCCTCGCTTAAATCATCCTGAATAGCTGAGGCCAATTCAGCGCACAACTTTCCAATCTGGCGCTTGTCATCGTTTTCTGACTTGTCCCAGCAATTCTCTTCAACCAAGATATGGTTTGCGACTATGACTTGACCGAAATGATCCACGGAAAACAAATTGTTTAAATCTTTCTGCGATTGTGCGTGCTTCAAGGCATAGCGTGACTCATCAATGCACATTGCCGCCCAACACAATTCGCGCAAACTACTGCGTTCTAAATCGGTGAAATGCGAGGCAATATCTGCGCGGTCAAGCATGTTTTGCTTGATGCGATCCCAGCGTGCGATGTCTTCTGCGGTGGGTTTGGTTTCGTTTGTCATTTGTTAAACTCCGTGTTTGTGTTGTGCCACCAGTATGCGCATAGAAAAAACATATGCGCAAGCACATTTTTCACTGGCTCCCTATATTTTAAACATATATAAAGAAAACAGACACAAGAGGAGTCAAAACCATGTCTGATAAGAAGCGCCTAATCAATTTCGCAGAAGAATATGATCGCATAATTACAGAAGCCGCGCGCAGGTCCGGGCTATCTTTTAGCGCGTTCTGCCGGAGCGCGGCACTAGAAAAGGCCGCAACAATCGTGGAGCATGTAGAGCAGCCGAGGGCTGATTGATGCTTATATATGGATGCGATCCGGGCTTCACCGGGGCAGTCGCGTTGTACTGGAC
>Ga0209601_1001844_pt1 | contig 13948 bp, 15 predicted proteins | sample COGITO_mtgs_1104_4_FD_184796 | JGI IMG/M metagenome (GOLD analysis project Ga0209601, IMG submission 184796) | Pelagic marine microbial communities from North Sea - COGITO_mtgs_110426 (SPAdes) (version 2) | ecosystem: Environmental > Aquatic > Marine > Epipelagic ...
CCTTGACATGACGACACATCCCGTCGAGTTCGATATGTATTACTCCGTGTAACACCAAGCTCGCCAAAAAGCCCGCCCTTGGGCGGGCTTTTTTCTTTTGCCAATAAAGGCAAAACGCCGGCATTCCGCTGCTAGCAAAGCGCACCAAAACAGTGCAGTGTGGTTACTCGTCAAACAGGAGGGCAACGCTATGCAGCAAAAACGAACGGTAAGGGCATCAATAATCGTCGCCGCAGTGGTCACAGGACTACTAGCTAGCGCGACCACCGCTCAAATTTATAAATATAAGGACGCCCAAGGTAATACGGTGTTTAGCGACAAGCATCCAAATGGCGGCCAAGATGGCGAGGTTGAGGAAGTTAAGCTCAACGCTATTAATAGCGCTCAGACACCACCCAAGAGGTTGGCACCAGAGTCTACAAACAAGGCCGCCAGCGCCGATGTCATCCGTTATGAAACCGCCATTATCCAACCCACTGATAACACCACCATAGCTATGGGGCCCGGTGATTTCGTTGTCACCGCGCAGATTTCACCGACGCTGGGTACCGATGAAACGCTTCGATTGAACATGGATGGCGTGCCCATAGGTAAAGCACAGCGTTCGAGCAGCTGGCAATTAAGCAACGTTTTTCGAGGCGAGCATAGTTTGGTGGTCGATCGCCTTGAAAATGGCAGTGTTATCAGCAGCTCCACCGCTGTAACAGTGTATGTATTGAGACCTTCCGTTCGCTAATGGCACTGTCCCGCGCCCATAGAGCACAGCCCGTTGAAGGCATAGAGCAAGGTGACTTCAGCCGCGGCACTTTCGATATGCTCGCCACCAGCGTCTTATTGCTCGATGAACAGTGGTGTTTAAAGGCGATTAATCTTGCTGGAGAGGCGTTATTTGATGCCTCGGCTACCCGAGCGGTTGGCGAGTCACTGGAACAGCTCGCCCAGCTCGACAACGACTGGCGCGAGCTACTCACCCAAGCCCAAGCGGAGAATTGCCCCGTCGTCCGACGCGGCATTGTGTTGCTGTTACGCAGTGGCCTTCAACGAGCCGTGGATCTAACGATCAGTCCAGTGGCACATGGTTCTGGTGTCCAGTTGCTACTTGAGCTCGCTACGGTGGACCGACTCTACGCCATCAGTGAAGGCGAGAACCTGTGGGAGGCACAAGAGTCTCTGCGCGAAATCATCAAAGGCCTAGCCCACGAAGTCAAAAATCCTTTAGGGGGCATTCGCGGCGCCGCGCAATTGCTCAGCAAGGAGCTAGCCACTCAGGAGCTCACCGAATACACCGAGATTATTATGGCGGAGGCAGACAGGCTGCGAGCGCTAGTCGACAAGATGCTGGGGCCTCGAGAGAGGCTGGACCTGCTAGCTACCAATATTCACCAAATTACCGAGCATGTCAGGCAGTTAATTGAGGCTGAGTCTCAGGGTAAGGTGCAAATAGCGAGAGATTACGACCCGGGCCTACCGGAATTCCTCACCGATAAAGATCAGCTAACCCAGGTCCTCCTTAATATCACCCGTAACGCTTGGCAAGCGGCTGGACCCTCCGGGCAAATTACCCTACGCACCCGCTCACGGCGCCAATACACCTTAGGCGGCCACCGACATAAACTGGTGTGTGCCATCGAAGTGTATGATGACGGCCCAGGTGTTCCTAAGGACATCATGCCGAGATTATTTTTACCCATGGTCACGGGTCGAGCCCATGGCACCGGTTTGGGACTGTCTATTGCGCAGATGATAGCGAATCGACACGGTGGCCTGATCCAATGCCACAGTGAGCCCGGCGCCACGGTATTCACTCTTTTGTTACCCATGGAGACCTGATAAGCATGTCAGCCACCCCTACCATCTGGATAGTCGATGACGATCGATCAATTCGCTGGGTTGTCGAACGCGCGCTCACTAATGCAAGCTATGCCTGCGAGACATTTGAAAGTGCAGATCTCATGTTTGAAGCGCTACGTACCGACGCACCCGCCGTTGTCGTCAGCGATATTCGCATGCCAGGTACCGATGGCATTAAACTGCTAGGCCAACTGCGGGAGTCCCACCCACACGTTCCGGTAATCATTACCACAGCACATTCAGATTTAGACAGTGCTGTCGTGTCTTATGAAGAGGGCGCCTTCGAGTATCTACCCAAGCCGTTCGATGTTGACGAAATGGTCGCTACGGTCGCGCAGGCGTTAGCTCAACGACAAGCGCAAACATCAGACAATCTGACGCCCGAGGACAGCAATAGCAGTGCTCAGATAATTGGCAATGCCCCGGCAATGCAGGAGGTTTTTCGGGCTATTGGTCGTTTGGCGCAAAGCCACATTACCGTGCTGATCAACGGTGAATCGGGCACAGGTAAGGAGCTGGTTGCGCGCGCTCTGCACAGACATTCGCCTCGAGTTCATGGGCCATTTATTGCACTCAATATGGCCGCCATTCCCAAAGAGTTGATGGAGTCTGAACTCTTTGGTCACGAAAAGGGGGCGTTTACCGGCGCCACCAGTCGTCGAGAAGGTCGATTTGAGCAGGCCGATGGGGGCACGCTCTTTCTGGACGAAATTGGCGACATGCCCGCAGAAACCCAAACTAGGTTATTACGGGTGTTAGCCGACGGTGAATTTTTTCGAGTCGGGGGAATGACGCCAGTGCGTGCTAACGTACGCATCATTGCCGCCACTCACCAAGATCTCGAACAACTGGTCGCCGAAGGCCTATTCCGAGACGATTTATTTCATCGCCTTAACGTTATCCGCATGCACTTACCTAGCTTGGCTGAGCGTAAAGAAGACATCCCTCAGCTGCTGGACTATTTTTTAAGGCGCGCAGCAAAAGAGCTGGACGTCGATGCCAAAGTGCTCGCCCCAGAGGCTGAGCGATTTCTTTGCCAACTGCCCTGGCCAGGCAATGTCAGACAACTTGAAAATACCTGTCGCTGGCTCACTGTCATGGCTGCAGGCCGAGAAATTCATCTGTCCGATTTGCCCCCAGAGCTCCTGCACCCCACTCGCGGTGGCCGAGCAGGCGGGGAGAGTGATGACAACTGGCAATCGCGCCTATCCGGCTGGGCACGGTTGAGGCTCGCAGGGGGCGAAACGCATGTTTTACGGCGGGCGCTACCTGACTTTGAACGCATAATGATTAACGCTGCCCTTGAACATACTGAAGGGCGACGCGCAGAAGCTGCAGAGCTATTAGGCTGGGGCCGCAACACCCTCACGCGTAAACTTAAGGAGCTGGGCGGCAGTGAGTGACAGCTCGGAGAGCCGATAACCCTACGCCACACGCCCCCAATCTAACCCTGTGGATTCGCTAACGCGCGCTGCTCTCACGTCCTGGCAATCGGAGGCACCCTCGTACTATAGCGCTCAGTGGGTTGCACCATCCTCCTCGCTCGGTGCCGCTTGTTCAGTAAGCGCCGCTTCATCACCCTGTGCCGCTTGCTGTGCCACAGCCTGACGATACATTGCGTCAAAGTTTACCGGAGCCAGCATCAACGCTGGGAAGCCCCCTTTGGTCACCAGAGAATCAATACTCTCACGGGCATAAGGAAACAAAATATTCGGGCCCACGGTAGCCAAAACCTGACGCAGAGGCTCACCCTCAATGCCTACCACGTAAAAAATACCTGACTGCTGCACTTCGACGAGAAATGCGGTGTCTTCCTCAACCTTAGCGGTTACCGTGAGGGTTAGTATGACCTCAAAGTTACCCTCCTCATCAATACGCGAGCTTTTAGTATTTAAATCAACGTTGACATTAGGCTGCCATTGTTTTCGAAAAATGTCCGGCGTGCTGGGTGACTCAAACGACACATCTTTAGTGTAAATACGCTGCAAAGTGAATTGCTGTTGGGGGGCCTGATCTTGTGCTGCGGCCTGTTCATCAGCCATGAAAGTCTCCTAATAAAGTGAAAGTTTAACTCTTGTTATGTTGCGTTGGCGCGTAGCCCTGAGTCAATCCATCGAGGTCACCACAGCGCTCGAGCGCGTGCAGTTCATCACAGCCACCGATGTGTTGGTCGCCAATCCATATTTGCGGCACGCTATTACTGCCTGCTCGTACCGCCATAGCTTGACGGACCGCTGCATCACCATCGACAGGGATCTCCACATAGCTAAGCCCTTTGCCATTAAGTAGCGATTTAGCTCGCACACAAAACGGACACCAGCGGGTGGTGTAGATGGTAATAGCGGCGGCGCTCATTCGGACACCACGGGTAATTTGAGGGCATTCCATTCCATCATGCCACCCGTCATCTTTTGGGCGCGCTCAAACCCATTAGCCCGTAATTGCTTAGTAGCTGCAGAGGCTGATTGACCCATTTTACAGACGACAATCATCGGCTTGTCTCGGTATTTATCTAACTCAGACAGGCGCGAGGAGAGCTGCCCAAGAGGTAAATGGTAGGCGTCGACAATATGCCCCGACTTGTAGTCTTTGCCGTCACGAATATCGAGGAAAGTGCCCTCCTCGCCATTGACTAAGTTGATTGCCTGCTGAGGTGACACCGCGGGGCCCGCCTTGCGGGACTCATGAACGAATAGCATAGCAAGCGTTGCCGCCAGTGCCAGCACCAGTAGCCATTGCTGAGAAATAAATTCCAGGATCAGATCAAATTGCACAAATGAGTCCAGCGACGTGTAGCTTTACGGTAAAATACCCCCGCTGATAGCGTGCGCAGGCAAACGAGCGGGGAGTATAACGGTTTGCGCATGGCGGCTCCACTCTCTATCGGTATTGCGCTAACGGCATTGGCCCATAGACATTGACGCTGACAACACCCCAAGTAATCGCGATTGGGGCATGGCCTCTGACGGTGAGCGCGGTACACTACCTATTTCGACCCCCTAGGACCTTCACGATTATGGGCACGACATTGCTGATCATTCTCGACGGCTTCGGCTATCGAGAAGAGACCACCGATAATGCGATTGCGGCAGCGACAACCCCTCATTGGGATCGTCTGTGGAAGGAGGCCCCCCATACGTTAGTGTCTGGCTCGGGGCTCGATGTTGGCTTGCCTGAGGGTCAGATGGGCAATTCTGAAGTCGGCCATATGAGCCTGGGCGCGGGGCGAGTTGTTTATCAATCGATTACCCGCATTGACAAAGCCATCAGTGACGGGCTGTTCGAATCTAATGCCGTTTACACGCACGCTATTGACGCGGCGGTCAGCAAAGGCAAAGCCGTGCATATTATGGGATTGCTATCGACGGGTGGCGTCCACAGTCATGAGCAGCATATTTTCGCTGCACTGCGGCTCGCCGTTGATCGAGGCGCTAGCGCTGTCTACTTACACGCGTTTCTCGACGGCAGAGACACCCCACCGAAAAGCGCACACGCTTCTATCGAGGCGGCTGAAACGCTATTTACAGCACTGGGCACAGGCCGTATTGCCAGTCTTCATGGGCGCTACTGGGCCATGGATAGGGATAATCGCTGGGATCGCATTGCCAAAAGCTATGCGCTGTTAACCGAGGGCATTGGCGAGTACGAGTACGCATCCAGTCAGGCTGCATTAGATGCTGCCTATGCACGCGGCGAAACTGATGAATTTGTCGCGCCGTCGCAGATTGGCGAGCCGGCTCCCTTTGAAGACGGTGATACCGTGTTATTTATGAATTTTCGAGCTGACCGAGCTCGGCAACTCAGCGAATCACTAACCGACGCCGACTTTAAGGCGTTTGAACGCCGGCAATGGCCGCGCATTCATTTAGCCACTACCACCGACTACGGCGCGGCGCTCAACTGCGCAATAGCCTTTCCGGCTGAGATCATTAGCGACAGTCTTGGGGAAGTCGTTTCAGCGCAAGGCCTCAAGCAGCTGCGCATCGCAGAAACCGAAAAGTACGCCCACGTCACATTCTTTTTTAGCGGCGGTCGCGAAGCCGCCTTTAAAGATGAGACGCGCCTATTGATTCCCTCACCCGATGTGCCTACCTACGATCTGATGCCTGAAATGAGCGCTCATGAAGTCACTGATAGGCTACTAGAAGCCATGGAATCAGGGCACTATGCGCTGATCGTCGTCAATTTCGCCAACGGCGATATGGTCGGACACACCGGCAACTTTGACGCCGCCATCACTGCCGTGGAGACGCTGGATAGCTGTATTGGGCGAATCGAAAAAGTGCTGCTTGCCACAGGCGGTCAAGCACTGATCACCGCGGATCACGGCAACTGTGAGCAGATGCTGGACCACCATAGCGGTCAACCCCATACCCAACACACCACCGACCCCGTACCGCTTGTCCTTATGGGCTCCTCCGGCCATAGTCTGCGCACCAGCGGCGGTACTCTCGCCGATATTGCGCCGACGCTGCTCGCGATGATGGGTATTCAACAGCCCACCGCCATGACTGGAACCTCGCTATTAACAGATTCACCGTAAGCGCTATGTCACTGGTGTGCCCGGGGCAACAACGAGCACTGCTGCTGGGCTTGTTGCTGAGCTGTGGAGTCATCAACCTTGGGTTGTCCGGGCCCGTCTTCGCTGACACTCAAGAACAGGCGGCAAGGGCGCAGGTTGCTGAGTTAAAGCGCCAGATTGATGCCATTGAACAGCGGATGATGCGCCGAATGATCGAGCGCGACGATATCCAAGCCCAGCTTCGAAAGACGGAAAAGCAATTGGGTAAGCTGCTGCGCTCACTGGCAGATGTCGAGGCGGCCATTGCGGCTGATCTTCCGCGCCTAGCGGAGCTCGACAAGCAGCGGATAGCATTACAAGGGCAGGTGAATACAGAACAAGCGACTATGACGCGGGAAATTAAGCACTTATGGGCACTGCAACAGGGTGGCGGACTACGCATTGTCTTTGGCGATCAAAGTCCCGATCAATTGAGCCGTAATCTGGCCTATTACAAGTACTTATTAGAGGCTCGACAAGGCAGCATTGAGCGCTTTAAAGCGCTGCTTGGGCAAGTCGCGGCCAATGCCGAAGCTATTCGTATTGCTCAGGATAAATTGGAGCAGCAGCACGAACAACTCAAAGCTCAAGGTCGCCAAGCTGAGTCACTACGGGCGGAGCGCCTCACCACACTCACGGCGATTGAGCGCGCGCTGACGAGTGATGACACGCGCAAAGAAGAATTAGAAATCGATCGCGAGCAATTGCAGCTCTTGCTAAAGGAGCTCACGCAGACGTTGGCAGAAGTGGATATACCCAGCTCGTATATACCCTTTACGGCTGTCAAGGGCCGATTACCCGCACCTGTTCAAGGACGGGCGACGCATCGTTACGGTGCCTCAAAAAACATTGCCGATATGCGGTGGCGCGGCTGGTTGATGCCGGCCCCCGCGGGCAGCCACGTGAAAGCGATTCATCATGGCCGGGTTGTGTATGCAGACTGGCTCCGAGGTCAGGGTTTGCTAGTTATCATCGATCATGGGGAGGGCTATTTAAGCCTCTATGGCCACAATAGCACCCTGCAGCAAGAGGTGGGGGATTGGGTCAGCCCCGGCGATACCGTCGCGACGGTGGGTGCGAGTGGCGGCGCGAGTAACCCTGGGGTCTACTTTGAAATTCGGCACGATGGACAACCCGTTAACCCTGAATATTGGATTAGCCGCTGATCTACGCCCAGAGAATGTCAACGTCCATTGCCTGCATGCTCCCGGATGACAGTCAGAATCAGGTAACATAGCTACATCAATCAGCGAGAGAATCCCGCGATGCCTTCCCACTGTCGAAAAAATGTCACCGCTTGTCTACTGAGTCTTGTCGCGTCCACTACCTATGCACAGGATACCGAACAGCAACACGCTGACCCACATGCCGTCGCTGTTACAAGCCAAGAAGCGCTGCCGCTGAAAGAGTTGCAAACGTTTGCGGATGTTTTTCAGCAAATTCGTGCAGGCTACGTAGAGGAGGTTCCTGACAGCCAGCTCTTTGAACATGCTGTTCGTGGAATGCTTGAAGGCTTAGACCCACACTCAGTGTACCTGACCAAGGAAGATTATTCTGACCTTCAGACCACGACCGATGGTGAGTTTTCAGGCTTGGGTATTGAGATTGATCGACAAGGTAACTACATCCAAGTCATTTCCCCCATTGATGGCTCTCCCGCAGCTGAAGCGGGTCTGCAATCGGGCGATATCATTCTGAAGCTCAATGATATATCCGTCAAAGGGCTGTCCATTAACGAGGCGATCGAGATTATGCGCGGCCCGATCGGTAGCCCTATTGATTTAGAAATTGGTCGACCGGGGGAAACTCAGCCGCTGGAAATAACCGTTATTCGCGACACGATTAAAGTCGCGAGCGTGCGGGGACGGGAGATTACACCGGGGATTGGTTATTTACGTATTGCCCAGTTTCAGCGCAATACCGGCGAAGAAGCCAAGGCGGCGATCGCCAAGCTTGTCCAGGGACAGACGTTAACGGGCTTGGTGCTCGACTTGCGCAACAATCCCGGCGGGGTGCTCGGTGCCAGTGTCGGCGTCTCTGAGGTGTTTTTAGATGGTGGGTTGGTGGTCTATACCGAAGGACGTCATCGAAATTCCGAAGAGCAATATAAGGCACTATCAGGGGATTTACTCGAGGGTGCGCCCATGGTGGTGCTGATCAACGGTGGCTCGGCAAGCGCATCAGAAATTGTCGCAGGGGCTCTCCAAGACCGTGGCCGTGCCGTGGTGATGGGCACACAAAGCTTTGGTAAAGGCTCAGTCCAAACCGTGTTGCCGGTGTCGGAAACTCGGGCCGTAAAACTCACTACCGCGCTGTACTTCACCCCCTCCGGGCGATCTATTCAGGCGGAAGGCATCATTCCTGATATTATTGTCGAGCGCGCCAAAGTCACCAGCATGGAGGGTCGTCGAACCAAAGAGGCGGACTTACGAGGGCGATTAGATAATGCCGATGATGAACCTTCCGATCGCGAATCCAGTAGTGAAAGTGATGCGCTTTTACAGCTGCGGGAAGACGATAATCAACTTTACGAGGCCGTTACCTTACTGCGCGGTGTCCATTTACTGACCGAGCGCATCGCCAACTTGGCGCGCAAAACTCCATCAGTGCCCCCAGAGCCGCCATCCGCCCTCGAGTCAACAACCGACGACACTAAAGCGCCAGCGGCTGACATCGATACCGAGTGACTCGCATGCTCAAAGCGGTAGCGCTACTCGGCTTGCTTCCCATGCTAGCGCTGGCTGATTGCCCTGATGGTAGTCAAGGGCAGCTCGCTATTATTATCGATGATCTTGGCTACCATCGAGGACGGGGCATGCGGCTAGCGGCCCTACCCCAAACCATAACGCTGTCCGTCATTCCCGGCACCCCCCATGCAAAACAGGTCGCTGAAGAAGGTATTCGTCAGGGTAAAGAGATTATGATCCATATGCCCATGTCACCGGCTCATGCCCCAGTAGACTACTCATTGGCGCTACATAAGAATCTCAGCGCCACCGACTTCGATGCTACCGTCGAGCGCGCGCTGGTGGAGATACCTCAAGCAACGGGCATGAATAACCATATGGGCAGTCGCTTAACTGAAGACCGCATCGCGATGCGGAGACTGATGACGGTACTCAAAGACAAGCAGTTATTTTGGATAGATTCTCGCACCACCCGAAAAACCGTCGCTGTTGAGACGGCAGCCACCATGGGCATCCCAGCAGCCTCACGGTCAGTGTTTTTGGATAACGACCGCGATCCACCCGCCATCGCTAGGCATTTACTTCGCGCGATAAACTTCGCCAAAAGCACGGGTAGCGCCATTGCCATCGGTCACCCCCACCCAGAGACCATACAAGCGCTACAGGACTATCTGCCCACCCTGTCCGCCGCGGTAACCCTCGTGCCAGCCTCTACCATTGCCCGCTGTCCGCCTACTCAGCGCCTGACCTCAATTCCTTGAGCGGCCATGTAGGCTTTTGCTTGGGGCACCGTATATTCGCCAAAATGAAAAATACTTGCCGCCAACACGGCATCTGCCCCACCTTGGGTCACCCCGTCCGCCAAATGTTGCAAATTACCGACACCCCCTGAAGCAATAATCGGTATATCGACGGCATCCGCTATTGCTCGAGTAATGACCAGCTCAAAGCCATCCTTGGTACCATCGCGGTCCATGCTGGTCAGCAAAATTTCACCCGCGCCTAGCTCAGCCATTTTTTTTGCCCATGCTATCGCCTCAATGCCCGTGGCATGTCGGCCGCCATGGGTAAACAACTCGTAGCGCGCGCTTGTCGGCTCAGTATCATCAACATGACTGACGCGTTTGACATCCATGGCCACAACAATGCATTGCGCGCCAAAGCGCGCGGAGGCTTGGGCAACAAGTTCAGGGTTGTGAATCGCTGCGGTGTTAATGCTGACCTTATCAGCCCCCGCATTAAGCATAGTGCGAATGTCATCAACGTTGCGAATCCCGCCTCCGACCGTTAATGGAATGAATACTTCTCGTGCCATTTGTTCGACGGTATGGACGGTGGTGTCACGCCCTTCGTGACTCGCGGTAATATCGAGGAAGGTAATCTCATCGGCGCCCTGCTCGTTGTATCGGCGCGCAATCTCAACCGGGTCACCGGCATCGCGAATGCCGACGAAGTTAACGCCCTTCACCACCCGGCCACAATCGACGTCCAGACAGGGAATAATACGTTTAGCTAGGGGCATTCACTGCCTCTCGTAACGCTGTCAATTAGCGCATTGGCCTCTGCCAAACTAATAGCTCCCTCATAGATGGCGCGGCCAGTAATCGCCCCTTCAATCCCTTCACCCGTGTGCTTTACCAGTGCACGTATGTCATCAAGGTGGGTAATGCCACCTGAGGCAATCACCGGAATACTCGAGGCGCGGGCCATGTCTAGCGTGGCGGGAACATTTACCCCTGCCATCATGCCATCGCGCGCGATATCGGTGTAGATAATCGCGCTGACACCCACCTGCTCAAAGGATTTCGCCAGTTCTGTCGCCAGCACGGTGGTGACCTCTGCCCAACCATCGGTCGCCACTAAACCTTCCTTTGCGTCAATACCGACAATAATGTTACCTGGGAATTCCCGACAAGCCGCCGCCACGAAAGCGGGTTCTTTCACCGCTTTAGTCCCCAAAATGACGTAACTCACTCCGGCTAACAGATAGCGCTCGATAGTGGGCAGTTCTCGAATACCACCACCTATTTGCACCGGTAACGTGGGGTGCGCTCGCGCAATAGCCTCCACCGCGCTGGCGTTGACGGGCTCACCCTCAAAGGCGCCGTTAAGATCAACCAAGTGCAAACGGCGCGCACCCTCATTAACCCAGCGAGTGGCTGTGGCAGCAGGGTCATCTGAGAACACCGTACTGTCAGTCATCAACCCCTGACGCAGGCGAACACACTGACCATCTTTGAGGTCAATGGCGGGGATAACTAACATTGTCCGTTCCAATTAAGAAAATTGCTAAGCAGTCTACGCCCAAGATCATGGCTCTTCTCCGGATGAAATTGCACAGCAAACAGATTATTTCGGGCAAGTGCTGCCGTGCCGCTAACACCATAATCAAAGGTCGCCGCTATGACATTGTCGTCAGTGGGTTCAACCCAGTAACTGTGTACAAAATAAAAGCGACTGTGGTCGGGGATATTTGCCCACAGTGGATGATCAACCCTCTGATCGACATGGTTCCATCCCATGTGGGGTACCTTTAAGCGCGCGCCCTCGGCGTCCCGGTGGTTATGACCAAAAAACCGCACCTCACCCTCAATAATGCCCAGCGTGTCCACACCGCCGTTCTCTTGGGAGCGAGTGAGTAAGGCCTGCATACCCACGCAAATAGCCAACACCGGCTTATGCGTGTGCTCTAACGCGTCGATCAGCAACGTGTCGCAACCAAGCCGCCGTATTTCACTCATGCAATCACGGATCGCTCCGACACCTGGAAATACCACATGGTCTGCGCGGCCAATGGCCGCTGGGTCGTGACTGACAATCACTTCACCGGCCCCCGCGTGCTTCAGCGCGCTGGCGACCGAGTGCAAATTGCCCATGCCATAATCAATAATCGCAACGCTACTTGACACCGACTTAAAGCACCCCTTTTGTCGACGGTGTCATGCCGGCCATGGCCGGATCCCGCGTTAGCGCCATGCGCAGTGCGCGGCCAAAAGCCTTGAACACTGTTTCTGCTTGGTGATGCGCGTTTTGACCGCGGAGATTGTCGATATGCAGCGTGATATTGGCGTGATTGACAAAACCTTGGAAAAACTCGAAAAATAAATCCGCATCAAAACCGCCCACGGCTGCGCGAGTAAAAGGCACTTCAAAAACGAGTCCGGGGCGACCAGAGAAATCCACTACTACTCTCGACAGCGCTTCATCGAGGGGAACATAGGCGTGCCCATAGCGGAGTAAGCCTTGTTTATCCCCCGCCGCCTGAGCAAAAGCTTGGCCCAAGGTGATGCCAATATCTTCAACCGTGTGGTGGGCGTCAATATGCAAGTCACCTTTGGCATTGATGTTAATGTCCATCATGCCGTGTCGAGCAATTTGATCGAGCATGTGCTCGAGAAACGGTACGCCGGTATCAAACGCTGATATGCCTGAGCCATCGAGATTCAGTTCAACACGTATCTGTGTCTCAAGAGTATCCCTGCTAACGCTGGCACGGCGTTGTTCAGTGGATTCGGTCATGAAAAGCTCCTCGGTTAATGGCGGCGGCCCCTACCGGCACTACCCTCTATTTGGCCTCTACAACCCCATTTGAGGCACGGCGCGCTACACTAGCGCTGGGATTGTATCCAAACAACGCCCACACTTCACTCACACAATGTATGGATTATTGACCGGGGCCATTGTGACCGATCCAAAAAAGCAGCTCGACATAGCCCCACGACTACTCGAATGGTTCGACGTGAACGGTCGAAAAGGGCTTCCCTGGCAGCGGGACACAACCCCCTATCGCGTTTGGGTGTCAGAAATTATGCTCCAGCAAACCCAAGTAGCCACGGTCATACCTTACTTCGAGCGATTTATGTCTCGCTTCCCCACGGTACAAGCCCTCGCGCATGCCAGCGAAGATGCAGTGCTCACACTGTGGACCGGGCTGGGCTATTATTCCCGCGCGCGCAACCTGCATAAAACCGCCCAAGAGGTGGTCCATAATTTCAACGGCGAGTTTCCCGACGATCTAGCCCAGCTTAAGCAATTGGCGGGCATAGGGCCGTCGACAGCAGGAGCCATCGCTAGCATTGCAATGGCCATGCGCGCGCCAATACTCGATGGCAATGTCAAACGCGTTCTCGCTCGCTATCATCGAGTGGCTGGCTGGCCAGGACAAACCACCACCGCTAACGTCTTATGGTCGTTAGCCGAGCGTCACACCCCGCACGTCCGTGTCGCCGATTACACCCAGGCCATCATGGATTTAGGGGCGACCCTCTGTACTCGCAGTCAACCCAGCTGTGATCGCTGCCCGCTGAACCTCAGCTGTCTGGCCTACCGACGGGGTGATACCCAGCAATTCCCGGGGAAAAAGCCCAAAAAAAACCTGCCCGTCAAGGCCGTGACGTTTATTATTGCGCGTAATGGTCAAGGGGCCATTTGGCTGGAAAAACGCCCTTCAAAGGGCATTTGGGGCGGATTGTGGAGCTTTCCAGAGGTGCAGGACGCGGACACTATCGGTGACTGGTGCCGACTCGTTGCCGGCGCGGAGTTACACCGGGTCGAATTAGCGCCGATACTTAGGCATACTTTCAGCCACTATCATCTGGATATCCAACCAGCCTACGTCGTCATAGCCGACAGCCCAGCAAACGGCCTCTCGTTGCAGGATAGCGATAATCAACAAGCCGGTTGGATCTCGGCAAGGGCGCTTCAAGCGAAGGGGCTACCGGCACCAGTGGTTAAGCTTATTAACGCTTTAGAACCAACGGCAGGATAAACCGTGATCTAGTGGCAGCATTCAATCACATTCAGGGAGCAAGTCGTGGCAAGAACCGTACTGTGCAAACGCTATAAAGAA
>Ga0209601_1001854_pt1 | contig 13899 bp, 10 predicted proteins | sample COGITO_mtgs_1104_4_FD_184796 | JGI IMG/M metagenome (GOLD analysis project Ga0209601, IMG submission 184796) | Pelagic marine microbial communities from North Sea - COGITO_mtgs_110426 (SPAdes) (version 2) | ecosystem: Environmental > Aquatic > Marine > Epipelagic ...
CAAATCGCATGTCCAAACCTGCGCCGTGCCATTGCCAGCGCCAACCGTCACCGCAAGATCAATCATCTGACCCGTCATATGGGCGGCAATCGGGGTTTCGTCATAATCGGCGATACGCATGCCGTCACGCGCCACCGCATAGCCGCCAATATCAATGGTAATCGCATCAGATGGAATGCCAATGCCCAATTTGCCAATCGCCATGACAATCCGGCCCCAATTGGCATCTTCGCCAGCGATGGCGGTTTTGACTAAAGGCGAATTGGCAATGGCAAGGCCGATTTGACGGGCAATCGCATTGGTCTTGGCACCTGCAATATCAATGGTGACAAGCTTGGTTGCGCCTTCGCCATCGCGCACAATCTGGATGGCAAGATCGCGCATGACCGCGGCCAAGGCGGCGCGGAAATCAGCCAATGCCGGATCATTGGCATCGGCAATCAACCGGTTGCCAGCCATGCCGCTTGCCATCAGAAAAACACTATCATTGGTCGAAGTGTCGCTATCAACGGTAATGGCATTGAAGCTGTCGTCATTGGCGGCGCGAAGACAATGCGCCAGAACGTCTGCTGGCACGGCCGCATCGGTGCCAATATAGCCAAGCATGGTTGCCATATTTGGCGCAATCATGCCTGACCCTTTGGCAATGCCGCATATATCAACCAATACCCCATCAATCATACATTTTGCATGGGCGCCTTTGGCGAATGTATCGGTTGTTAGAATGGCATTGGCGGCATCATGCCAACTGGCATTGCTTTGAGTGACCAATCTATCGAAATAAGGCACCAGCTTGGCCGCATCCAATGGCTCGCCAATCACGCCGGTAGAGGCCACCATGATCGTGCGAGGGTCACAATCAAGATGGCTGGCAAGATGATTGACCATTTCATGAACAGCGTCATCGCCGCGACTGCCAGTAAAGGCATTGGCATTGCCAGCATTGGTGATGATCGCGGCGGCAGTGCCGGTCTTGGCAATTTTCCGGCTCCAGCCAACCGGTGCTGCGGCTGTATCAGATTGCGTAAACACACCAGCAACGCTGCTTTCAGGTGCCAAGCTGATCAGCAGCAAATCATCGCGCCCTTGATAGCGCATGCCGCTGGCCGCGGTACCGAGCTTGATACCGGCAATCGGTGGCAGGTCGGGAAAGCTGTAAGGTGCCAAGGGAGAAACGGTCATGGCTGTGGCTTTTACTGACTATTGCCAGCGGCCATTGCATCTTTGCGAATATCGGCAAAGCTGCGGAGTTTGATGTCCTGTTTTGCGCGCAATTCTTCAAGAACACGGCCCAAGGCTTGCGTTGATAGATTCTGCACAAGCTGGTCACGCATGGCTTCAAGCGTTGGGGCTGGTGCAATCGCCTTTTCATCAACTTTGATAACATGCCAGCCAAACTGGGTCTGGACTGGGGTTTTGCTAAAGCTGCCATCGCTGAGCGCAAAGGCGGCATTTTCAAAGGCTGGCACCATCTGGCCTCGGCCAAAAGTGCCAAGTGATCCACCATTTGGCCCGCTTGGTCCGGTTGATTTGGTTTTTGCCAATTCGGCAAAATCTTCGCCTTTTTCAAGCGCGGCAATCACCGCCTTGGCTTCATCTTCGGTTTCAACGAGAATATGTGATGCCGTCACCTGTTCGCGTGATGCGCTGTCTGCGACAAATTTCTGATAGGCATTTTCAATCGCGGCATCATTCACTTCGCCAGCAACCGTCTCGCCGAGCCATGATTCGGCAAGAACGCGGTCAGCGGCAACCCTCATCGCCGCGGCAACATCGTCTTTTTGGTCATGTTTTGCCGTGCGGGCGGCATCGGCGGCAATGCGCGCATCAACCATATCGGTGACCAGTTGGTCGAAATAATTTGCCAAAGGCGTTTGCCGGAATTCATCTGGAAGACGCTCGGCCTGCCGCATGACATCATCAAGCCACAAGGTTTCGCCATTGACCGTGCCAACCGGAATCCGGTCGTCATTGGCATGTGCCATCATGCCTATGCCAGCAAAAAGCGCGGCGCCTGTTACAAGGCCGATAAACCGATGGGCAAAAATACCATTACGCATTCGTAAATCCTCTTAAAATGAGCAGGCCGTGCCGCAATCACCGGCGCGCCATTGGATCGTCAGGAAAAATTCAGATCAAACCGGCCAGTCTTTAACTGCCAACCTATTGTGTTAGTGTTAGTGTTAGCGAAGCTAACTTCTAAGAGCAAGCCCGCGCTTGAAAAAGGCGCAATATTCTGCGGCAGGCTGGGCGAGGTTATCTACCTTTAGGCGGTTTTGTAAAATCACAGGTAAATCGGGAAAAACATACTCAAACAATTGACAAAATTCGCGTCTATACCTATGTCCAGTCAGGTGCTTTTCGCACCAGCTTTATATTTGCCGTCCGGCAGCGCATTTGCCACATGGCTGGGGAGTTACGATGTTTGCGTCTTTTGCAAAAAACCTGTTTGGCAGCTCGAATGACCGTATCGTCAAATCGATGCAGCCATTGGTTCAGCAGATTAATGACCGCGAAACCAATTTTGCCAGCCTCGATGATGATGCCATTCGGGCAATGGTCGTCGATATCCGCCAGAAAATAACCGATGGCGCGTCAAAAGATGATTTTTTAATTGATGTATTTGCGCTGGTTCGCGAAGCCGCTAAACGCACTCTTGGCCAGCGTCATTTCGATGTCCAATTGATGGGTGGTATTGCGCTTCATCGTGGCCAGATTGCCGAAATGAAAACTGGCGAAGGCAAAACGCTTGTTGCGACTTTGGCGGTGGTGCTGAATGCGCTTGATGGGCGCGGTGTTCATGTTGTCACGGTCAATGATTATTTGGCATCACGCGATGCGGCATGGATGAGCAAGGTCTATGAATTTTTGGGGCTAAGCGTTGGCTGCATCACTGGCGGGCTTGATGATGATCAGCGCCGTGCCGCCTATGGTTGTGATGTCACTTACGGCACGAATAATGAATTCGGCTTTGACTATCTTCGTGACAATCTGAAATACAGTCTTGAAGATATGGTGCAGCGTGATTTCAGTTTTGCGATTGTCGATGAGGTTGATTCGATCCTGATTGATGAAGCGCGCACCCCGCTGATCATTTCCGGCCCTGCTGAAACCAATGCCGAGCATTATCATGTTGCTAATCAGATCATCCCGTTATTGGTGGATGAAGATTTTGATCTTGATGAAAAGGGCAACAGTGTCTCGCTGAGTGAAATTGGCATTGAACATGCCGAAACCCTGCTTCGCGAGCGTGGTGCCATTGGTGATGCAACGCTTTACGACATTGAAAATGTTGGGCTGTTGCATCATGTCAATCAGGCGCTTCGTGCGCATCGTCTTTTCGCTCGTGACACGCATTATATGCTAAAGGCCGGCGAGGTTGTCATCATTGATGAATTTACCGGTCGCGCCATGGAAGGCCGCCGTTTTTCTGATGGGCTGCATCAGGCGATTGAGGCGAAAGAGGGTGTTGAAATTCAGGCCGAAAACCAGACGCTGGCTTCAGTCACCTTCCAGAATTATTTCCGCATGTATGACAAGCTGGCAGGCATGACCGGAACAGCCATGACTGAGGCTGGTGAATTTTCTGAAATCTACGCTTTGGAAGTTATGGCCATCCCGACCAATCGTGATGTTGCCCGTATTGATTATGATGATGAAGTTTACCGCACCAGTGCCGAACGTGACGAAGCCGTTATCGCACTGATTCTTGAATGCCGGTCACGTCAACAGCCGGTTCTTGTTGGCACGATCAGTATTGATAAATCCGAACGCCTATCAGCCGAATTGAAAAAGCGTAAAATCGACCATCGGGTTCTGAACGCGCGTTTCCATGAAGAAGAAGCCAAAATCATTGCTGATGCTGGCGTGCCCGGTGCGGTTACGATTGCCACCAATATGGCTGGACGCGGAACCGATATTCAACTTGGTGGTAATTTGGAAATGCGGCTTGCCAGCCTTGAGGCCGAAGGCAAACCAGTTACCGAAACGGTTACTTCCAAAATTGCCGCTGAAATTGAAGCGGCCAGAGCCACCGCGCTTGCTGCTGGCGGGCTATATGTTATTTGTACCGAACGCCATGAATCGCGCCGGATTGATAATCAGCTTCGTGGCCGAACAGGACGTCAGGGTGATCCTGGCGCGTCAAAATTCTTCTTGTCATTACAAGATGATCTGATGCGTATTTTCGGCTCGGAAAAGCTGGAAAGCATGCTGTTAAAGCTTGGCCTTGAAGAAGGCGAGGCCATTATGCATCCATGGATTAACAAGGCTGTTGAAAAAGCTCAATCCAAAGTTGAGGCACGTAATTTCGAAATTCGCAAACAATTGCTGAAATATGATGATGTCATGAATGACCAGCGCCGGGTGATTTTTGACCAGCGCAAGGAAATCATGCGCGCTGATGATGTTCATGACACGGTTGTTGATATGCGCCATGAAGCCGCCGCCTTGATTGTTGAACGGTCAATTCCCGCTGGCACTTATCATGATGCATGGGATTCAGAAACGCTTGATGCCGACTCGCGCCGCGTGTTGGGGGTTGAGGCACCGATTGCTGATTGGTTTGCCGAAGATGGCATTGCCGAACCGGAAATCGAAGCCAGATTGATTGATGCTGCTGATCGCCATATGGCCGAAAAAGCCGTCAGGCTTGGGCCCGATATCATGAGGATGGCGGAAAAGAATCTGCTTTTGCAGGTGCTTGACCAGCAATGGAAAGAACATTTATTGACCCTTGATCAATTGCGTCAGGGAATCACTCTTCGGGCCTATGGGCAAAAAGATCCTTTGAATGAATATAAGCGCGAAGCCTTTTTGTTGTTTGAAACGATGCTTGCCAATATGCGGGAAACCACAAGCATGGTTCTCTCGCATGTAGAGATTCGCCAGCCCGATGAACAAGGCGCGCCGCCGGCCGCTTCAGCTGAGTCATCTGCCAATGCGAAAGTGTCGCGAAATGCCCCTTGCCCATGCGGATCAGGCAAGAAATTCAAACATTGCCATGGTGCGCTTTAACGCCGCCATATTGCTGGTTTCGGGGCTTGTCGTCCTTCTATATGCCTCTTATCTATAAGATAGATAGATTTTGGTGAGGCGGAACAGATGATCAAATATCAATTGATCTGCGATTTGACGCATGAATTTGAAGGCTGGTTCCAAACTAGCGCTGCTTTTGATGCGCAGAATGAAGCGGGGCTCGTCACCTGTCCGGTTTGTGACAGCGTCACGGTGCGCCGCGCGCTAATGACGCCCAATCTGGCCAGCCCAAAACGTCGCCGTGATGATATGCGTCACTTGCCAGCGGCTGAAACTGGCCATCATCTTGGCAATCAGGCTGGCACCATCGCGCCGTCTTCTCAAGTCGCATCTGGCCAAACCGCATCGGCGCATGTTGCCGCATCCAGGCCCGACCCATCTAAGCCGGCCTCATTGCAGGCCGCCCCATCACAGGCTGCGCTTGGCGAGGCGATCGCACAGCTACGCCAATTGCAGCGTAAGATAAAGTCTGAATGCCGTGATGTCGGGACTGATTTTGCAACGGAAGTTCGTAAAATGCATTATGGCGACAGCGAACCTGAAAATATTTACGGTCATTCAAGTGCTGAAGAACGCGAATCACTTGCCGATGAAGGCATTGATATCGTGACTTTGCCGTGGTTGCCGCCTGAACATTAAACCGAATGGTTTGCGGCTTTTGCCCTATCGAAAGCCGCCACTTGCCGCATAATTGATCGCCAGTGATCCGATTGGCATAAACCCGCCGCCCGGACAGGGCGCAAAACCGGTCATATCATCAAGAGCAATCCCCGCTGCGGCGAATTCGGCGCGTAATTCGGCTGGCCGCACGAATTTGCGCGGATCATGTGTGCCAGCAGGCACAAGCCGAACAATATATTCAAGCGCAAATTTGGCAAAAATCAGCGCTGGCAAGCTGCGGTTAATGGTGGTGATCACGACAACACCATCCGGTGCCAGCATCGTGGCAATCGCCGTGATGAAAAGGGGGCGGTCGGCAACATGTTCGATCACTTCAGAGGCATAGATCACATCGAATTTGGCACCGCTTGCGGCTAGATCTTCGGCTGTGATGACCTGATAATCAATGGCAAGCTGCATCGATTCAGCATGTGTTCTGGCCGCGCTGATCGCCGGTGCGGTTACGTCAATGCCGGTTACCTCTGCGCCAAGCCGTGCCATTGGTTCGGCAAGCAAGCCGCCGCCACAGCCAATATCGAGTAATTTCAATCCTGCCAATGATGGTTTTGCGCTTTGCTTTTCACCTGTTTTCATTGGAAAAAACCGGCCAATCGCTTGCAGAATATAGTCAATCCGGACAGGGGTAAAAGCATGCAAAGGCGCCATTGGTCCTTTTTGATCCCACCATTGGTCGGATAGGGCGGCAAAATTATCAATCTCTGTTTGATCGGCTGTAGTTATCATAGTCTTGCCTCGGCGGCTGGTAATCGTTATAGCTGCGTGAAATCAGATTTACTGGAAAACAGCATACAGCAAATGGCACGGATTGTTCAAAAATTTGGTGGTACCTCGGTGGCCGATCTTGATCGCATACGCAATGTGGCGCAGCGGGTAAAAACCGAAGTTGACGCTGGCCATGAGGTTGCGGTTGTTGTCTCGGCAATGTCGGGAACAACAAATCAGCTTGTCTCATGGGCATCGGAAATCGGCCCGCTTCATGATGCTCGGGAATATGATACGATTGTTGCAACCGGCGAACAGGTGACGGTCGGCTTGCTGGCGATTGCTTTGCAGAATATCGGCATCGATGCGCGGTCATGGCTCGGCTGGCAGATTCCCATTCGGTCAGATAATGTTCATGGTGCGGCGCGGATTGACTCGATTGACGGGTCGGCCATTCGCGAGCGTATGAAAGCCGGACAAGTTGCAGTCATTGCCGGTTTTCAGGGCATTGGCCCCGATGGCCGGATCAGTACACTCGGCCGAGGTGGCTCGGATACATCGGCCGTTGCGATTGCCGCCGCGCTCGAAGCTGATCGGTGCGATATCTATACTGATGTCGATGGGGTTTATACTACCGATCCGCGAATCGCACCAAAAGCAACTAAATTAGCGCGAATCACCTTTGAAGAAATGCTGGAAATGGCATCATCAGGTGCCAAAGTCTTGCAAACAAGATCAGTCGCCATGGCGATGCGCCATAATGTTAATCTGCAGGTGCGCTCAAGTTTCAATGATGCACCAGGCACTTTAGTCGTGAATGAGGATTTAGTCGTGGAACAAGAAATCATTAGCGGGATTGCTTATAGCCCTGATGAGGCCAAAATCACCATCGTTGGCCTGCCTGACCAGCCGGGTGTTGCTGCCGGTGTTTTTGGCGCTTTGGCAGATAATCATGTCAATGTGGATATGATTGTACAAAGCGCATCAAGCGCCGTGAAGAAAACTGATATCAGCTTTTCGGTCAGCCGTGGCGACCTTGATAAAGCCGTTGATATTATTAATAAAATTAAAGATGAGCTGGAATTTGACTCGGTTGACGCATCGCCAAATGTTGCCAAAATTTCGGTTGTGGGAACGGCGATGCGGACCCAGCCTGGTGTTGCCAAGACCATGTTTGAAACGCTGGCGGCAAAGGGCATAAATCTGCATGTGATTTCAACATCCGAAATCAAGATTTCCGTTTTGATCGATGCTGAATATACCGAGTTAGCGGTTCGCAGCCTGCATACCGCCTATGGGCTGGATGACGAATCTTAATATCGCCGTAATAGCAATAGTTGCTTGCTAAAGTCATGAAAATCTGCGACGCAACGGGATCAACGGCTAATGTTATCAGCTACATGATCGTTGGATATTGTTTTAAAACTTAAAGTTTTATTTGAAATTATCAGAGATTTCTGGTGCTTTTGTATAATTTGTATAAATAGATGATGAATGGAGACCGGTTTTTGGTGCACGTTCAAGATAAAGATACCAAACTTTTAGTTGCTGGCGACAGTTTCGAACAAATCGGTTCGACGCTTAAACATGCGCGTCGACTTCAGGGTTTGAAAATCAGCGACGTATCACAGCACCTCCGCATCTCGGTTGATTATCTGTCAAAGCTCGAATCAGGTGCCTTTGATCAATTGCCAGCACCAGCCTATGTCACAGGGTTTTTGCGAAGCTATGGCCAGTATGTTGGGCTTGATCCATCAACACTTGTGGCGCGCTATACCGCATTGTCGGCCAAAGCGGCGACCATACCAACCTATAAAATGCCAATGAGTACGCGGCCACCACAGCGATCAGCACCAGTGATTGCTTCAATGCTGGTTGTTTGTGCTGGCATTGCCTATGGCGGTTGGTATTGGATAAATGGCGGTGATGTGAATGATCAGATGGCGATGGCGCCAAGCGAGATTGTGGAAACCCCGTCAATTCCTGCCGCGATGCAAGACACGCTTATCGACCAACGCGTGGGGTCGGACGTGCTGAATTATGATCAGGCGCAAAGCCAAAATCTGACAGCGCCCTCCGCTCAGCCCAAAAAAGTCATCGCCGCCAAGGCTGTAATGCCAACCCCAAGCGCGGCAACAGCTGATCCAGCCGCCGAGACAAAAAATGTCACTGTGAAGATGCCAGCTGTGGCATCAGCGAATCCTGTCGAAATTGTCGCAGCGATTATCGCGCCGCGCGAACCAGCCGCGCCGCCAGCCGATGTGGACACCCCCGTTCTATCAGGCGATCTTGCCGAAACACAGGTGATTACCCCCGTATCGCAAGATGGCGTAACGCGGTTGGCTGAAAATAGCGCCATTGCCAATCTTCGTGATCCGGCGCAGGAAATTACCATCCGCGCGGTTGCCGCAAGCTGGGTTGAAATCGTGCGTGATAATGGCGAAGAAGTGATGGCAAAATTGATGCGGGCTGGTGACAGCTATGTTGTTGAGGGCAATACGCGGCTTTATCTTAGCACCGGCAATGCTGGTGGGCTGGAAATTGTCATTGGAAGCGATGACCCTCGCTCAATCGGCGAAACTGGTCAGATTGTTCGTGATCTTCCATTGGTTACCGGTAAATTACGGCAGACGCTCTAGCCTCAATCCCAGCCCGGCTTTTCCCTTTCTTGATATGATTATTTCCAAATATTTTGGGGCGTGATCCCGATTTTAAGTTTTCTCTGTGATGTTGACGTTTTTCTTGGGGACTTTGCCTGTTTGCGCTGCGATGGCTGGGCAAACTTCATGGCCTGCCAGCCATCTCGGAAATTGATCGCAACACCCCATCTGAACAAAGTGACGCATTGATCTGGCGCTTGCCCACCGAACAGGGTATAGAATGGAGCAAATTCAACAGGGGTGCGCCGCGCCATTATTTGGAGTGCAAAAGTGTCAAACGCTTATCGGGCTTATCGAACAATTGAGCGCCGTCGCTGTCGTCAGGTGATGGTCGGATCAGTTCCGGTTGGCGGCGATGCGCCAATTTCGGTGCAAACCATGACCAATAGCCTGACAAGTGATATTGACGGCACTTTGGCGCAAATCAATGCGGCGGCGGCGGCGGGTGCTGACATTGTGCGGGTGTCCTGCCCTGATGAAGATAGCACCGCGGCGCTGAAAACAATCTGCGCGCAAAGCCCGGTTCCGATTGTTGCTGATATCCATTTCCATTATCGCCGCGCCATCGAGGCGGCCAAGGCGGGCGCAGCCTGTTTGCGCATCAATCCTGGCAATATTGGCAATGCGGCGCGTGTGCGCGAGGTGGTCCAGGCGGCGCGTGATCATGGATGTTCGATGCGTATTGGTGTTAATGCCGGATCGCTGGAAAAGCATCTTCTTGAAAAATATGCCGAGCCTTGTCCTGAAGCGCTTGTCGAGTCTGCCTTGGAACATGCCAAGATTTTGCAGGATAATGATTTTCACGAATTTAAAATTTCCGTCAAAGCATCCGATGTGTTTCTGGCGGTTGCTGCTTATCAACAGCTTGCTGATGTGATTGACTGCCCGCTGCATATTGGCATCACCGAGGCCGGTGGGCTGCGGGCAGGCACGATCAAATCGGCCATTGGGCTTGGCAATCTGCTTTGGGCCGGCATTGGCGATACGGTAAGAGTTTCTTTATCGGCAGACCCGACCGAAGAGGTGAAAGCCGGTTATGAAATGCTGAAATCACTTGGGCTTCGCCGCCGCGGTGTGACGGTTATTTCCTGCCCATCTTGCGCGCGCCAGCAATTTGACGTTATCAAAACCGTGCAAATCATCGAAGATCGGTTAGAACATATTGATATGCCGATCACCGTTTCGATCATTGGCTGTGTTGTGAACGGGCCGGGTGAGGCGCGTGAAACCGATATCGGGCTTACTGGTGGCGGCAAGGGTACCCATCAGATTTACCTGTCAGGTATGGCTGATCACCGCCTTTCAAATGGTGATATTGTTGAACATGTGGTTGATCTTGTTGAAACCCGTGTTGCCAAATTAAAAGCCGCCGAAGCGGCATCAACACAAACTTAAAAAGCAGATGAAAGCCCATGTCACGACTTCAACCTGTCCGCGGTACCGCTGATCTTCTTCCCGATAGCATGGCCAAACATCGTTTGGTGATTGACGCTGCCCGGACGGCATCGGCGCGCTATGGATTTCAGGAAATGGCAACGCCAATTTTTGAATTTTCCGAAGTGTTTTCGCGCCCGCTTGGCGAAAGCAGCGATATTGTCACCAAGGAAAATTATAGCTTTGCCGATCGTGGTGGTGAAATCTTGACCTTGCGGCCGGAAAACACCGCTGGTGTTGTGCGGGCAATGATTTCGGGCGGGCTGACGCAAAGCCTGCCGTTGAAATATTTCTATGCTGGGCCGATGTTCCGCTATGAGCGTCCGCAAAAAGGCCGGATGCGCCAGTTTCATCAGGTAGGCATCGAATATCTTGGCCCGGATGATGCGCTTGCCGATGCTGAAACCATTGCTTGTGGCGCACGATTTCTGGCGTCGCTTGGGGTTCTTGATGATTGTGAACTTCATCTCAATTCGCTTGGTGATAGTGACAGTCGGGCGGCTTATCGGGCGGCCTTGATTGCCCATTTGGAAACATTTGCCGATCAATTATCGGATGACAGCAAAATCCGCCTTGCAGTAAATCCGCTCCGCATTCTGGATTCAAAAGATGCTGGCGACCGGGTGATATTGCAAGATGCTCCGCGATTACAAGATTATCTGAATGATGTGTCAAAGGCGCATTTTGCCGATTTGACAGCCGCGCTTGATGGCGCTGGCGTGGCGTGGGTTTTTGATCCGCTATTGGTTCGCGGGCTTGATTATTATTGTCATACGGCTTTTGAATTTGTCACCTCATCGCTTGGCGCACAAGGAACGGTTCTTGGCGGCGGGCGTTATGACGGGCTTGCCGAAATGCTTGGCGGGCCAAAGGTGGCTGGTGTTGGCTGGGCGGCTGGTGTTGAACGGCTTGCCATGCTTGTTGAAACCGCCCCGGTAAATAATCCCAAAGTGGCGATCTTGACGGCTGATGATGGCGCCCGCCAAGCGGCGTTTCGCCTTGCCGAACAGCTTCGCGATGCGGGGATTGATATTGATCTGCCAACAAGCGGCGCGATGGGTAAAAAATTGAAAAAGGCCGATAAGGCCGGGATTTGGACTGCGGTGATTATGGGAAGTGATGAACTTGCCAAAAACACCGTCCAGCTGCGCAATCTTCGCGATGGAAGCCAGCAGGAATTGCCACTTGATCCGGACGATTGCAGCGGCCTTGCGGCGGCTATTGCCGAAAGCCTTCTTGCCCCATAGCGAGCAGCCTTTTGCGGTTGGCAGCCGTGACGTTTGATTTGCCAAATTCAAAGTCATTGAAACTAGACTTAAAAGGAGTTTTGGCATGAGCCTCGACTCATCAATGGATAAAGTACTTGAACGCCGCCGTGAAGTCGAAGACCGGCTGTCGGACTCGGCCAATATGAGCAATAGAGATCTTGCACAATTTTCCCGCGAGCTATCTGACCTTCGTCCGGTTTGCGAACAGATTGAGCTGGTGCGCCGGATCGAGGCCGAGCTTGCTGATGCACTTGTCATGGTTGACGAGGCAGGTGACGATCCGGACATGCTGGAAATGGCGCAAGCCGAAGCCGATCTTCTTAAAGAACAGCTTCCGGACGCCCAAACCGCCTTGCAGCTTTTACTATTGCCAAAAGACAAGGATGATTCGCGAAACGCCATTCTTGAGGTGCGCGCCGGAACGGGTGGTGACGAAGCAGCGCTTTTTGCTTCAAATCTATTTTCGATGTATCAGCGCTTTGCCGCAAAACATGGCTGGAAATTTGAAGTGATGGAAGTGTCGGAAACCGGCATTGGTGGCTATAAGGAAGCCACGGCCACAATTTCGGGGCAGGATGTTTTTGCGCGGTTGAAATTTGAATCGGGTGTTCATCGGGTGCAGCGTGTTCCTGAAACCGAGGCTGGCGGGCGTATTCACACATCTGCCGCAACCGTTGCCGTGCTTCCCGAAGCCGAAGAGGTTGATATCCAAATTGATGAATCCGATCTTCGGATCGACGTGTTTCGCGCATCTGGGCCTGGAGGACAATCGGTCAATACAACTGACTCGGCGGTTCGTATCACGCATTTGCCAACCGGCATCGTTGTCAGCCAGCAGGATGAAAAATCACAACACAAGAACCGTGCCAAAGCGATGAAGATTTTGCGCGCGCGAATCTATGATGCTGAACGGGCGCGGGTCGAGGCTGAACGCGCTGCGGAACGCAAAGGACAGGTTGGGTCGGGCGATCGATCTGAACGGATCCGCACCTATAATTTCCCGCAAGGCCGCGTTACCGATCACCGAATCAATTTCACGCTTTATAAGCTTGACCGTGTCATTACTGGCGAGGCGCTTGACGAGGTGGTCGACGCGCTGGTGTCAGAAGATCAGGCACGGCGGCTTGCTAAAGGGGTGTAATGGTGACGCCGGTTGATCACGAAAAAACCGATCCACCAGCACAACAAGAAGCCAGCATCATTCTTTATGGTCTCGAGCAAACCCTTGCCGCGGCCGGTATTACCAGTGCCAAGACGGATGCGCGTTGTCTTCTTGGCATGGCCTTAGGGCGTGATGACGCTGTTTTGCCACATGAAGATGTTGCGCCAATAGATCAGGTTTGTGCTGACCGGCTGGCCGCGATGGTGGCACGCCGCCTTGAGGGCGAGCCAATCAGCCGCATTCGCGGTTGGCGTGAATTTTGGTCACTTCGCTTTGCCGTATCGCCATCGACGCTTGATCCGCGACCCGATTCAGAAACATTGATTGAAGCGGCTGTAAGATGGGCATCACGCAACGCGGTTAAGGATCGGTCTTTGCGCTTGCTTGATCTTGGCACGGGAAGCGGCTGTTTGCTTTTGGCGTTATTATCTGAGTTGCCGAAAGCACAAGGTATTGGCATTGATATTAATCCTGATGCGCTGGCAACGGCCAGGCGCAATGCGGCTAGCCTCGGTTTTGGTGACCGCGCCGCGTTTGCCGAACATAGCTTTACGGATGATTTAGGCTCGCTTGGCGATTTTGACGTGATCTTGTCAAACCCACCCTATATCCCGACTGGCGAAATTGATGGGCTTGAGGTGGATGTGAAATCTTTTGATCCGGCCTCAGCGCTTGATGGTGGGACGGATGGCATGGCGTGCTGGAGGCAGCTTTTGCCGCGGCTTGCGGCGGTGCTTGCGGTGGATGGTATGGCGTTTGTTGAAATCGGGCGCGGGCAGGAAAATGCCGTCACTGCCGCGGCGGAAAAAGTGAATTTACAGCTTCGCGACAGCCATTGTGACCTTGCTGGCATCACGCGCTGTCTCGCTCTTTCAATTAAAATGTGAAGTGGATGATATTTTACTTGATATTAATATGAAGGCAACGCTATGGTATGGCCAATCGCGGCGGGGTG
>Ga0209601_1001856_pt1 | contig 13882 bp, 10 predicted proteins | sample COGITO_mtgs_1104_4_FD_184796 | JGI IMG/M metagenome (GOLD analysis project Ga0209601, IMG submission 184796) | Pelagic marine microbial communities from North Sea - COGITO_mtgs_110426 (SPAdes) (version 2) | ecosystem: Environmental > Aquatic > Marine > Epipelagic ...
GGGGTTTTGAAAGCGACCCTTTTTTGAATGCTTGTATTCAATTAAAAACAAAATATACACCATTGGAACTCATCGATATTCTTTTAGAAATTGAAAATGAACTTGGCAGAAGTCGAAACGATACGGAAGGCTATAAAGCTCGGTCTATAGACTTAGATATTTTGTTGTTTAACAATCAAATTATAAACGACAAACGACTGCAGATTCCACATCCAAGGATGGAATTACGCCAATTTGTTTTGACTCCTTTGGCTGATATAGCCTCAGAAGTTGTTCATCCTAAACTGAATAAAAACATTTTAGACATTAAATCCAAGTGTACGGATGATTCGGTTTTGAAGCTTTGGGATAAGGAGCTAAAATTTTAAAATTTTTTTGTTTTTTGAAAAAAATCCCAGGCGACCACTCCAACGGTAACGGCTATATTAAGCGAGTGCTTTGCTCCTTCTTGCGGAATTTCAATTACTCCATGCGAAGCATCAATAACTTCTTGAGAAACACCTTTAATTTCATTCCCCAAAACAAAAGCATACTTCTTATTTAATTCTGGCTTAAAGTCATTTAAAAGTAGGGCTTGCTCAGCTTGTTCAACAGACCAAATCAACACGTCTTCATTTTTAAGTTGAAGAACTATATCTAGTGTTTGTTCTATGTATTCCCAAGCAACAGATTCGGTTGCGCCTAAAGCTGTTTTTTGAATGTCCTTGTTGGGAGGTTGTGCAGTAATTCCACAGAGATAAATTTTTTCAAGTAAAAAAGCATCTGAAGTTCTAAATACAGATCCAATGTTATTTAAACTTCGGATGTTATCTAAAATCAAAATTAAGGGTGTTTTGTGAGCCGCTTTGGCTTCTTCAACGGACTTTCGTCCTAGTTCTATGTTTTTTAATTTTCTGTGTTTCACACCCCAAAAATAAGGAAGTATTCATTAGCGTTTTATAAAATTCAAATAATGGTTACATTCGCATAAACTAAAAAGAAGATATTCCCTTGGCAAAATCAGCTAAAGAAACCCCTTTAATGAAGCAATACAACCAAATTAAGGCGAAATATCCTGATGCGTTGTTGTTGTTTCGTGTGGGAGATTTTTACGAAACTTTTGGTTCAGACGCCATCAAAGCGGCAAAAATACTCGGGATCATCCAAACCAAACGAGGCGCAGGTAGTAGTAGTGAAATTGAACTGGCTGGATTTCCACATCATTCGCTAAATACCTACTTACCTAAATTGGTAAAGGCTGGTTGCAGGGTTGCTATTTGTGACCAGCTAGAAGACCCTAAGATGACCAAAACCATTGTGAAACGAGGTGTTACAGAATTGGTCACTCCAGGAGTTGCTCTTAATGATGATGTTTTAGAACAAAAGAAAAATAATTATCTCGCCGCTGTTCATCCAGGCAAAAAAAATTGGGGCGTTTCTTTCCTTGATATTTCAACTGGGGATTTTATGACCAGCGAAGGATCGGTGGATCATGTAGATCAATTGTTACAAAAATTCAATCCAAGCGAAGTTTTGGTTTCAAAACCAAAGAAAGCGTTCTTTGCTGAACATTTTGGAATGCATCACGCTGTTTTCTATATGGAAGATTGGGTTTTTCAATTGGAGTTTTGTAACGAAATTTTGACCCAACATTTTCAAACCAAATCTTTGAAAGGGTTTGGAGTAGAAGGTTTGGAAATGGGATCAATAACTGCAGGCGTAATTTTACATTATCTTGCCGAAACACAACACAAACAACTCCAACATATTCATGCTGTTCAAGCCATTAGCTCGGAAGACTATGTCGGAATTGACCGTTTTACAGCTCGTAACTTAGAGCTTTTATTTCCAAATTCGAGAGAAGGGGTTTCCCTTATTGATGTAATTGACTTTACCTCAACTGCAATGGGTGGGAGAATGCTTAGACATTGGGTAAGTTTTCCTTTAAAGTCGATAAAAAAAATACAAGAACGTCACCAGGCAATTGATGGTTTTATTGGTCAAGAAGCTGTTCGAGAGGAAGCTGTTTTGAGACTTAAAAATATTGGTGACATTGAGCGCTTGATGTCTAAGATTGCAACACAGAAAGTTGCTCCAAGAGAACTTATACAATTAAAGAATTCCTTACTAGAACTAATCCCCCTAAAAGCATCTTTGGTCGATTCCTCTGAACAAGTTTTACAAAGTTTAGGTTTAGGGCTTCGCAATTGTGATGAGCTGATCGGAATCTTAAGTTCTACTTTAAGAGAAGAAGCTCCTGTTAGTACCTCGAAAGGGGACTTTATAGCCAATGGTTTTTCGAAAGAATTAGATGAATTGCGGGATCTTAGGAAATCTGGAAAAGATCATTTGGATCGAATGGTCGAGCAAGAAACAGAACGTACCGGAATTAGTTCTCTTAAAATTGCCTTTAATAATGTTTTTGGTTATTATATCGAAGTTCGAAACACCCACAAAGACAAAGTACCTGAGGAATGGATTAGAAAACAAACTTTAGTAAATGCCGAACGTTACATTACAGAAGAACTTAAAGAATATGAATCTAAGATACTTGGTGCCCAAGACCGAGTCCAAACTTTAGAACTTACTTTTTATGCTGAATTAATAAAAAACATCCAGAACACATTAGAGGTTTTAAAGCAAAATGCAATTCAGATTGCAACCCTAGATTGTTTGGTTGGCTTTACTTTACTTGCCAAAAAACACAATTACAATTGTCCAAAACTAACCAATGGCAAAGACTTGATTATAAAAGATGGACGTCACCCTGTTATTGAAAATCAATTGGCAGTTGGCGAAAAATACATTACCAACGATGTTTCTTTAAATCGAGAAGAGCAACAAATTATAATGATTACAGGTCCCAACATGTCGGGTAAATCAGCGCTTCTTCGCCAAACTGCCCTTATTGTTATTTTGGCACAAATGGGAAGTTTTGTTCCTGCCCAAGAAGTATCTATGGGCATTGTAGATAAAATATTTACAAGGGTTGGCGCGAGTGATAATATATCGTTAGGTGAATCAACCTTTATGGTAGAAATGAACGAATCAGCAGCTATACTGAATAACATTACCGAAAGCAGCTTGGTGCTTCTAGATGAAATTGGAAGAGGAACCAGTACCTATGATGGAATTTCAATTGCCTGGGCAATTGCCGAATATTTACATCAGCATCCTGCAAAACCAAAAACACTTTTTGCAACGCATTACCACGAATTAAACGAGATGACGCAAACGTTTGACCGCATCAAAAATTTTAACGTTTCAGTAAAAGAGTTGAAAGGCAGTGTACTCTTTTTACGAAAACTAACTCCAGGAGGAAGTGCACATAGTTTTGGAATTCATGTGGCTAAAATGGCAGGAATGCCTAAGACTGTTTTGGCAACTGCAGAAAGAAAGTTGAAATTTCTGGAACAATCGCACCAAGAAGAAGACCGAAAAGAGGCTTTAAAAAACAGTGGCGAAGACCTACAATTGAGTTTTATAAATCTCGATGATCCACTCTTAGAAGCTCTTCGTGATGAAATTAAAAACCTTGATATTGATACGCTAACTCCTGTTGAAGCCTTAATGAAACTCAACGATATCAAGCGACGTTTAAACGGATAAATATTTTATTTTTTTCTAAAAAAAAGCTTGAGTTTTTCTTGAATTTTATATTACATTTGCACGTCTACTGCGAAAGTAGCTCAGGGGTAGAGCATCACCTTGCCAAGGTGGGGGTCGCGGGTTCAAATCCCGTCTTTCGCTCTACTACCAAAAAAACGCTCGAGTGGTGGAATTGGTAGACACGTTGGACTTAAAATCCAATGACCATTGCGGTCGTGCGGGTTCAAGTCCCGCCTCGAGTACTTTAGCCCTTGTTAATCACTTGATTTTCAAGGGTTATTATTTTAATACCACTTTTTTTGTACGATTTATGTACGGCACAAGGGAGTTAATTAATGAAAACCCCAAAAAATCCAGCCTAAACTCTCAATTTAACACCCCACCCTTCAAAATAAATCTATTTTCCTTTTAGGGATTTCCTGGTGAAATGGGTATATAACCTAAACCACAGGCATATCATCTTCAGTAAGTTCTAAAATACACTTTACCAAGAATGAAACAAGCTACTAATGAAGTAAGTGAAGAATTACCTTTGTTTATTCAGTAAGTTCAGGGAGTAGCTATCTTGTACATTTTTATATTACATTCGCACCTTATTAACCATAAACCAAATAAAATGAACAAAGTATTTTATACTATTTGTTTTTTTGTAGTCAGTAATCAAATTTTCTCTCAAACTCAATTAGGTTCTGACATAGATGGGGATGCCGGCGACGCTTTAGGTTTACCCAGCGACTGCACGATGAAAATACTGCCCACGAAACGGGCATTTATCACTACATATCAAATCCAGAGCAAGGTCAGCCAAGAGATGACTACGTACATTTCGAGATGTTGCTGGTCAAGCGAAACGGCTGGAAGTTACTTATGGAGTATCAGAAAGGACCTGCCACTGAAGAGGAGTGGGATGCCGCGGAGTAACGTGCTTGCTGATTGCCAACTAAAGCACCTTAGTGGCATTACATACAGAGACGTCAACGAATCCATGCAAAAACTCGTTAAAAAGCTACTCATAAAAATTACAGGAAAAGTGAAATGAAAAGAAGTACTTAAAATTAGACCAACAATACGATCTAGGAGGCATGGGTGAACCGGATATGAATCGTCAGCTAATATTTGTATGCGTCTTTACCATTCATTCAGAAGCCCAAACAAACATTTTATATGCTTTAGATTCCCCAATTATTTTTAAAGGAAATGATACGACAGCATATCGAGATCCTGCAGTTTTATTCCATAATAATATTTTTTACCTGTTTTATACCCTAGTTAAAAACGAAGAAGGAAAAATTTATTCATATACAGCCGAAAGACATTCGGTGGATTTGAGGAACTGGAGTCTTGAGAAAATCCTTACCACTAAAGATCAATCCTTGAACTTCTGTAGTCCCGGAAATATTATTGATTATAAGAATGAATGGATTTTATGTCTACAAACCTATCCGCGTCCTAACCATACATTGGACCAGGGCAAACGCCATGGTTCTAAGGATGCGAGATTATATACCATGCGTAGCAAAGACCTTAGTAATTGGAGTAAACCTGAAATAATCAAAGTAAAAGGACCTGATGTCAAATTTGCTAATATGGGAAGAATGATTGATCCCTATTTAGTTGAAGATAAAAACGAAAAAGGAAAGTGGTGGTGCTTTTACAAGCAAAAAGGAGTAAGTATGTCGTACAGTTACAACCTGGAAAACTGGACGTTTTTTGGACATACGAAGTCAGGTGAAAATGTATGTGTTTTGAATGAAAATGATGAATATCTCTTGTTTCATTCTCCACCAAATGGGATATCTATTAAACGTTCTTTAGATTTAAATAGTTGGAAAGATTGGGGAAACCTAATCACTCTAGGACAAGACGAATGGGATTGGGCAGCTGGAAGAATTACAGCAGGAACTGTCGTAAACCTAAAAAAGAAACTGGGTAAATACATAATGTTTTTTCATGGTTCAGGGCCTAAGTCCGAGAGAGAAGGAGATTTTGATAGAAATGCATCGATTGGGATCGCATGGAGCGATGATCTTGTCGTTTGGGACTGGCCTGGAAAAAAAGAATAATCCAGACGTCTAAAGTAAATCTAAAGACAGTGCCCGCTGCTGATTATTCATTTTTGGAGGAAACCTAATGCCTACTAATAATACTTATTAATTTGATACAGCATATTTCTGTAACAACTCTAATGAAGCATATTGAAGTGTTTTTTCATGCGTTGCTTCCAAAATAATATTTGGAGCTTTACCCGCTTTTTCGGCTTCTAGCCAACGCGAAACACATAAGCACCATTTGTCACCGGGCTTCAATCCTGGAAATTGCCAATGGGGTATTGGTGTCATCAAATCATTACCCTTTGATGCCGAATAGTCTAAGAACTCTTGCGTGACCAGTGCACAAACCGTATGTGTTCCAGAGTCTTGCGAAATTGTTCTACACAGGCCATCTCTAAAATAACCGGTAGCAGGATTGGCGCAGCAGGAGAGGAGGGGGTTTCCGAAAATATTTTGTTCCATGGCTCAAAATTATTAAAAGCAAAAGTGATTCCACCCATAAACAATACTATTTAATGAAATTATATTTTAGTGTCTTAGCGTTACAGGCAGTTTCTAAGTCTAAAAGTCAGACGGTGGATTAGTATGGACTGACGAGCTATTTTTTAATTTTAATCCGAGAACATTAGATAATGTTTTTTATTATATTGCATACCGGAACAGAACAGTATGGATGCATCACTTATTTCTTTTAATATTAATCACCAAAGTGATATTCCAAAATATCAGCAAATCGTCGACGTGATAAATAATGCGATCGGAAAAAATATCTTAAAAAAAGGAGGCGTCTTGCCCTCTGTAAATAGAATATGTAAAATAAACCAATTATCCAGGGATACGGTTTTCAAGGCCTATTCAATACTCAAAGAAAATGGAGTGATTGAATCTGTTCCAAACAAGGGCTATTATGTGGCCAATGAAACTAAAAAAGTACTTCTCTTGCTCGATACGTTCAAGGCTTATAAAGAAGTCTTATACCACTCTTTCATTAATAATTTACCAGAAAACATTATTACTGACGTTCAATTTCATCATTATAACATTGATAATTTTAAAACCATAATAAACAACAGTATTGGGAAATATTATAAATATATCGTAATGAATTTCGACGATGCAAATGTCCCTGAAATAATTTCCAAAATCAGCAATGACAAATTATTATTGATAGATTGGAATGTACATTCAAGTATAGAAAACAATTATTTATTTCAAGATTTTGGTAAGTCTTTTTCCAAATCCTTGGAGGGTGCTACAGGGCTTTTTAGAAAGTATAAGGAAATACATTTCCTGTATCCTTCTTTTACCAATCATCCTATGGAAACAATTACCTTTTTCAAGAAGTATTGTAAAGCTTTTAATTTTAATTTTAAAATAATTTTGGACTCAAAAAAATTCAATATTAAAAAAAATATTGCTTATATCAGTGTGAGTGATAGGATGTTAGGTTTGTTTTTAGAGCAGTGTAGGAATGAGAATTTTGAACCTGGAGTCGAGGTAGGTTTTCTCTCCTATAATGAAACTCCAATGAAGAAGTTTATTTATAAAGGCATCTCAGTTATTTCAACAAATTTTAATGAATTGGGCACCAAAGCTGCTGAATTCATTACAAAGGAAAAGCCAATGCAAAGTTATATCGAAACACAATTAATCATAAGAGAATCATTATAAACAATGTATTACATAGGATTTGATATAGGAAGTTCCTCAATTAAAGTAGCGCTTGTCGACGCTGTAACTGGAAAGAAAATAATTGCACTTCATGAACCTCAAGAAGAAATGGCCATCACTTCCCTACAATCCGATTGGGCAGAACAAGATCCCAATTCTTGGTGGGAATATGTTTGTAAAGCAACAAAAAGGTTGATCAAGGAGGCGAACATACCCCCAAAAGAAATCTCCGGGATTGGTATTTCTTATCAAATGCACGGTTTGGTTGTCGTTGATGAATCTGGTAAACCTCTAAGGGACTCCATCATATGGTGTGACAGTAGGGCTATTGACATCGGAAACAAGGCTTTTGAAAACATAGGAGAAGAAAAATGTGCTTCTAATTTATTAAACTCTCCCGGTAATTTCACCGCCTCTAAGTTGAAATGGGTAAAGGATAACGAGCCAGAATTGTATGAAAAAATTTACAAGTATATGCTTCCTGGAGATTATATAGCATACAGACTAACGGGAGAGATGAACACTACCAAGAACGGTTTGTCGGAAGGAATTCTTTGGGATTATAAAGAAAATAAGGTTGCAGGTTGGCTATTGGATTATTATGGAATTAATCCTTCCCTAACGCCCACTATTGTCCAAAACTTTTCCAATCAAGGTGAGGTAGATCAGAAAGGGAGTCAAGAATCGGGTATTCCCTTTGGAACTCCTGTGATTTATAGGGCTGGAGATCAACCCAATAATGCACTTTCATTAAATATTCTCAAACCCGGGGAAGTTGCTGCAACGGGAGGAACCTCGGGAGTAATCTATGCTGTTACGGATATTTTAAAATCAAAAGAATCTTCAAGGATTAATAATTTTGCCCACGTAAATTACAGCCCTGAAACTACAAACGTAGGGAAGTTACTCTGTATTAATGGAGCAGGAATTATGTACCGTTGGTTGCGAAATAATATGGGAGAGGAGTCCTATGAAGCCATGAATAAAAGAGCCTCAAAAGTCGCTGTGGGTTCAGATGGGGTGGTGGTGATTCCTTTTGGTAACGGAGCAGAGCGGATGTTAAACAGTATGAATATAGGGACTCATTTCATTAATTTAAACTTAAACCGACACAGCAGTTCCCAATTGTGTAGGGCGGCTTTGGAAGGGATTGCGTTTTCATTTGTTTATGGGATGGAAATTTTAAAAGATGACAATGCCAAAATCAATGTTATCAGGGCAGGAAATGACAATCTTTTCCGATCAGAAATTTTCTCGAATACCGTAGCTACTTTAATTGGTCATGAAATTGAAATATACAACACCACAGGTTCCGTTGGAGCTGCAAGGGCTTGTGGGTTGACCGATGGCGACTTTGAGAAGTTTGGGAATAACATCACAAAAAATGATCATGTAATGACCTTTATGCCTTTAAAAAATAAGGAACCTTATGAGATGGCTTATCAGCATTGGAAAATGGAATTAGAACAAATTTTGAACAGATAATAATTAAACACAATTAATAATATGGCAATTATAGGAAACAAAGAATATTTTAAAGGAATCGGAACAATACAATTTGAGGGAAAAGAATCGGACAATCCCTTGGCTTTTAAATACTATAATCCAGATAAAATTGTCGCTGGAAAAACTATGCGTGAGCATTTCAAATTCGCCATCGCCTATTGGCATACTTTCTGTGGAACAGGTGCAGATCCATTTGGTCCTGGAACACAAAACTTTGCATGGGATCAGTCAAATGACCCCATTCAGGCAGGTAAAGATAAGGCAGACGCAGCCTTTGAGTTTATTTCAAAAATGGGATTTGATTATTTCTGTTTTCATGATTTCGATTTGGTTAAAGAGGGGGCCACTTTTGCAGAATCAGAAAAAAGATTGGCTACCATTACGGATTATATAAAAGAGAAAAAAGTAGCTTCTGGTATCAAATTACTTTGGGGAACGGCCAATTGTTTTTCTAATCCTCGTTACATGAATGGTGCGGCTACTAATCCGGATTTTGATGTGGTTGCAAGAGCGGGAGGTCAAATAAAATTGGCATTAGATGCAACCATCAAACTAGGAGGCGAAAACTATGTTTTCTGGGGAGGTAGAGAAGGTTATATGTCGTTGTTAAATACCGATATGGGACGTGAGTTAGACCATATGGGTCAGTTTTTAACTATGGCCAGAGATTATGCAAGAGCTCAAGGTTTTAAAGGAAATTTTTTTATTGAGCCAAAACCAATGGAACCAATGAAGCATCAATATGATTTTGATGCATCAACAGCAATTGGATTTTTAAAAGAATATGGTCTTGAAAAAGACTTTAAAATGAACATAGAGGTCAATCATGCAACCCTTGCACAGCACACAATGCAACATGAATTGGCAGTGGCTGCAAAATCGGGAATGCTCGGCAGTATTGATGCCAACAGGGGGGATTATCAAAATGGATGGGATACCGACCAATTTCCCAACAACATCCAGGAGACGACAGAGGCAATGTTGGTTTTCTTAAAAGCAGGAGGTCTTCAAGGTGGTGGGATTAACTTCGATGCCAAAATCAGAAGAAACTCAACGGACCTAGCCGATCTATTCCATGCTCATATTGGAGGAGCAGATACTTTTGCTAGAGGGTTGTTGATCGCAGACAAAATAATTAATTCTTCTCCTTATGAGAAATTAAGAAAAGACCGTTATAAATCTTTTGATTCTGGAAAGGGAAAAGCTTTTGAAGCAGGACAACTTTCGATGGAAGATTTGTATAAAATTTCTAAAGAAAATGGTGAATTGTCATTGAATAGCGGGAAACAGGAATTGTTTGAAAATATTATTAACCAATACATTTAATCATGAGGCAAAAAAACTTAAAACTCTAAATGAAAAAACCGTGAATGTTGCATGGAATAAACAAAGATGCAATAGCAAGAAACCAAGTTATTACAACTTAATTGACTTGCTAAATCATTACCATAAATAACGCTTTTTGGTCTTAAAACATCTTTACTCTTATAGGGAATATAAAAAGATGTTAGAACCTGTAGATCCGTATGGATGTTAGCCTAAGGAGAAATCCACTACAGAATTTTAAGCGTGCTGAATTTTGTAAAAATTCACACAAAAGATAGGCTCTAGAACTGTTTTATAATCTAATAATATTACCCATATCAATACAAAGGGATTATGATTTAGTTTATGTATTTCATTATATAAACTTAAATGGAGATTCAATAACGGCAACCAAGGCATGCCGTATTAGCTAAAAGTAGGTAGAAATAATAGTAGTATATCAAACATAGATTATGGGGAAAGACCATGCCGTGCATGCCGTCAGCATAACCCGAAAGATTGAAACAATCAAGAGACTCTGAGACGCGGGTTTACCCCTGCCCACTGGTTTTAACCCCCAAATAAAAGGGGGTAATTAGAACCCAGCTATCTCCAGTAAAATAGGGGGTTTAGAGATATATGACTGATGAAATCAATTCAAGTTTATATCGTAAATAGAGATGTTTCTTGAGTTTGGTGTTTTATCCTGTGTTTCAAAACTCTTTAGTTTGGATAAAGCAGCTTCGACTGAATCTTCCGGAGCAAAGCAAACATTATTTTTACAAACATATATAAGGGTTTCGTTTTCAGAATAACGGTCTTTTAAAAAGGGCAGTTCACTTGCCACGCTGCTTTGCTGAAATAAAATATTTGTAAAATATTCTTTTTGGATTTCTCTCGAAAATTCTCTCGCTTTTGGACCGATCACAATTATTTCATGTCTGGTAAAGGCATACTTGACATAAAGTGAAGCCCAATGGCTATAATAGCTTATGCCATTTTCTACATCGGGCTGAATTGTTTCTAACATGCTCTGAACCCTGTTCAGGTAATCTTCTCGGTCTAACAGTTGTCCAATATCAAAAAGAGTATGGGCCATTACTGCATTTGAAGACGGTATTGTCAAATCATTTAAATCAAAAACCTTGGAGATTAGAGGATCCTTCATTTTATAGGTGAAGAATGGATTCTCCTTTACTTGGAATTTATCTATGATAATATCACAAATTTTTACACTCCAATCTAAATAATATTTTTCCCCTGTAGATTTATATAACTCCAAAGCTGCTGCTGACAAAAAAACATAATCTTCTAAAAAACCAACTACTTTTGGCATATTGTTTTGATAAGTGTGATAAAGAATATCACTTTTAAAAAGATTCTCTACCAAAAAAGAAAAAGTTTTTTCTGCTTGTAAAAGCCACTTTTCTTCACCAAACGCCTGCGATGCCTTATTAAGCCCCAAAATGGCAAGAGCATTCCATGAGGTTATGATTTTGTTGTCAACTAGGGGAAAATCTCGATCAATTGTAATTTGTTTTATGTTATATTCCCAAAATTCCTTAAGCTTTTTCCATCTCTTTTCAGTTATTTTTTTGTTGGCAGTGAATTGACTCTCGGGGTAGATTTTTTTCAAAATAAAGAGATCCTCCATAATGGGTTTTTCAAAGTCTATACCATAATAATCTAGAAAAAGTTGAAGATTATTTTCGGCAATTATCTCAATCTCATTTTTGTTAAAAGTGTAATAACCCCCCTCTCCAGAAGTATTATCGGCATCGATTGCGGCAAAAAAGCCCCCGTTATTTGCTGCCATTCTTTTTTTTAAAAAAGAAATGGTTTCATATACAATGTCTTTATAAATGGGTTTAGGGTTTTCTTTGTAAGCATCTGAAAACGTTCCAATGTTTTGAGCGTTGTCGTATAGCATTTTTTCGAAATGAGGAAGGTTCCAATAGGGATCAACACTGTAACGAAAAAAACCTCCTTCGAGTGCGTCATAAATACCACCACTTGAAATTTTATCTAAAGTTAGATTAAGATATTTTTCTAATAATGAATCTTTAGTTGTGGTTTTAAAGACTCTTAAAAAATCTAATTTGACTGGGTTAATAAATTTTTTTTCTTGAATTTCACCTCCGTAATTAAAATCTAGATTTTGTTTCCAATCTTTAACGGGATCATCAAGAAAAGAATTATTAAAAGGTTTAGTTTCTTCAGGAGGAACAATAATATTTACAGATTGAATTCCCTCGGCGATTTTTTCTGCTAATTCCGAAAGTTGATCTGGATCACTTTCGTAGCGCTTTTGAATGTTTTCTAAAATTTGCATCCATTGCTTTTTGGTATGGTAGGTTCCCGCATAAATTGGCTTCCCATTGGGTAAACATATTGCGTTTAATGGCCACCCACCAGAACCGGTCAGCAGTTGAAGGGCAGTCATATATACTTTATCTACATCCGGATTTTCCTCACGATCAACTTTGATGCTAAGAAATTTTTCATTCATCAAATCTGCGATACTTTTGTCTTCAAAAGTTTCTTTTTCCATGACATGACACCAATGACAACTTGAATAACCTATACTTACTATTACTAACTTATTGTTATCATTTTCATCCCGATATAAAATTTCATCCCAAGGTTGCCAGTTTACGGGATTTTCGGCATGTTGAAGTAGATAAGAACTTGTCTCTGAAGCTAAATTGTTTTGTTTAAGAAGAGATTTTTTGGTGGTTGTACAAGAAATTGTTAAGATAAAAAAGCAACAAGCATAGAGTTTATGAAATGGGCGCCAGCCTTTATTTTCAAATTTCGTATTGGAATATTCTTTCATTAAAAAGGTTTAATTAGATTAAAAATTTAGTTGAAATGCTATTTTATTTAATTAACTATTTTGTGTCCAAAAACGATTATCTCTGAATAAAATCAGATGGATTTTCACCATATAACTTCTTGAAAGCCGTTGTGAAATAAGATTTAGGTTCTATACCAACCATATACATAGCCTCTTTTACGCTGCTTACTTCGCTAGGACAAAGAAACTCCAATAATTAATAAAAATACCATTTTTCACCAGCGTATTTCCATAAATTTATTTTGAAGGGGTGGGGTTCTAATTACCTACTTTTGATGGGGGTTAAAACCAGTCATACCTTTATATAGATTTTTTTCTTATGTAACCACCACCCAGCAGCCCAACATATAAACATAAAAACCAATGCAAAAAAGAATGCACCGTAATACTGGCCAATCCAACTGAAGCCTATTTCATAGATATAGGTGTAGAGTGATTGATCTCCAATTACTCTGATGAAGTTCATTCCAATCGCTAGATATTCAGACAAAAGATATATGACAAGTGAATTCTTTCCAAAAACTTCAAAGAAGTGATAATTGACTGGCTTTTGAACTAGATCAATACTATAAATCAGTACGGAAAGCAGGATTATATCCAGTCCAGTTGTAAGAATAACAAAAGGGGTTGTTGCCCCGGGAAACGTATGGCCATGTGCGCCTGTTCCTATAAATGCGTTGACATAAGACGCCTTTTTAGTTTGCTCTGAACATGCTATCAGTAATATGGTCACAGCAAGTAATAGTATGTTTTTTTTCTTCATATATAGATATATTTATCTTATGATCAGTTTCGTTTATTCAAGATAATTATCATTGTATTGCTTAGGTAAATTAAGCTTAGACCGATTGTTATTTAATAAGAGAAGTTAGTTTAAAACTTCCTGTTTACACCTTTTAGATAC
>Ga0209601_1001885_pt1 | contig 13704 bp, 10 predicted proteins | sample COGITO_mtgs_1104_4_FD_184796 | JGI IMG/M metagenome (GOLD analysis project Ga0209601, IMG submission 184796) | Pelagic marine microbial communities from North Sea - COGITO_mtgs_110426 (SPAdes) (version 2) | ecosystem: Environmental > Aquatic > Marine > Epipelagic ...
GATTGAAAGTCTGATTAACACCTTACGCCATTTCTGATGATCTTTTATAAACTCATGACCCAACAACATAAAAGGAACAGACAATACACTAGTCCAGTGTTTGTGGAACTCTACTTTGAAAGTAGATATCAAAAAGAAAATCAACACCCCTACAATTGTAAATTTTAAGGCCCTATTAAAATCAGACTTCTTCTTATTCGCATAGCTTGCTGACAAAAGTGAAACGCCAATTAATGGGCCAAAAACTAAGGGCTGAATTCCAATATAATAGGCAATGCTATTCCAGCTGAAGCCCATGTCAATCCTGTTGTATAAATGGAACTTGATGGTGGCAAATTCATTCATGTACTGCCAGTAAGTATGCGGTAGCATAAGCAATACCGTAAAGCCTACAGCCATCCAAAAGGTCTTCTTCGTGAGGAGCTTGACATTGGAAAGCACGGTAAAGAACACTACTAAAATACCATGATGCTTACTCATTAAGATCAAGGCTATGGACAGGGCCAATAGAAAGACAGTCTTAAGGTTATCTTCTTTTAAATACTGTTTATAGAAGTAATAGAACAAGGCCACTCCGAGCATCAATGGCACATCTGTCTTCACCATAAAGGCGCCAGCGTGGACGGCCAGCATCCCCGCAAAAATCCAGATGAGGAGAGTGGTGTCTCGCTTTTCTGTGGTTTTCCAAACGACTAACATCGTACAGATATTGATGAGCAACATACCCAACCTGAGCCCCAATGGATTTTGCATCAGCCAGTAACCAGGAGCGGTTACAACTCCAACCATTGGAGGGTGATCGAGATATCCCCAATCTAAGAATTGAGAAAAAAGCCAATAGTAAGCTTCTTCACCATTGACTTCGGTGAAATAGTTCTGGATTAGTCCAACGACAAACCAAACTGCCAAAAAAGTATAGAACAGCTTATTGGATTGCTGAGAAGAGGATGCAGTATTCAGTGACATTTTCGTGCTTCGATATAGCGACAAAAGTAGGGCTTTTTAAGAAATCAAATTTCTTCAGCATATTTGCACTGCTAGATTAAATGGCAAACTCAGTTAATGCTCGAATTAGGGTTCAAATTTCTTAGGTTTTGTCTTGTTGGCCTATCGGGTATGTCCATAGATTATGGCATTACCTTTTTGGGCAAGGAAAAGTTAAAAGTCAATAAATACGTGGCTAATGGCGTGGGCTTTCTTTGTGCCGCTACTTCAAATTTCTTTTTCAACAAATTCTGGACGTTCAATGACCCGAACCCTGATGAACTAATGCAGTATTCAAAGTATTTGGGCTTCGCTTTGATAGGCTTGGCCATCAACACTTTGATTATTTACTTATTGATCAATAAAAAAGACATGAATTTCTATTGGGCTAAGTTAATCGCCATAGCTGTAGTCGTCCTTTGGAATTTCATCGCCAACTATAATTTCACCTTCATTTAACACACATGAAGTTATTATTGTCGATTCTACTCATGGCTGTTTTCACAACGCTATCCATGGGCCAAGACGTCCATAAAAGAGGCATAGAATCGCTAGGCATCGAAGTACAGCTTTATCCAGCTGGTACCATTGCAAACCTCAAAGCAGCCTGGGCAGTATCGACTAAATCGATGCTCATTGGAAAGGTTGGTTATAACATGGCAATGAGACAAGATTTCGGTAAACATGACAGTGAAGAAGGTGGCGGACTTGGCTTCACTGCGGCATACAAACGGTATTTAAAAACTGGTTTTTTAGGCTGGTTTGTAGAAGCCCGAGCTGGCATGTGGCTCCTGGATATTGACTGGGTGGACAACTCCCCTTCCCGATCCGGTAACACCAACATTACGGTGTTCCAACCCACTGCGGGAATTGGTTATGACTTCAAACTAAATGAGCATCTCAAACTAGGACTGATTGCGGCCTTCGGCTATGAAGTGAACCTAGCTACCAAAGGCGAACCCGTTGGTGAAGGCGGTATCTCGTTGATAGGAATTTCATTCTCCCATATGCTTGGATCAGGGCGGTCTTCCAAGACAGTTACCCGGTAGACAACTATACTGATTTCCTTCAAAAAATATCATTTCTGAATTTTCTTGGAAGGATATCTCATTTGAAGAACTATTAAAAAGAGCCAACGTTACTAGAGTAACACATTAACCCTAAATCAAAAAAAGATGACAATACGACTAGGAGATATAGCTCCCGACTTCACAGCGGAGACTACTGAGGGCACAATCAATTTTCATGAATGGCTAGGGGATGGCTGGGGTATGCTATTTTCTCACCCAGCAGATTACACACCAGTTTGTACAACTGAACTAGGTAGAACGGCACAATTAAAAGATCGTTTTGCTGAAAAAAACGTTAAGGTACTTGCAGTGTCAGTTGACAGATTGGCATCTCATAAAGACTGGATCAAAGACATTAACGAAACTCAAAATACTACTGTCAACTTCCCAATTATTGCAGATGAAGACAGAAACGTTGCGACACTTTATGATATGATTCACCCCAATGCGGACAATACATTAACTGTACGTTCTGTGTTTATCATTGGACCTGATAAAAAAGTGAAATTGACACTCACTTATCCTGCTTCGACTGGGAGAAATTTTGACGAACTACTTCGCGTGATCGATTCACTACAACTTACTGCCAACTACAGCGTAGCTACGCCTGCTGACTGGAAAGATGGTGAAGACGTAGTCGTTTCTCCGTCAATTGCGACCGAAGATATTCCTGAGAAATTTCCAAAAGGACATAAGGTAATTAAGCCTTATTTGAGAACGACTCCTCAACCTAACAAATAACCAAAAGCCACGCTGAATAAATTCAGCGTGGCTTTTTTCTCTTCAAGCTCCTAAAGTTTATTTAAAAACCTTCGCAAGAAGTGCTGAAGTCCGTGCTGCAGGGTTCTGGCGAATATTCAACTCTTCCTGTGCAATCATCACAAATAAGCCATCAATAGCCTTCTGTGTTACATAAGCAGTTAAGTCTGTTTCGACTTTCTTCACAAATGGAATCTTATTGTACTTACCCATGATATCACTCCAGTATTTAGTGGCATCCACTTTCTTTAATGAAGCGCTGATAATTGGGCTAAACTTATTCGTTAGGTCATTGGTCGTTTGACTCTCCAAAAACCTTGTCCCAGCATCTTGTTGGCCACTTACTATATTAAGTGCATCGGTAATACTCAATCCTTTGATGGCCGCGATAAAGATGTCCTTAGCCTCCACAGCAGCATCTTCTGCCGCACGGTTTAATGACTCAATCGCTTGATCCACTTCATTCCCTAAACCGAGTGCTCTCAGTTTATCTTCGACATTCTTTGCATCAGGTGGGATAGGAATTTTAACCTTAGGGTTGCCATAGTAACCGTTAAGTTCCGAGAGAATATCTACTCCTTTGCCAGTTCCTTGTACAAAGGCTTCCTTTAAGGCGTCAGCAGCCTCTTCTTTAGAGAAGGCTCCTTTTTTACTTAAAAGACTTTTTGCTTTATTCAGAATTTGTGCTTCAGCAGAATAGTTAAATAGTAAGATAAAGGAGAAGAGTATGGATAGTCTTTTCATAAGGATGTGCTTTTCACATAGATAACGTACAAGGGCATAAAAAGCTCATGAAGTCTGTGTTAATTTTTAATAAAAATAATTGAGCTAATAAAGTATAAGTTTTCGAAAGGCTATTTATCCGCCTCCATCACCAACATCACCTTTTGATTTTCAGTGATGGCGTCTACCATTCGGGTGTAGCTTACGCGCTGGCCATCTTTCTTTGACACATAGAAGTATTCTAAACCCTCAAGCTCCACCGTACATTCACCCAATTCGTAGCGAAGTGATTTTACAATTGCACCCTCAACAATAGGATTGTTATTCAGGTCGAGCAACCTAGGAGGAGTGGGTACTTTGGGTTTCTTTTTAAACAGTCCGAACATAACGTGAGATTAAAGACTAAATATATCATCTCATTTTAAACTATGAGAAGTATGAGGGCAATTCTTTCGCACATGCTTTTGATCGTCATTCCCGCGTAGGCGGGAATCTCCACAATTCTTGCACCAATTGGGAGATCCCCGATCAAGTCGGGGATGACCTACTGATTGAATAGAGATAATTCTTCAAAACCATTTCTAAAGGCACTAAAAACACTATTTTTGCAGACTTCGAATTAGATAAAAGGTTAAGCGGTAATGGCTGAATATAATCATCGTGATGTAGAGCCCAAGTGGCAGGCATATTGGACAAAAGAAGAAACTTTTAAGGCGACAAAGGATACTTCCAAACCAAAGTTTTATGCTTTGGACATGTTCCCCTACCCATCAGGTGCCGGGCTACACGTGGGTCATCCATTGGGCTATATTGCCAGTGATATTGTCTCTCGATTCAAGAGAAACCAAGGTTTTAATGTCCTTCATCCAATGGGCTTTGATGCCTTCGGCTTACCTGCCGAACAGTACGCCATTCAAACAGGTCAACACCCTGCCATTACTACGACAGAAAATATCGCTCGCTACAAAGAGCAATTAAAAAACATTGGTTTCGCCTTTGATTGGGACAAAGAAGTTCAGACTTGTGATCCGTCTTACTACAAATGGACGCAGTGGGTCTTTATGCAAATCTTTGATAGCTGGTACAACAACGACACCACTAAAGCAGAGCATATTGACACCTTAATTGAGAAATTCTCAAAGTCGGGCAATACTGACATCAATGCTGCTTGTGATGATGACATTCAAGGATTCTCAGCAGAGGAATGGAACAGTTGGTCAGAGAAGGCGCAGCAACACATATTGCTCAAATACAGACTTACTTACCTTTCTGAAACTGCCGTAAACTGGTGTCCAGAATTAGGAACTGTTTTGTCCAATGACGAAGTAAAGGATGGTTTCTCTGAGCGTGGTGGTTTCCCAGTAGTTCGCAAGAACATGAAGCAATGGAGCATGCGCATCACTGCCTATGCCGAACGATTGCTCCAAGGTTTAGATACCATTGATTGGTCTGAGCCATTAAAAGAAATGCAGCGTAACTGGATTGGAAAGTCCATTGGCGCAACACTAAAGTTTCAAGTTGAAAACTCTGATATCGCCATCGAAGTCTTCACAACTCGAATCGATACAATCTTCGGAGTGACTTTCTTATCACTTGCCCCGGAAAGTGACTTAACAAAGTCGTTAACTACTCCTGAGCAGAAAGAAGCCGTTGAAAGTTATGTAAAGCAAGCCTTTAACCGATCGGAACGTGATCGTATGACGGACGTGAAGTCTATTTCTGGCGTATTTACAGGAAGCTACGCGACCAACCCTTACAACGGAGAGAAAGTACAAATCTGGGTAGCCGATTATGTATTGGCAGGCTACGGAACCGGTGCAGTGATGGCCGTTCCTTGTGGCGACCAAAGAGACTATGATTTCGCGAAGCATTTCGATTTACCAATTGTTCCCGTAATCAATGGTGCTGACATCAGTGAAAAAGCTGATTCGACTAAGGATGGTGTAATGATAAATTCTGGCTTCTTGGACGGACTTTCGTGTAAAGATGCCATTGCCAAAGCGATCGAGTTTGCAGAAGAAAAAGGTGTTGGTAAAGGAAAGATCAACTACCGTATCAGAGATGCCATCTTCGCAAGACAGCGTTATTGGGGAGAGCCGGTGCCTGTCTACTTCAAAGATGATACGCCCTATTTAGTGGCTGAAAAAGACCTTCCAATTATTCTTCCTGAAATTGACAAGTACTTACCTACCGAAGATGGTGATCCGCCATTGGGTAGAGCAGAAAACTTTAAATACTCACCATCAGGAGATGATAATTCCTATCCTTTGGAAATGAGTACTATGCCTGGCTGGGCAGGATCTAGCTGGTATTGGTACCGCTATATGGATGCCCACAACAATGAGGCATTTATCGACAAAGACATTCAAGAGTATTGGGGAAATGTAGACTTATACATCGGTGGGTCCGAGCACGCTACAGGCCACCTACTCTACTCTCGTTTCTGGAATAAGATTTTGTTTGACTTAGGTTTTGTAAACCAAGAAGAGCCATTCAAGAAGTTGATCAACCAAGGAATGATCCAAGGAAGATCGAATTTTGTTTATAGAATCAAAGGAGAAAACAAGTTTGTCTCTTTGGGTTTAAAAGATCAGTACGAGACAACTACCATCCACGTAGACGTAAGCCTATGCCGAAACGATGTTTTGGATACCGAAGGCTTCAAGAAATGGAGACCTGACTTAGTTGATGCCGAGTTTATCCTTGAAGATGGCAAGTACGTTTGCGGCTGGGAAGTCGAAAAGATGTCCAAGTCTAAATACAATGTCGTCAACCCTGATGAGATCATTGAACGCTACGGTGCAGACACCTTAAGACTTTACGAAATGTTTTTAGGTCCTTTGGAGCAATTCAAACCTTGGAACACGAATGGTATTGATGGTGTAAATAAGTTCTTGAGAAAGCTTTGGAGACTCTTCCACGATGAGCAAGGCAACTTGAACCTTTCAGATGCCGAACCGTCAAAAGATGCGTTGAAGTCGCTACACAAAGCGATTAAGAAAGCACAAGATGATATTGACCGCTATTCTTTCAATACTTCAGTGAGTACGTTTATGATCTGTGTGAATGAGCTTTCAGCTATGAATTGCAACAACCGAAGCATTTTGGAGGGTTTAACAGTGATCATCTCGCCTTACGCACCTCACATTGCAGAAGAGCTTTGGTCATTACTTGGTCACAAGGAAAGTGTTATCCATGCGGCTTACCCTGAATTCAATGCCGCGTACTTGGTAGAAGACTCTATCGAGTACCCTGTGATGGTCAATGGTAAGATGCGTGCTAAAATAAAACTAGCCGCAGACCTTAGTAAAGAAGAAATTGAGGCCGCTGCATTAGCCGATGAAAAAGTTCAAAAATGGCTAGAAGGAAAGGCACCAAAAAAGGTGATTGTCGTCCCTAAAAAGATCGTGAATTTGGTGGTTTAATTGATTTGAAAAAGACAATTGAGCTATGATGGAATAAATAAGATTATCCTATTTCCTCCTCTAAAACTCCGGCTTCATTCTCTTCTTTAGACTTTTTCTTCTTCTCCTTTTTAGACTTAGGTACCTTATTTTTCTTTTTGAATAGACCAAAAAGACCCTTTTTCTCTGCTGTACTATCGGCAGACAAGGTGTCATATTGAAAATTCATCAATCCCATCGTATCAAGTGGGTCTACAACCACGGCTTCTTCTATGGTAAGGAAGTATTCTTGAAATCGCTTGTTGTAGGCTTCTTGCTCTACGTTAAAGCCTCCTCTAAGTAAAGGTGCATATTGTACTTGAATTGCAGTCGGGTAAGACGCCATTGCCTCCATTAACCTGGTATGTTTGGTTGTATCAAATCGATTGAGAGTCTCCTTTAGCAATGCCTGATACGCTGTCGCATTGAAATGGATGAGCTTATTTTCAAGTCCATCCAATTTGTAGAATGGTCTTTTTTTGGTGATCCTGTCAAATAAATATGGATTTTCTAGTACAGGCTTTTCTCGGCCTTGAAATACTTTCGCCCAGAGCTTCTCATTCTTTCTATTGTCATAAGTAAACCCCGCTTTCTCTTGTGCGTGAATTCGGCCGCCTTGCACTCTGAAGCCTCTTCCCGAAGTCCCCTTCGTAAATTTCTCCATCAGAGTATCCGAAGGCTCAGCTTTATAACGAAAGCCAACAGGTCTTTTGGGGACTATATCCCCTTCCACTTCGGTAAACAAGGAGTAAATGTCATCTTGCTCATCTTGGTCCAACACAAAGGCTGATCGATATGCGGGACATACCGTTTGTACTGCACACGAAGACAGTAGGCCAATGGCCAGAAGACTTATGATGATTGTTTTGTTCATTCGATTCCCCAGAAGGGGCACAATAATACTAAGTTTCAAAGCGATTAACGAAAAACACTTTGAAGAATTTTTTAACATAAAACTAACCCAGCAGTTAATCATAAGAACATCCCTTAAATGATGCACAATCATTGTAAGTTTGAAAACAGATGAAGCAATACGATTATATAATTGCCGGTGCGGGTGCGGCTGGGCTTACCCTGGCGTATGTGTCGAGGATCAAACAGGGTTTAAAGAAATCTATCCTGATAATCGATAGGGAAGATAAGTCAAAAAACGATAGAACATGGTGCTTCTGGGAAAAAAGCGATAACCTTTTCGAGCACCTAATTTTTAAATCTTGGCCCAATGCGACCTATGCGGGCACTAATTTCAAAGAGACATATAACATTGCGCCTTATACATACAAACTCATCAGAGGTATTGACTTTTACGATTTTGTAAAAAAATCTTTGAAAGAGGATGAATACATCACTTGGCTTCAGGAAGACATCCAAGAGATTGCACCAAATGGCACTGTAGTTACCGAAAACGGTTCTTATCAAGGAGAACTCGTCTTCGATAGTACTTTTGACTATCAAGATCTATCCAATAGCAAAGCCACTACACTACTACAACATTTTCAGGGCTATGTGATAGAAACAGCGCAAGATCATTTCAATCCAGAAGAATTAACCTATATGGATTTTAGTATTGATCAGGAAGATGACTGCCGTTTCGGATATGTCTTGCCCCTTGACAAAAGAAAGGCACTTGTCGAATACACTCTTTTTAATAAGACATTACTAGAAAAGGAAGCCTATAAGGTTCGCCTTGAGGCCTATATCAAAAGCCTTGGTATAAGTGAATACAAGGTTATTGAAGAAGAGTATGGAATCATACCTATGACAGATCACGCTTTTGAAATGCGAGCTAGTGATCACGTAATCAGAATTGGGATTAATGGCGGTTTTGCCAAGCCCTCCACGGGTTATACTTTTTTACGTGGACAAAAAATCATCATCAAAATGGTTGAGAACTTAGCAAAAGGCTTAGATCCTCTTAAGAACCTTCCTTTTCAAAAATCAAAATACAAGAAGTACGATGCTACACTCTTGAATGTCTTAGCTTCTAAGAAATTTACTGGTGATGAAGTCTTTACTCCCATGTTCAAAAAAAATGGTGCAAAAGCATTTTTCAAGTTTTTAGATGAGGAAACCTCTCTGGCGGAGGAACTTAAGATCATGTCCTCCACACCAATTTTAGATTTCGGAGCAGCATTTATTAAATCTATGCTGAAGTAGTCTATCTTTAGGTATGCTTGAGTTTTGGCACATCATTTCGCCTTACATTCTCCCATTGTATTACTTCATCATATTCTTTGTGGTGATCAATCTGTTACTAGAGAATAGGAACCCACTAAAAACTCACTCCTACCTGCTCTTACTTTTACTGCTGCCCGTTATTGGGGTATTGATTTACTTCTTCTTCGGACAACACCAGTTAAAGCGGAAAATCTTTGCCAAGCGAGGCCTAATCAACCAAGCTTTTGGACCGATCTACGCCAAAGAGCACTTAGATGCAAAAACCAAGGTTGATGTCAAAGTAATTAAGCCTTATAGACAGTTCGAGAAGCTCATCCGTTTTTTGAAAAACGACCTCTCTCCATTAACGCCAAATAATAAAGTAACAATACTTCGAAACGGTGAGAGTAAGTTCCCTGCTTTAATGGACGCTATTGCAAAGGCTGAAGACCACATTCATATAGAGTATTACATTTTTGAAAATGATACCATAGGTGGCCCACTGGCGGACTTGTTAATAGAAAAAGCATCACAGGGTATTGAAGTTAGGATGCTTTTAGATGGAGTAGGTTCACTGGCCTTGAAAAAAGGCTTCTTCAAAAAAATGAAAAGTAGTGGTGTACAACTGGCTGAATTTATACCTGTGCTTTTCCCATCTTTCACTAGTAAAATTAATTATCGAGACCACAGAAAAATTGTTATCATTGATGGTAAAATTGGCTTCACTGGCGGCATCAATATAAGTGACCGATATGTTAACAACGGAAGTCATCCAACTTACTGGCGCGATACCCATCTCAAAATTGAAGGAGATGCGGTTAAGACACTACAGTTCCTTTTCTTTTTGAACTGGCAATTTGTGGTACAACACGAACTTGAGACACACCAAAAATACTTTCCAAAATCAGCGCATGTTGGTGACCATTATGTACAGATCAATGCGAGCGGCCCCGACTGGGAACTGGCCAGCATTATGGACTCTTTTTTAATTGCGATTACTTCGGCTAGGAGTTCGGTCAAAATTGCCACACCTTACTTTATCCCCACCGAGAGTATTTTAGATGCCATTATTACGGTATCAAAAAGCGATATCAAGGTCGAGTTAATGATTCCTTATGAGTCAGACTCTTGGATAGTCAAGTCAGCTTCCTTTTCTTTTATAGAGAAATTACTAGAAGCAGGTGTCAATGTTTATTTCTACAAGAAAGGTTTTTTACATTCAAAAGTGATTATGATCGATGAATCCTTTGCCTCTATCGGCACTGCGAATATGGATTATAGAAGTTTTGACCTTAATCACGAGGTGAACACCTATCTATATGACAGCGATCTGGTAGAAACCTTGCTAGATCAGTTTGAAGAAGATAAATTAGTAAGCATCAAAATCACACTCGAGAACTGGCGAAAACGCGGACTCAAAGAAAAACTAAAAGAATCCATTTGTAGACTAATGGCACCACTACTATAAATACCAAGCATGAAAAGTCAATATACCAATCTCGATACCCTCAAATTCTTAATTCACAAAGTTCACCATACGGATAGTGTATTGGGAAAGGGTAGGTTTGAAGCATACGACCCTGCATCGGTGGACATGTTTCTTGACTCTATCGAATCATTAAGTGATACGGAGCTCTTCCCTTTCATTAAAGACATGGATGAAAATCCTTCAGTCTTCAAGGATGGGAAAATCACCATTCACCCCCAATTCAAACGTATTTTCGAGCAAGCAAGAGATTTAGGTCTAATCGCTTCTATATTCAACGAAGAAGATGGTGGCTTACAAATGCCAAACACACTGTTTCATGCGGCTTATTATATCATGGAAGCTGCTAATAATCATGTGACAGGCTACTTAGGCTTAACAACGGGTGCTGCCAATCTTATTGCGACTTTCGGAAATCAGGCTTTAAAGGATGAGTTTTTAGACAAAATGCTCAGCTTAGAATGGACTGGATCAATGTGCTTGACCGAACCACAAGCAGGTAGTTCTCTTTCAGACATCACTACAAGTGCGACCCCAACCAAAAATGGCAGTTATCTAATCAATGGCCAAAAGATATTTATCTCTTCGGGAGATCATCAGTTTGCTGATAACATCGTGCATTTACTTCTTGGACGAGTCGTTGGTGCACCAGAAGGAACAAAAGGAGTATCGTTATTTGTAGTGCCGAAGTTTAAGGTGAATGAAGCTGGTGAGTTTGAAGACAATCATGTTATTACAGCTGGAGAATTCGAGAAACTAGGTCAGAGAGGTTATTGCACCTCCCATTTAGTGTTTGAAAACTCAGAGGCTTGGTTGGTTGGTGAAGAAAACCGCGGACTAACCTACATGTTTCAGTTGATGAATGAAGCACGGATCGCTACGGGTAGAATGGGCGCTGGTATTGCCTCGGCAGCTTATTATGCCTCGCTACAATATGCCAAAGAAAGACCTCAGGGAAGACAGCTCACATCCACTGGAGATAAAGATTTACATCAAGAACAAACCCTTATCATCAATCATCCTGATGTAAAAAGAATGCTATTACATCAGAAAGCCATTGTTGAAGGTTCGCTGAGTTTGGTTTTACAGGCTTCTCACTATTTAGACAAGGAAGAACTAGCAGAAGGAGAAGAAAAAGAGCGGTATCATTTACTCCTTGAATTGCTAACACCGATTGTAAAGACCTACCCAGCCGAAAAAGGTATCGAGTCGGTTAGCCAAGGCTTGCAGGTGCTTGGTGGATATGGCTTTTGCCAAGACTTCATTCTTCAACAGTATTATAGAGACATTAGAATCATATCCATTTATGAGGGGACCACAGGTATACAATCACTCGATCTGCTAAGTAGAAAAGTAAACTTAAAGAATGGGAAAGTGCTTCAGTGGTTTGCGGAAGAAATCACTGAAACCATTCAGGAGGCTTCTCAAAACCCAGACTTCTCTGTTTATGCCAGTGAGTTAGGACAGAATTTAAAAATGATTCAGCAAGTATTGACCGAACTAGCCCCAATTGCCCAAAAAGGAGATTATGAGCGGTATCTGTCAGACGCGACTATTTTCATGGACTTATTCGGAACAGTGGTCATCGGTTGGCAGTGGCTAAAGATCGCTAACACAGCTCAAGAAGTAATGAAAGCTGATAGTAATCAGAAAGTAGCCATGGAAGGAAAAATCCACACGATGAAATTCTTCTATAAATATGAGATGAGTCGTACCAAAGGATTAGCAAAAACCATGATGAATCAATTGGCGCTCACCCTTGACTTTGACCTAGATTATTTAAACTAAACTAGGTCGACAACCCCTATATTTATTGAAGCAATAGTCTCTGACGCTACCCTTACATTAGAAAAATCCAATGTTCAAAAAACGACTTAGTTTATACTTTTTAATAACCATAATCGGCTTTACTGTTGTAGCTCATGGACAACAAAAAGAACCAGCCCCCTATGTAATACTCATATCACTAGATGGGTTTAGGCATGACTATGTCGAAAAATTCGATACACCACACCTACAAAAACTTATTAGCCAAGGAGTGAGTGCGAAAGCAATGCTTCCTTCCTACCCTAGTAAGACTTTTCCAAATCACTATACGATTGTCACTGGGCTTTACCCCGATCATCATGGTTTAGTTGATAATAGCTTCTATGATCCTGAATTAGACTTACAATACAGTACTCGAAACCGATCGGTTGTTGAGAATCCTGCCTTCTATGGTGGCACACCACTTTGGCAGCTCGTCCAACAAAAAGGAATGAAATCGGCTTCTTACTTCTGGGTTGGATCTGAAGCTCCGGTTACTGGTAGCTTTCCGGATTACTATCATATTTATGATGGTGCGGTACCAAATGAAGCCAGAATTAATGCTGCTATTGATTGGCTAAATCTTCCAGCATCAGAGCGACCGAACTTTATGACACTATACTTTTCATTGGTAGATAGTCAGGGCCATGCTACAGGCCCTAATGCTGAGGCTACAAAGCAAACAGTATTAGAAGCAGACCGATTGATTGGCTTGTTGGTAGAAAAGCTTAAAACAGTCGATTTACCAGTGAACATTATCATTACCTCTGACCATGGAATGCATGAAATTGCACCAAGAGACGAGGCTTATCTGACAGTCTCAGATTTGCTGAAAGACTTTGATCGAGATAAATTTCGATTTGTTGGCAACGGGGCGCATGGCCACTTCTATGCTCAAGACAAATCCTACCTTAATGAAATAGCCACTGCATTACGCGCTAGACCCGACAATGCTAAGTTTGAAGTATTTTTCAAGAGTGAAATGCCAAAAAACTGGCACTATGGGACTAATAAGCGAGTGGGTGATCTATTCATAAAAATCAATCCCGAACATTACCTAACCTCATCCGGTAGAAAGGCGGGTATTATTGCCAATAACGAATTTCATGGAGAGCATGGGTTTGACCCAGATGAGACCGAGGATATGGGAGCGATTTTCTACGCATCAGGTCCTAGCTTCAAGTCAGGGATGAAAATCGGTAAGTTTCGTAATATCCATATCTATCCATTGATCGCTAAAATCTTGGGAATTAACTCACTACCAGAGATTGATGGA
>Ga0209601_1001941_pt1 | contig 13443 bp, 19 predicted proteins | sample COGITO_mtgs_1104_4_FD_184796 | JGI IMG/M metagenome (GOLD analysis project Ga0209601, IMG submission 184796) | Pelagic marine microbial communities from North Sea - COGITO_mtgs_110426 (SPAdes) (version 2) | ecosystem: Environmental > Aquatic > Marine > Epipelagic ...
TAATAAAAACATCAATGTAATAAATTGCCGTTGCACTGGTGCAACTTGCTGACACAAATACTCTATGGCTTGTTGCATCTTCAAAAAACGCACTACTTGGCGTTACTCCAAAAGCTTCAACGTAATTAACAGGTTGTATTGTAAGTGTTTCTTCTGCTAAATCAAAGTAGTCTTGATATACTGCTGAACTTGGATTACTTGCATCTTCTCCACCTGTTGTAAAATCTACATCTTCCGTAGTTGTGAAAAATTGAAAGTCGTTTGCATTTTGACAATACAAGAAACAATTTTGAAATCTTTTATCTGTTAAGAAAGTTCCATCAAATGTTACTCCGTATTTCCCTTGCATAGCACCAAATATTGCAGCTAATCTTATGGCTGGAAATAATTCATTATATGCAATAGCACCTGTATTCGTGTTTATGTCGTTTACTCCTGCATCGTCATAAGTTAAATATCTTCTTGTGATTAGTGGATAACGTACAACGTAATTTGTAGCACCATCCGTAACTCTATTTTCTACTTCTGTTGCCGTGTAATCGTGTGCATATATATTTAAAAGTGTTAAGTCTTGAAGTTTATCGTCTGCAAACTTGTCTTTTAAACTTGTGATATCTCCGTAAAAAGTAATCTGATAACTATAAGGTTGGTTATCTTTTACTTCCGATTTTTCAAGGCTTATTTTTCCACGTCTAAATGTTGTTAAGTCTATTTCAATATACGCATCTCTTCTTATGTTGTAGTCTATTGTGCTATTTACATCATTCTGATAGAAGTGTTCAAATATTGCATCGTTTTTAATTGAACTCGGAACTGAAAAGCTTTGTGAGAAATCGGTAAATATTTTACTTATATCGCTTATGTCTTGCTGCTTACTTGTGACGCTTATTATTTCGTCTTTGAATAAATCAAGTCTTTGCCCCTCTATGTATACTTGTACAGTTCTCATTAAACTACATTGTTAATTAAATCGTAAGCAAATTCAAACTCCATTTCGTAGTTAATCATTCCATCGTTTATTCCTACTTGTTTTTGAAGTGATTTAGTTTTGGCTTTTACAGGAGTGTAATTCGTGTTTACCTCGTAATCTAATAGAAGCACCTTTTCACTCAATAACATCTGTTGTATATAATCGCCATAGTCATCATTTACCCATCCTGTATTCAGCTTAATAGTTTCTTTTGCGTTTATGTTAAACTCCTTGAATTGTCCATCTCCAGAAAGATTTGGATAGTAAGGTAATGCGCTTGGATTGAATTTGTATTCATTAGTCTTTACGTTTATACTTCTTTTCTTTACTTTTTGAAAGAATATTCGCGACCAACTTCCATAACGATTAATAAAGTCCACAACTACTGGCTGGTATTTTGGTTCGCATTGTGGCTTAAAATATGCAGTCCACCGTTCTGTTACACCACCTATTAAGATTTCTACTTTGTTTCCGTTTGGTGCATAAGTTAAATATGCTCGTGCATAGCTTTTTACTCCATCAGTAGTAGCCGTTTCTGTAAACGTTGCACCTGTTACTAAATCAGTATACTTAACAACATCTCCTATACTTAACTCACAATCGAAAGACCCCCACAAACCATTACCTTGTGTTGTTGGTATTGTAGCATCATAGTTGTAAAAATAAGTACCCTCATCTAAAAGTGCTATTGGTGTTGTTGAATTGTATCCATCCATATAGTAGTTATAGCCATCTACAAAAGTTCCTGTTTCTGTTGTATCTAATACATACGATCCACCTATTAAGTTATATGACTTCACTTCATAGTCTACTAAATAATCCGTGTTTGTGTCTATGCCATAAGCTAAACCTGTCGCATTTTGCCACGTTGTAAAAGAATAATATTCACGAACATAAGGCGAAATATTGTAAAAAGTTTTAGTGTTGTTAGAAGCTGGAATTAATTTAGATAGTGTGTAAGTTGGATTTGCAGTTCCTACATCAGCAGCTAAAAATAATTCAATTTTACTTCCTGTTTGTGTAGCATCGTCTACTTCTATAATGTATGGACTTCTTGATAATTTCATTTTAGTTGTTTAAAGTTTTCTTCAGTAATTTGATTAAATAGTTTTTCCATATCAAAGCCGAACATTTCCATAAGTTCATCTGGCAGCTTATTGTAATACTTTTCAAATGGCTTTGTAAAAAACAAGCTTGGCTTTAAGCCTTTGGAATATATGCTTCTTGCTATAATATAACCCATACTCTTATGGCTCATAAATCTGCCTGTCTCTTTATCTTTCCATTGAAAGCCTTTACGCTTGGCCCATTTTGCCATAATGCCAGACATACCACCGTTTGCCTTTCCTATTAGTGAACTATTTGTTCCAAATTTATAAGGCGATTTGTTTTGTCCGTTTCCTTTGTTAGAACTTTTATTTCCTTTTACACCTTTGTCTTTATAAAATCCGTATTCATCCATCTCAAAAGAAATTTGAATACTATTTTTAGATTCTTTAACATATCCTTTTAAACTATTTGCAAGATTTCCTGTATCTCTTGGAATACCTTTTTTTGCTTCACGGATTACATTATCCTTGAAGTCATCTAATAGTTCTTGTATGTTATTAAATTCTGCCATTAACAAATAGTCATTGAATTGCCGATTAAAATATCACAGGTTAATGTTGCGCCTGCAAGTTTATTTTCAAACCTTTCTGTAAAAAATTCTGCCGTTGGATTGCCATCTACTTGAAAGGCATCTGTATACAAAGTACCTCTTCTTAATAACTCATAAACTCTGTTTAATACTGCCATCATAGTATTTAATACATATAGTTCGTTATCGTTGCCATCAAATTTATTTAGTGTTTCGTCTTTTGATATGTCTGTGATATCCATAGCCAAAATACTTATATTGTATCTTATTACGTTTTCTTCAAACGTGGCTTGATTTACAATCAAGTGAACTAAAGGAAATATTGTTTGCTTGTTTAAGTCAACGTCAAAAATATCGCCTTGTGTAACGGTTTTTATTAGTTCATCGTTATCGAAGTGTGTTTTTAGTTTGTCTATTATATCGAAGTAGTTCATAATTATTTCATTTGTCGTTTTAGTTCACGGCTTTCAATTTCGTTTTTTTGTTTGACGAAAGATAAATATGTGAGACATTTAGTAAGTCCGTATTTTGTAACTGTGTCAAATTTTGTAAGGTCGTTGCCAGAGAGTCCATATATACTTGAATACCAACCCCATTGTTTGCCAAACTGAACTCTTTCTGAAAATTCGTTAAATCCTTCGTCTTCATCAGTTCGTTCTTCAAATAAGTTAGAGTAGCTTGTAACAATTCGCTTCCTAAACTCCAAAAAAAAACACTTGCACTTATTGCAACATCTAAAGGCGCAAACTTCATCAAGTCCTGCATATCTTCATTTGGCTCGTAGTCTATTATCGAATACTTGTCTTTGTGCTTTTCTTTAATTGGCCTAAACATTACTGCCATCGCCTTGTGATATGTACTCCAATCTTTTAAGTGGTGTTCTAAATCGACATATTCGCCAAAGCTGATGTTCTCCAGATTAGGAATAAATCCAAACTCTATGTTCTTTATTTTAAAGTTTCGTATCAGTTGTGGCTTTTCACTAAACACTTCTGTAAAGTGCTTGATCAATCCGTTTAAATCTTTTAGTTTAATCTTTGCAACTTCTCCTAATTGTAAGCCACAAAATATTTGAATCATTTTATTTGCAATCAGTTCTTCGTCGTTACTCTTTTCTTTCATAGCTACAAACTCTTGATACCTTGATAGTGGTATTTCAGATAGTGAATTTGGCAGCAGTATATCTAACTTCATAATATAATAACTTTTTTTTCGTGTTTTTGTACTTTACAGAATATTATAGCTTCCGTAATTCTTATTCATTCCTAACGTTTCCATTTCGTGATAACGTACTGCATCAATCGCGTGATTGAAATTATCTACAGGTTTGTTTAAACGTTTTCCTGTCTTGTCTGTGTCCCAACAATATGATCGAAGTTCTTTGATTAGGCTGGTGCTATTAGAAGTAACTAAATAGTTTTCACGTTGCATTACATCAATACCGTAATTGATACTATCACGTCCTTTCGTAACGCCTTTAATTGTGATTCCATAACGTTGTATATCTGCTATACTTTTTGGCTCTGCTGAATCTGCATAGCACGGCACGTTGCTTGGAAGTATTTTTGCTATGTCGCTATTTAATAATCCTGTTTGATATGTTACTTCGTTTAGGATTCGTGTTTCGTTATGTTTGTATACTTCTATAATTGATGTCGGATCGTTTGTATAACCAAAGTCAATACCTATGCCTATTAGCCTGGCCTCGTCTGGTATTGTATCAATCTGCTTCCAATTACTAAAGACAACGCCCTCTAATTGACCCATTTCGCCATCTACATAAACACGTACCCAATTCTTCCAATAGTTGCTTGTAGCAGCTTTCTTTATGTTCTTTTCTATTTGGCTTATGATTCCGTTATCAAGTGCTTCGTTGTCTTTGTATGTTAGGATAATCTTTTCTGCATCTTCTTGATCTTCTATTTCTGTTTGTACCCAAAATTCAGCAGTAGGATTGTAATCCAAGAAACATTCGTCTTTTGTTCTAATTGACAATTCGTTATAAGATTCAAAGCTTACACTATTGCACTCGTTTATGTAAAGTATTGAACGCCTACCACCTCTTAACTTACTTGAATCGTCTGCACTAAAAAATTCTATAAAACTGCCGTTTGCAAATTCGTATTTTAGAAGTGACTTGTTAAATCTGTCATCTACAAACCTGTTTATTGATTTCATAATCTTTACGAAATCTCTTAAAGCACCTCTTCTTAAGTGTGGAATAGATTCAGCTACAACGCTTATTTCTGTGTTTGGTGTTTTGGCTGCTCTGTCTATTAAGATAGGAAGTATGCCGTATGTCTTTCCTGCTGATGTTCCACCTTGAACAATCTTAATTCGTTTTTTTAACGCAAGTATTTTATTTATTGCCGTTGTTCTTTGAAACATCTGGAAAAAGTGGTTGCTCTATATTCGTTTGTTCTATCTGTTCTTTTAAGCTATTTAATCGTGCAGTAATGCTTGGATTGTATTGGCCCACCATACCACCTTTAATTTGATCGTCGCGTATTTCCTTGCGTATACGTGTAGAGATAGTACAGAAATCTTCGTATCTCTTTTCTGTATTCTCTAAATAATGCTTTGCCGTGAAGTTAAATTTCTTATGGCAGTATAGTTCAAAGCCCTCTATTGTTAGTGGTACTTCTAATGGTTCTCCTACCATATCTCCTGTTCTTTGGTTTAAGTGATATTTAAATCTTGGATTCGTTTTTGTGTAGGTTTTGTATGCGTCAAAAATGTCTTCTAATTCTTGCGCGTCTTTTAGTGATTTAGGTCTTCCTTTTTTTGCCATCTTATTAATCTTCGTAAGTTTCGTATACTTTCTTTATTCTGTTATTGATATCTCTTAAACAACTTGCGCAGGTTGTGTACTGTTGTTTAGTTCTGAATACTCTATTGTAAATTACTAATAAATCTCTTTGTTCGCTTGGCTTCATTCTATTGCTATCTTTTGAAAACCATTCTTTTAAATATTCGTATTCGTCTTTTTGTAGGCACTCGGCTTTAAATCTTCTTGGAAATAATGCGTTCAATTTTTCCTTACGTTCTTCACATCCACAGTCATCTCCTGCCAACCATTTAATAGCTTTCTTTATTCCTGTCGCTTCTGTTACCTTTTCGATAACGTCGCCTAAACCCTCAACAGGCTGCTGCTTCTTCCAGTCTTTGTATTCTTTGGATCGTTTATCTAATCCTAAATAATATTCTTCGTTTTTTTCCATAATCAAATTAATTCGTAATCTTCGTTTTTATAGTCTTCGTAATCTTCATTCAGATTTTCTTTTAGTTTTCCTTTGCAGTATTTTATTGTTTGAAAAATACTGCTTGTGCTTATTCGTGTTTCATCTGCAAGTTCACGCATACTCATTCCACTATCAAAATAATGTTTAAATAACATTTCGTCATACCAATGCCAGGTTTCAGCTTCTTCTTTGACACGTTTAATTAAACCACTAAAGGCTTCTTCTTTTGATATATAGTCATAAGTTACGCCAATGTCTTTGCGTTCTTCTATATTAACCATCTGGTGCTTGTTTCGTTCTTTTGTCAAATCTTTGAATATGTTTCTTAAAGTAAAGTGTATGTAGGCACGGTTAAGTGTTCCGTTTTTTTGTATAACCTTTTCCCTGTCTGCGTACTTGTGTAATCTTATATACATTTCTTGAACGATATCTTCGGCGTAGAAGTCTTCTCCGTAGCTTTGTACGATTCTTAAATAGTCAGCGTGAAATTTAGCAACTTCTTTTAACCAGTTCATTGATTAGATATTAAACAAATGTAACGATTATTTTCTAATAGTGTATAGACGAAGTTTTTAACGAAACGTTGTGAATAAAAAAAAGCACCTCTTTCAAAGTGCTTCTTCCGTTTTATAGTTTATAATCTAAAAAGGCAATCCATCTAAATCTGATTGTTGTGCGTCGTGCTTTGCATCTTCGTTGCCACCGGCTTCAACTTCTGCTTGGTACGGCTTACTAAACTTTGCACTAAAATACTTTACACCACTTTTACTTTCATTTAGCCATAGTGCCACTTCTTTTTCTACTCCATCAATAACGGCCTTACCTTTGTAATCTGGTTGTGTTTCCGTTTTTTTGTAATCGTTTTTAAAAATTGCACCTGTGTTGTTCTTTTGTTCCATAACTTAATCTATTGTTTTACTTATTATGTATGCGCTTAACGTCTTTCGTTTTCGCCTGGCTTTTTCTTTTAAAAGCTTCTTCTCTTCTTCTGTTACTCTTATTGTAACAATATCAGTCTTTCGTGTTTTCATATTAAAATAATCTTTGTTGTGAAATATGATCTTTAATTCGTTTTATTGAAGCTTGATAATATTCTTTGTCAAGTTCACAAGCAGTTAATTCAAATCCTCTTTCGTGAGAAGCCAATGCGATTGAGCCACTACCTAAATGCGTGTCAAGTATTTTATCGCCCTCTTTTGCATAATGCTTTAATAAAAAATTGTAAAGTTGTTTAGGTTTTTCCGTTGGGTGTATTTTTTTTGTATGGTTATGTTTATGTATTCCGTAGTCAAACATTTTTGCAGGTTTTTTTAATCCCATACTTACCCACGCATACTCACAAGTAGCAAAATTCTCAACAGTTTGCTTTTTATTCCATATACAAAAATACTCACTTGGAGGCATAACAAAATTGTTTGCACCCCAAACTATTTGATTTTTACTTACTCTAAAAAGTTCATCCCAATATTCTTTTGTTGGTTTATTATCCCATTCAATTCCTTTTTCTGCATTTCTTTTATCTGTTTTAAATCGTGTTGTTCCAAAACCTTTTTTAAACCTTTTTATTCCATAAGGTGGGTCTACTATTGCCAAGTCAAAATAATTATCCTCATACCTTGACATTAAATCCATATTATCTTCATTAGTAATTTGTATTTTATCCGTTACTTTCAAGAAATTAATGTTTTGTAATATTCTCTACATTCTTTTATTCTGTCGTAGATAGCTTTAACAACGTCTTTATCATATCTTACTTCAAACGTTTTTATTCGTTTTTCTGTTGGTATATGGTCAAAATTGTGTTTGGCTTCTACATCTGATCGCAGTTCTTCTGATTCATCTATTAAATGATTCTTCCAATGTTCACGCCTTACTTCGTCTTCAACGATTTCATCTGGTGTGTTTACTAAACAATATGCAAGAACACTTTTACGTTTCTTACATAAAGCCATATAGCCCTGTAATTGATAATAGTAATCTTTGTTTGGTATATCTTCGGCAAAGAAAGGAAACGTTGTTGCGTCGTAACTACTTTTTACATCTAAAAGTATACTATCCGTGTTTACGTCTGGTGTACCTGTAAGAAAATCATTGTTAAAATGTTCTTCGTTTTTATACATCAATCCAAAATCTAATACTTCTTGTGCTAATGAAATACTTTCATCTTCTACAAGATTTCCTTTGTCGGTGTAACGGCTTGAAAATTCTTTTCGTATTCCGTACATTTCTTCTATTGCCAATTCTTGTAAGTAGGTCTTGCAAGTCTTACTCAATACTTCGGACTTGCTTCTGCTATTGGTCATTATCTTGCCAAGTGCTGAACATCTAATCTTCAACATAACTCTAAAGCTTTAACTTGTAAAGGCGATAAATCAAACTCTTCTAACTTGGCTTTGTTTATCTTGCCATCTTGTAACGCTTTCAATGCGTCTTCGAATCGTTTTTTAGTTAGTTTTTCTTTCTTTACTTCGTTTTTATTATGCGTATTTGTTGTGTCTGCGTCTTTCGTATCGTCTATTAAAAACAATCCGTTAAGTGCGTACTTTCTTGCATAACTTGAACTACTGCCAAATGCTTGTGCGATATCCATTCCTTTTCTATTTGGATCAATTCCTGCCTGTGCTTTTACTGCCTGCATCTTTGTGCCGTCTGTAATCATAGCAGTTGATTCTACATACATATAGCCTGCTGCTTCTTTTACTTCGTCAGTTAGATTTAGTGCCAATCCGTTTAATAATGGCTTTACTGCTTCAAGTATATCTTCACAACTCCTGTACTTGTAGTTTCCAAATTTGTTAAACTGATTTTTTGGTGCTTTTAATTCTTGCTGGATTTTGGCCAGTCTTCCAATTACTGTGTCTTTCATAACATTATTTATTTTTTGTTTATACAAATATAACTAAATAATTCGACTTTTGTATATACTTAATAGACAATATTCTTTTTGTGTTTTTTCCGTGTTTTTGAACTCCGTTGTTTTTGGCATCCTATTATCTATTATCCAATTTGTTTTAACCTTTCTTAAATCAAAACAATATATTCCTTTAGGTGTATAGTTTATATATAAGGGTATTTCATCGTATAAGATATGCTTTACCATTAAGTAAATGTATTTGCTTCTTTCAAGCATTAAATCATTGTAGTGTTTTTTTCTACATTTTAATTCTATTCGTGTTTTTCTGGAATGACTAAAGCAATCGTGTTTAGAATATTTGTCTTTGCTCATTTCTAAATCGTGCCAATACTTTTTTAAATACTCAAACAAATCACTTTCCGACATTTTTCTTTTTCTGTTTGTATTCTTCAATGATCGCTTTTAATTCTTCTCTTGTGTACTTTCTTATCTTGTGTGCTTCTTCGTGTAATTTTATTAGTTCTTCGCCTCCTATTCGTTTTTCTATACCTATTTGATAGTTTAGTAAGTTTCCGTGTTTGTGTTGGTTACAAAATACACATTGACCGTGAACATTATTCTCATCGAAAGTTACGTTCTTGTGGCTTGTACTAAAGTAGTGTCCAGCATCGAATTTACTTCCTAACGGCTTTTCACAACTTACACAAGGTTTATGCTTATCACGTTCTCTTATGTATGCGTTAAAGTATACCTGTGCTTTTTTAGTTAAGCTTTGCACCGTTTCTAATTCGTCTTTTAGTCGTTTCTTTTCTTTCTTCCAGTTCTTGACCTTTGCAGTTTCTACCCATACCTTGACACAATCACTTTTAAAGCAATACTTTTGGTTAAAGTGTTTTACTTCAAATTTTTCTTTGCAGTTTTTACATCGTGGCATTATATACCCTTTTTTAAGTTTTCTACTAAAATATTTAGCTTTTCTAATTCGTGTTTTTGTTCACTTATAACCATCTGTAAACGTAAATTACTTTTACATTCTAATAAATATTGATCTTCAAACTGCATAAACACGGATTGAAAATAGCTGATGTCTTCAAGTGAATCTAACATAGAATCTATCAAGTCTTTACGTTCCGGATGCTTTGCTTGTAACTCCTCTATACTACTTGTGAACTTTATTATTGTTGTTTGTAGGTTTATCTTTGCTTTTAATATTTCTAAAGTATCCATTTATTCGTGTTTTGGTTGTGCGTAAATCTTATTATAAACATTCGGCAGAGGATTATCTTGTTCATAATATAGAAATTTTTCTTTATCAAACCATAATTCAAGTTGGCCTATGTTACCAACTGAACGTGGCTTAATCTTATTGAAGTTTATAACGGCTTGGTTGTAGCTTAAATCTTCTCTATGTACCGTTATCATACACTTGCCACTATTAAACCACTCACTTCCACCTTTTAAATCGTATGGACTCGGCACGTTTCTTTTTCCGTTTACTTTTTCAGTTAGTTTAGGATGAATAATTGTATGTAAGTGCAAATTGTTATCTTCTGCTATTTGGTTTCTATAAGGAAGTACTACTTCTAAATATTGTGCATATCCTCCATACTCGTTATACGGATGGCTTAAGTCTTTCCAACTATCAATACTTGCAGTTTCTAATCCGTGTTTTTGTTTAAGTTCTACTGCATAATCATAAAATTCAAACGGTGTTAATTTGGCTTTAACATCGTACTTCGTTAGTATTTTAAAGTGTTCAAAAATCCAATCTAAACTATTTGTTATTTCTTTGTCTTTGATCACATTCCTTTCTAAAGGATTAAAACTTTTGCCTGTTAGCTTGTGAATTAAATCGGCAACTATTTCAACATTACTTCCTACATCTGGAAAATAAACAAGATGTTTCCATCCATAAAACTTACTTGTATTAAGTAGGCACTCCATTAATACCTGTGTTTTACCACTCATCGGAAATCCTGTCCAATCTGTGCAGTTGCCTAATTGCATAGAATAGAACTCATCCATTCCTTTCCAACCTAAATACTTGCCTTTGTTGTTGTAGTTATCTCTATGCTTGTATATCTTATGTAATATATCTTTTGCTTCTGTTACCTTATAACCTTTCATTGCCACGGTGCTTTAAATCCATTAGTACTTTCTACTTCCTTTTTTGTTTGTTCTTTCTTCAGCCAATTTTTAGCAGTTAAATATAAGCTTTTATAGTTCGTGTTTTTCTTGAAGTTTTGGATCGCATCGCATACACCATCAATTTGTTGTTTAGTGTAATCATTTTCTAATTTGTTAAACTCATCTAAAGACATAGACAAATGGCCAAAGGCCCTATATATATCTTTATCATTTACATTATCATTAACATTAACATTTACGGCTATGTTTGCCATTTTCTTTTTAGCACTTTTAGCAGGTGCTATATTCTGCCATCTTTTATTAGCACCTTTCTTTCCTGCTTCTCGTTTCTTTTCTCTTATCTGTTCGTATTTTTGTAGGTCACGTTTTAAGTTTTGTTTTATCGGCTCAAAACATAAATCTGTTATAATGTCTTCGGTTTCTGGATTAAGGTCATTAACGTACTCTAAAACGTGTTTAAATAGCTTTCCTGCCTGTTCATCATTTAACTTCTTGACCGTATGCAATAAGTCGCAATAAAGTAAAAAGCTTTTTTTATTTTCTGCCATAAATTATTGGTTAAAAAAAAAGTATAACGCTTTCGGTGGGTAGGAACACTTACTTACGCTATACTCTAAATATTTTGATTGTCCTACCAACTCCACAAATATACTAAATTAATTGTATTCGTATAAATTGCCGTTCATCCATTTAATATCTTTAAAATTATATGTAAAAAATTCTGTATTATCATTGTTTTTTTTATGTTTATAATCTTTGACAAAAGTTAATTTTCTAATAGCTTCAACATCAGCCATAAAAACTTTTATTAATCTATCTTCACATTCATTCATATAAGCATAAAAATAAACTTGTGCCTTGCCCTCCATAATTTTATCTATTTCAGTTTTTCCATTATTTTTTGATTTACTTCGTATTGTCAAATCTTTGTACTTTAAATATTTATTTTTTCTTATTCGCACAGAAATAGTAAAATCTAAATTAAAAACTAAATCAAAACTTAAATTGCTATCTTCTTCGTTTGTACTTGGTCTAAACTTAAAGTATTTTGTAAGACTTGGTAAAGCTTTTGAAATATGTTGTTCTATTTCTTTTTTAAATTTGTTTTCTAAAAAACGTACATTATCCATTTATAAAATTATTTGCTACGTTAAACATTTCTTTATCTAATTCAATACCTAAACTTTTTAAATTCATTTGATTACAGGCTTTTATAGTGCTTCCACTACCCATAAAGGGATCAACTACAAAATCATTTTTTAAAGCACTTACCCCTAATATTTCTTTTATTAGTTCTACTGGTTTTTGTGTTGGGTGTACTAATTTGCTGCTATGTATTTTTGGTATGTTTAAAACATTTCCTTTTCTATAATTTATGTTTTTCTTTCCTTTTACGCAATATATTATTAATTCTGTTTGATTGCCCCAATCATTTTCTAAATCGCCACTACCTTTATTTCCTTTATCCCACACAATAGGTGTTTTAATAGTAAAATATTTACCTATGATGTTTTCAAAATCACTAAATACAGACCAGCTACAAAAGAAATATAAATGAGAATCGTTAGAAGTTTTGTCTACTAATATTTTACAGGTGTTTTCCAATAATTCGTAAGCTTCTTTTTTACCATCATTTAATAACCCTCGTTTTGTTACTGCATTATTATCTTCACTTCTATTGCTTTTATATTGTATTCCATAAGGAGGATCTGTTAAAATAATATCTATTGAATTATCTTGCAAACTTTTTAATATTTTTAAACTATCGCCTTGTTTTATGTTTTCAGTAATATTAATGGTTTTTATTTGTTCGCTTTGTTCTTTTCTTTTAGTGTCTTTTTCATATTGTTTAGCTGCTTTCAATAGTCTACTTGTAGTAAGTTCTATTCGCTTATTTGATTCGTCTTTTGCTTGTGATATTTCTTTTTCAAATAGTTCTTCTGGCATTGAATCAATTTTTTGAAAAGTACTACTTTGGTCTCTTGTAATACCTATATCCGCTAACTTTAAACCTGTCGTATCATTCGACAGGTTAGGATTACCGCCTTTGTCCAAATCAGTTTTTTTCAATAAACCACCAAGAATTCTTTGTGTTCTTAACTTTTGTTCGGCTATTGCGTTTTGAAGTATTGTGTCTTTCTTTTCGGCTTTTGCCCAAGTTTCTATTGCTTTAACTTTGTTTAAGTATTCAATACCTGTTTCAATAGTTGTTATTTGTGCTAATTGTTTTTGCGCTTCGTCACGAAGCATTAATGTATCTATCATAATAGTTCTTTGTAAAGTTCTTTTTCTGTTCTTCCTTTTATTATTTGTAAATCTCTAATCGTTGTAGCTTTTAGAATATCCGTTTTTAAATCGTACTTTGTATCATTGATTTTAAACTTTCCATCGTATTCTGCAATATCCAAAAACATTAACGGATCTTTTGCTTTCTTTAAATTCTTAAAAGTTTTAATTCCGTGAACTATTGTTGCGTGATTTAATCCGAATAAATCGCCAATACTTTGATACGTATATCCAGCAGTTCGTAACACGTTAAAAAAGTATATTCTTTTATGTACGTATTTTCTTTGTCTACAACGTTTTTTTA
>Ga0209601_1001942_pt1 | contig 13441 bp, 10 predicted proteins | sample COGITO_mtgs_1104_4_FD_184796 | JGI IMG/M metagenome (GOLD analysis project Ga0209601, IMG submission 184796) | Pelagic marine microbial communities from North Sea - COGITO_mtgs_110426 (SPAdes) (version 2) | ecosystem: Environmental > Aquatic > Marine > Epipelagic ...
TCACTCAAATTCCCGGTGCCTCTGCCTATTTCAGAGGGGGAATAGTTGCCTACGCTACAGAAGTTAAAGTGAACCTCCTAGGCGTGTCTCAATCTTTGATTGACGCCTATTCAGTAGTCAGTGCTCCGGTTGCTGAAGCTATGGCTGTTGCAGCTCAACAACGATTTGGTGCAACGATAGGTGTTTCCACTACTGGCAATGCAGGGCCATCTAAAGGTGATTCTGAGGCTGAATTAGGAACTGTGTTTATTGCAGTAGCTACAGAAGACAATGTCGTTTCCTATGAATTTCATCTTGGGAAACATCGTGAACGTGTGGTCGAAAAAGCAGTAAATAAGGTTATGGAGCTTTTACATAAACAAGTTTTTTAAGGAGTCACGTACTTTTTTCAAGATAGGGTTTCAATCGGTCATAAATTAAATCATTTCAACCCTTGACTATACGCTCCTGGCTGAAAACATTAATGTCTGGGAAAGCCTCCAATATTTCGGCAGTTAAAATAAGTTCTACTCCTTCTGGGCTTTCTTCAATCTCAAAAGTTACTGTAGAGTTTCCTTCATATTCTTCGTATTGCCAATAATAAGCTAATGTCTTGTATGGAGTTACTTTAAAAACCGTCCATTTATGTGTAAAAATCTGACCTTCATATTCTATTTTAAAAGCAGTTTTAAAATGAAGTTTAGGTTCAAAATCTTAAAGCTCATTGAAATACCATTTTTTCAACTTCTGTTAGTGTATTCCAAAGGTTTTCTTTTGTAGTATTAAAGGTGTTCTAATTTGAATTGATGCCTTGTTTTTCATCAGATTTGCGGTGGTTATGGTGAATTCATATTCAAACTTAATCAAATTAAAAGTACTAAAAAAAGGATTTCTTGATTAGAACCGAAAAAAGTCTTTAAAATTTGAGGAAAACTATTTTGATACTCCATAAAAAACGTTAAATTTGCATCCTGTTTTAAAAGAACACTAAAGTCTAGAATTATGTCAAGAGTTTGTGAAATAAGCGGTAAAAGAGCAATGTTTGGTAACAATGTTTCTAAAGCTGTCAACAAAACGAAGCGTCGTTTTGAGGTCAATCTTATCAAGAAGAGATTTTTTATCCCTGAAGAAGATAAGTGGGTTACCTTGAAAGTAACAGCTTCGGTATTAAAAACAATTAATAGAAAAGGAATCTTTGCTGTCATGAATGACGCTAGAGCAAAAGGGAAATCCATCTAATATATAGATCATGGCAAGAAAAGGAAACCGTGTACAAGTGATACTTGAATGTACTGAACACAAAGAGTCTGGAAGACCCGGAACTTCGCGTTACATCACAACAAAGAATAAAAAGAATACTCCAGATCGTTTGGAAATTAAGAAATTCAACTCGATCTTGAAGAAAATGACTGTTCATAAAGAAATTAAATAACCATGGCAAAGAAATCAGTAGCTACCCTGCAAACGGGATCGAAAAGACTTACCAAAGTAATTAAAATGGTAAAGAAAGGTGACGCCAAAAGTTATTCTTTCGTTGAAACAATTACTGCACCAGACGCAGTTAATGACTGGTTGAGTAAACACTAAATAGAATAGAATTATTCTGTCAAAAAAAGCTACTTTTACAGTAGCTTTTTTTATTTAACAACCTCATGAGTTTATTAAAATCATTGTTTTCTGGAGATCAAGAAAAGAACCTGAACAAGGGCTTAGAGGCTACGCGTAAATCTTTTTTCTCAAAACTTGGAACTGCAATAGCGGGTAAGTCAACTGTCGATGTTGCCTTATTAGATGATTTAGAAGAAGTTTTGGTTACCGCCGACGTTGGGGTTACGACAACTCTTAAGATTATTGATGCTATTGAAGCTCGAGTTGCTAAAGATAATTATCTTGGAACTAAAGAGCTGAGCTTAATTCTTAAAGAAGAAATTTCAAGAATTCTTGCCGATCAACAACCTCCAAACCCTTTTACATTTTCAGACACCTATACCCATAAACCCCATGTAATTATGGTTGTTGGAGTAAACGGCGTTGGAAAAACCACTACTATAGGAAAGCTAGCTCATCATTTTAAAGCCGCTGGAAAGAAGGTTGTTTTAGGTGCTGCAGATACCTTTAGAGCTGGTGCGATTGACCAATTACAAGTTTGGGCTGACCGATCGGAAGTTTCGTTGATTAAACAACAAATGGGAAGTGACCCAGCATCTGTAGCTTTCGATACTTTAGAGTCAGCTGTGAAACAAGAGGCCGATATTGTGCTTATTGACACCGCTGGACGTTTGCATAATAAGGTAAACCTTATGAACGAACTTTCGAAAGTAAAACGGGTTATGGATCGGGTAGTACCCGAGGCTCCGCATGAGGTACTTTTGGTTTTAGATGGTTCTACAGGACAAAACGCCTTTGAACAAGCCAAACAATTTTCACAGGCAACAGAAGTTACTTCACTGGCAGTTACCAAACTCGATGGTACTGCAAAGGGTGGAGTAGTTCTAGGAATATCGGATGCATTTCAAATTCCTGTTAAATTTATTGGAGTAGGTGAAGGGATTGATGATCTGCAAATTTTTAACGTAGATGCTTTTCTACATTCCTTTTTTAATTAAGACTTTATGATTAAGAATATTCTTAAATTTTTTATTGGTGTTTTTGGTTTTTTATTCATCCTTTATTTTTCAGGCCCCCAAGTAGCATCTCCTGAGCTCTATGAAATTTTGCCGGCTGTACCTCAAGATTTAGTTGAACTCTCCGATTGGATCGATACTAAGGAAGCTCAAGTTGAAGACCTCAAAAAAGGAAATGAGGGTAGAATAGAATTCTTTGATTCTATTCCACAAAAAACCGAATATTCTGTCATCTATTTTCATGGCTTTTCTGCAAGTTCCGAAGAAGGAGCACCTTTTCATACCGATGTTGCAAAACACTTCAAAGCCAATTTGTATTTGCCTCGACTTTTTGGACATGGGGTTGGTGGTGAAAACCCTTTGAGGGACTTTACTGCGGATGCCTATTTGGAGAGTGCACGAGAAGCGCTAGCTGTAGCAAAAACCTTAGGAGAAAAAGTTATTGTTTTGGGAACTTCAAACGGAGGGACCTTGAGTCTTTTGTTAGGAACTGACCCGCAAATTGTTTCAATAGGATTGTTTTCTCCCAACATTAGGATAAAAGACCCAAATGCATCACTCATCACACTTCCTTGGGGTCTTAATCTAGCAAGCTTTGTTGCAGGATCTGATTATCACCAAATGCAAAATGTAGTTTCTCCTAAAGAAAATTTTTGGACCACAAGATATCATATCCAAGCCCTTACACATGTTCAAAAATTACTCGAAGTTGCTATGACTCCTGAAACATTTGCAAAAATAAAAGTTCCTGTTTTCATGGGCTATTATTACAAAGATGAAGCAAACCAGGACGATGTAGTTTCAGTACCTGCTATGCTTGAAATGTTTGAAGAACTTGGAACATCAGCCGCACAAAAAGAAAAAATGGCTTTCCCAGAAACAGGCGACCATGTAATGACCTCTTATTTAACAAGTAAGGATGTTGAAAGCGTAACCAAAGAAACAATTCGTTTTTTTGAAACACATCTACCAACCAATTAAAAACCAATTGGGAAGTACATCCCGATAGACACAATATTATGCGTACAAAAAGCACAACCAAAAATAAAATCAATGTCATTACCCTTGGCTGTTCAAAGAACATCTATGATTCTGAAGTTCTCATGGGGCAACTCAAAGCGAATGATAAGGAGGTAGTTCATGAAGAGGATGGAAATATTGTTGTCATCAATACCTGTGGTTTTATTGATAATGCCAAAGAAGAATCGGTCAATACGATTTTAGACAATATTCAACGTAAAGAAGCTGGTGAGATAGACAAAGTTTTTGTTACCGGTTGTTTAAGCGAACGCTATAAACCCGACTTAGAAAAAGAAATCTCAAGTGTTGATCAATATTTTGGAACCAGTGAATTGCCCCAATTACTCAAAGCTTTGGAGGCCGATTACAAACATGAGTTATTGGGAGAACGCATAACGACTACTCCAAAGAATTTTGCATATTTCAAAATATCGGAAGGCTGTGATCGTCCCTGTTCGTTCTGTGCAATTCCATTGATGCGCGGGAAACATCGTTCTACTCCAATAGAAGATTTGGTAAAACAAGCTGAAAACCTTGCTCGTGATGGAGTAAAAGAATTAATACTAATTGCTCAAGACCTCACCTATTACGGCTTGGATATTTATAAGAAAAGAAATTTAGCTGAACTTTTACGTGCTTTAGCCCAAGTAGAAGGTATCGAATGGATTCGCATGCATTATGCTTTTCCAACAGGATTTCCTTTGGATGTTTTGGATGTAATGAAGTCCGAACCTAAGGTTTGTAATTATCTGGATATTCCTTTGCAACACATTTCAGATGATATTCTGAAATCCATGCGAAGAGGGACAACAAAAGAAAAAACAACGAAATTACTTCAAGAATTCAGAAAACACGTTCCTGGAATTACCATCCGAACTAGCTTGATTGTAGGGTATCCTGGAGAAACTTTGGAACATTTTGAAGAACTGAAGGCATGGGTAAAAGAAACGCGTTTCGATCGTTTGGGTTGTTTTACCTACAGTCATGAAGAGAATACCCACGCCCATCAATTGGTTGACGATGTTCCTGAAGAAGAAAAACAACGTCGTTCTTCTGAAATAATGGAACTTCAATCTCAGATTTCTTGGGAGTTGAATCAAGAAAAATTGGGAGAAACCCTTCGTTGTATTATTGACCGAAAAGAAGGAAATTTCTTTGTAGGTCGTTCAGAAATGGATTCTCCAGATGTGGATAATGAAGTCTTGGTCGATGCGACCAAGTACTACCTTAAACAGGGTGAGTACGTTGATCTTACTATTGTAGAGGCAGCTGATTTTGATTTATACGCCGTCCCTGCTAGTCGGTAGTTAAAATCAACTCTGCTGTTTTGCTAATGGCTGGGAGTTCACTTAAATCGTATTGGTAAATGACTCCTTCTCCTACTACAACCGCAGTGGGATAATCCACAATGATGTCATAGGCAAATGGAATTATCTCTGTGTGAACTACTTCAGGGTTTACTCGATCGGACACATTCAGCACTTTCAGGCCTGCACTTCCATCACATACAATTAAGTGATCTTGGTGAATAGCCAAGCCATGGGGATTAAACATAATTTGACGTGCAACGACTTCAAGGTTTTGGGGGTCGCGGATATCGACGATTTGTAATTCATTGAACTCCGTAAAACAATTAGTGCCTCCGCGTAAAGTAACATAGGCATAATTTTCATCAGCAACTACAGGATCACAACTTCTAAAATGATTGATGCTGTTGATGTAATCCGGATTACTAGAAATAGAAACATCATACATCAGCATACCCGTGGTCGATCCTACAAAAAGTAAATCGTTGAGTTGAAAAAGAGTTTCGGCTTGGGTACCTGTATCCAAGCGAGCAAAACGTGAGGGTCGATAATCTTCCTCAATAGAAAACAAAACCAATTCATTGAAATTGATGGTGTATAAATACCGATCAATAGGGAGAAAACGGGTCATCGAACCTGCAGTTGAAATTTTTCCAAAACTTTGATCGGTCTCAGCGATTGCATTCATAAAATCAACACTTTCAAGTATTTCATAGCGTAATTCAAACGCATCAAGAGGTTCTTGGCGTATTTCGGTGCGCCATCCGGTTACAATTCCCAATGTATTGTCCACAGGATCATATCGAGTAAATTCACTGCTTTCGACTGTATTAACGACTGATTCTAGTGTGATGTATGGATTGTAATAAAACACATCTTCTACAGTAAACTCCTTGATGATTTCAGGTTGGGTGATGCTGCTGATGTCAAAAACCACCAATGCGGAAAACATATCGCTATAAAGATGATCGTCTATAATACTCATGTCCAAGGAACCCGGGATGGAAATAAAATGCAGATTCTGGGGATTTGCCGGATCGCTATTGTCTACCACATGAATGCCTTCTTGGGGCTTATTGATGAAAATGTACTGTTGATAGGTGACGATTTTTCCAGCCTGCGCATAATCTTCGGGAGGATCAATACTTACTTTTTGTGCTAGTTGATCAGTGGTTTCGTAGACGGGTACAAAATAAGTGACATCAACCAATTCAGTGTCATCAATTACTTCATCTTTGAACAGGTTGCAACCTAAAAAAAATAGGGCAACTAAAAACAAGTATATGTAGGAGCGTACTGAAGGGTTCATAATCTATTTTTTCTATTTCAGCCGCAAAATGTATGCCATGCTTTACATGAAAAGGGCATTGACCAGCCATAGTTTTCCATTTTCCCAAAAACTACGGTATAAGGGATTGTCGACAAAATAAACGACAGAACCGCGACCAACAGTTTCTGTTCCAAACAACAAGGACTCGCTTTGCAATTCAATTGCCTTGTCTCCACTAAAACCAGCAACAGGCCGGACATCTTTCGAAAGATAGGCTACAGTTCCATTGTCTTCCAACATCGTATAGGCAGCAGCATTGGTTTTGAGCGTAAAGTATTTGGAAGAATATCCCGCTGCAAGCGGATGGCTTGAATCGACATTCGCTTTATAAATACTTCCGTAGATGACCGAGCGGATGCTCTCGCGTTCTTGATCGCCAAATGCAATGTCTTCGCTGTCCTCATCGGTTCCTTTTTTACGTTCCAAACTAAAGAGATTATTGTTGGTAAAGGCGCTTAAAGCACTACCGAGTGCAATTACTCTTCCGCCTGCCTTGACCCATTTACTCAACGCATTTTTCCCTTCAGTATCAAAAAGATTGGAGTAGTATCCAGAAGGTATCATTAATACATCTAATTCGGCTAAAAAGCGGTCGTTGAGTCGTTTCTCACTTAACTGGATGATGGGGTAGTTGAGCTGTTGTTCAAAGAAATGCCAAATTTCTCCAAAAGCCAGTGGAGATGCGTGGTCGCTTTTTAAAAGACCAATGTTTTTATTTGCGATAAAACGCATCTGATTTGACCCCAAATCAGGACCTTTATCTGACAATCCAGAACTGAGTGCGCTCACCTCTTGGTTGGTTTCTTTGGCGATTTTTGCTACCAGTTCACCCAAATCAGCGATGTGTTTATTTTGTGTTTTTAAAACAAATACGCTTCCCATATCCCAAGCTTTTCCGCCATTCGTTAGTGGAACTTTGTTGAAGGAAACCCGAATTCCTGCCTTGATGAGCGCAGCTAAATATTGACCGTCTTGAATGCTTTTGCGTTCTGCTGCATAGGCGTAGGCGTTCTTTTCTATTGAAGGCCGTTCTGTTGAAGTTGCATAGGGTTTTGTTTTTACGTTTTGATTGCTAGCAACAGCTTTTAATCCATAGGCGTAGGGCAATGCCCAGGATGTAATATCATAGGTCAAGGAGTCAGAAAATTGGGTTTGCGGTTCGAACAAGGCTTGAATCAGCTTGCTTTTTTGGCCATTACCCTTGAGGATGATTGCTTCAGAGCTAAAAGAAAGGTTTTTAGTTTTTTGTGTAGCAAAATCAATTCCTTTGATGTTGGTAGTTTGAGCCAATTGCTTTACGGGAATTTGATGCGCATCGAGTAAACGCTTCAAGGCATCCATTTTATCCGTTGGGCCTTCAAGGGCATAGGTGGCATATTTTCCTTTATTATCGGCATGATAGGCGATGAATTCTTTGTTTAAACGCATGACATTATTGTGCGCCACTTCAACCGTTGAAAGACCACTTGTATAGTGATGCGCAATACGATCTTTGAGACTCAATAAATCACCTACGCTGTTGCGAATGCTTAAACCTGCACGTCCGCTTCCACCTTGTTCATAGGTCATCCCGATGGCGCCGTTAAACATGGGGTAGGTGTCTCCGTAGCCCGGGTAGAGCAGGTCAAAAACTTCATCTGTAAAATACAACCAGCCTTCTTTGTCAAAATAGCGGCTGTGATTTTTAGCAATGGTAGCCTGAAAATCACGCTGAAAGTCGGTAATGACCTCATGATAGGGTTCTACTGCTGGCGCAAAATAATAGGGACTATCGACCCCTTGTTCGTGAAAATCAACATGTATTTGTGGCATCCAAGCCAAATAGTTAGGCAAGCGTTGTTGCGATTCTTTCTGACTCAACCATGCCCAGTCGCGGTTGAGATCAAAATAATAGTGGTTGTATCTCCCTCCAGGCCAATCTTCAAAATGTTCATTTGCCAAGGGAGAACTATCAAAAGGAGTACTTTTTACTTGGTTATACCAATTGACATAACGGTCTCTACCGTCAGGATTGATACAGGGATCTAGGATCACGATAAGATTTTCTAACCAATCTTGCTTTTCTGTGACCAAGGTGTGCAAGGTTTTAAGGGCTGCTTCTGTACTGGTAGATTCATTTCCATGCACATTATAACTCAACCAAACGATACTGAATCCTTTTGTTGTTTCCTTTGCTCCCTCAGCATATCCAATAGAACGTAAGTGATCTTTACGCATTGTTTCTAATTGAGCAAGATTTTCTGGAGCAGATAAATAAACCAATTGTAATGTTCTGTCCTCATTGGTTTTTCCGTAGGGCGTAGTTTGTGCAAAATCTGAGTTTTCAGCTACGTGATTTACATAGTCGATAACTTGGTGGTGTCTGGTGAACTTAGTTCCTAGTTCATAGCCTAGGAAATCTGATGGTGATTTTAGCTGTGCATTGCCGCTTAATCCAAGCAATAAACTGAGCAGCGAAAGGAGTATTTTTTTCATGGTGTTTTTTTATCGTTTGTAAATATATAATTTAAACGATATCTTTTTTATTCTAGGGAGAACGAATATCTTTACCTATACGAAAGTCATTTATGCAATCGCAACAAATTTCTTACAGAGATACTGGTTTTGTTTCAAAAATGGTCTGCGATCTTTTTGAAGGTAAAGAGTCCTTGGATGCCTTTTATGGCAACCCTCCTACTTTGGACAATTTTAAAGTTCAACTTATAGAAAAGAAGGAAAATTTCTCTCCAAACCAACGCGAGGTTCTAGTGTCCTCTCTTATAAGTCAATACAGCAACCTTTTACAGAAAGGAAGCCCAGTTGATTTGAACATCGAACGCCTTACTTTATCCAATACATTTACAATTACTACCGGACATCAGCTCAACTTAATGACTGGGCCCTTGTATTTTTTATATAAAATAATCAGTACCCTAAATCTTTGTAAAACACTTAAAAAGGCACATCCTGATTTTAATTTTGTACCCCTCTATTGGATGGCAACAGAAGATCATGATTTTGAAGAAATTTCATTTTTTAATTTCAAGGGAAAAAACTTTAAGTGGAACCGCAACAAAGCAGGGGCGGTTGGGCGTTTTTCTTTAGACGGACTGGAGCCCTTGTTTACTCTATTTGACGCTGAATTGGGATCCTCTTCTTCTGCACAAGAAATTAAAAATTTAATAAGGGAAAGTTATTTGTCTTCCAAATCACTCACCGAGGCTACTCGTAAATTTGTACACCAATTATTTCATTCTGAAGGCTTGGTTATTCTCGACGGAGATGATCGTCCTTTGAAGCAAATTTTTGCTCCTAAGATGGAAGAAGAATTACGTTCTGGCAGCTGCCAAGTTGAAGTGGAAAAAACGATCAGTAAACTTCAATTGGACTATGATTCTGAATATGTACCTCAGGTGAATCCCAGAGAGATCAATTTATTTTATCTAACAAAAACAGATCGTTTGCGACTGGTTCGAACTGCGAGTGGTTTTGCGGATGCAGATAACACCCGATCTTGGACTCAAGCTGAACTCCTTCAAGAACTCCAGAAAACTCCTGATCGCTTTTCTCCCAATGTATTGATGCGTCCTTTATACCAAGAGACAATTTTACCCAATCTGTGTTATATAGGTGGAGGAGGAGAGTTGGCTTATTGGTTAGAGTTAAAAGCGTATTTCGAATCTCAAAAAGTAGCTTTCCCCATACTAGTGCACCGAAATGCTGCCGTACTTGTGCCTCGGAAACTAGCCGATAAGTTAGACCGTTTGCAGTTGACTCCTGCAGATGTTTTTTTAAAGCGACCTTCTTTGATTAATAAAAAAGTACGTCAGATCAGTAATATCGATCTGGACCTACAACCCTTTAAGAAAGTGCTAGAAGAACAGTTTACTCATTTGGAGCGTTTGGTTTTAGAAACGGATGCTTCATTTGAAGGAGCCGTTAAAGCACAACAAGTAAAACAGTTCAAAGGAATCGACAAGCTGGAACAACGTTTGTTATTAGCCCAAAAACGCAAACTTGCTGATCAAGTACAGCGACTAACCCTAGTACATGACGCTCTTTTTCCAAATGAATCACTCCAAGAACGAACCGTTAACTTTTCTGAGTTTTACCTGCAATACGGGAGCGAAATTCTTTCCCTTTTATCGAAACAACTCGATCCACTTTCTTTGAAGTTCGATTGGATTGTTTTAGACTAATTCTTTTTGCTAAAATTTCGTTGGAGTTTTTTCTGACCGAAGATTAAATTGTATTTTTGCGTATGGAAGAAAAAGTACTCATTTTAGACTTCGGATCGCAGTACACTCAATTAATTGCACGTCGTGTCCGAGAGTTGTTTATCTATTGCGAAATACACCCGTATAACAATCCCCCACAAGATTTAAGCCCGTTCAAAGCGGTCATTTTATCGGGGTCTCCTTATTCCGTTCGTTCAGAAGATGCACCCCATCCTGATTTGTCTGGAATTCGTGGGAAACTACCGTTACTTTCAGTTTGTTACGGAGCACAATATTTAGCACATTTTTCAGGAGGAAAAGTTAGTCCTTCCAATATAAGAGAGTACGGACGCGCCAATTTGTCTTTTGTAGCTTCAGAGGAAGCTTTTTTCAATTCAATTGAAACGGGAAGTCAAGTGTGGATGAGTCATAGTGATACCATAAAAGAATTACCAACAGGCGGGGTTCGACTAGCGAGTACCTCTGATGTTGAAAATGCCGCCTATCGAATAGCCGGCGAATCTACTTATGCGATACAATTTCACCCAGAAGTTTATCACACAACCGACGGAAAACAATTGCTTTCTAATTTCTTAGTCGACATTGCTGGAGTGAAACAAGACTGGACTCCAGATTCTTTTGTTTCAATGACTTTAGAGTCGTTGCGCAAACAAATTGGATCAGAGAAAGTTATTTTAGGTCTATCTGGAGGAGTTGATTCTACTGTTGCTGCAATTTTATTGCATCAGGCAATTGGAGATCAACTGACCTGTATTTTTGTGAATAATGGGCTGCTTCGGAAAGATGAATTCTCTAGTGTCTTGGAGCAATACAACGGCATGGGATTGAATGTAAAAGGGGTTGATGCTTCGAAGCGTTTCTTAGATAAATTAGCTGGAATTTCTGATCCTGAAGCCAAACGAAAAGCCATTGGAAACACCTTTATTGATGTTTTTGATGACGAATCAAAATTGATCGACGGTGCCACTTGGTTGGCACAAGGAACAATATATCCTGATGTAATTGAGTCCATATCTGTAAATGGACCTTCCGCAACAATTAAGTCACATCACAATGTAGGAGGCTTACCGGATTATATGAAATTGAAAATTGTAGAGCCATTGCGTATGCTTTTCAAAGATGAAGTAAGGCGCGTTGGAATCAGTTTGGGAATAGATCCAGAATTGATTGGAAGACACCCATTTCCTGGACCGGGTTTAGCAATTCGAATTTTAGGGGATATCACAGCCGAAAAAGTAAGCATGCTCCAAGAGGTCGATGCTATTTTTATCAATGGTTTAAAACGGGACGGACTGTACGACAAGGTCTGGCAAGCAGGAGCTATTTTACTTCCTGTGAATAGTGTAGGGGTGATGGGTGATGAGCGAACCTATGAAAAATGTGTTGCGCTACGAGCTGTTTCGTCTACCGATGGAATGACTGCTGACTGGGTAGATTTACCCTATGAATTTTTGCAGAAGATTTCCAATGATATAATTAATCGAGTGCAAGGGGTAAATCGCGTGGTATACGATATCAGTTCCAAGCCACCTGCAACGATTGAATGGGAATAATTTTTAACTTCGAATATGCGTATTAAATATTTTTTACTGTCCCTTCTTATATTGTTTGGCATGACGTTGACTGCTCAAGTCAAACCAGATTCTTTTGAACGCCATAAAGTGAAAAAGAAAGAAACGCTGTATGGGTTGGCACGGAAGTATAATGTTCAAATTGAACAAATAGAACAATACAATCCTTTGATTAAAAAAATTGGTTTAAAGAAAAGAATGATTCTTCAAATTCCAGTTTATAAAAAGCCAAAACCAATAACCAAAGCGAGTTTGCCCGACAGTTTGTCTACGTATTTGGTTCAGCCCAAAGAAACCAAATGGCGTTTGGCTTATCGATACGGTATCACGATTCAGGAATTAGAACAGCACAATCCTGATGTTGTATCTGGTTTAAAAATAGGGCAAGAAATTATAGTGCCTAAACGGACGGAAGCTCAGACCATGCAATTGGAAAAAGAGTTTAACTATTATACGGTTAAACCCAAAGAAGGTTTTTATCGTTTAGAAAAAAAACTAGGGGTTGCACAGGCAGATTTAATTTTACTAAACCCCATCCTCCAAACATCCGGTTTGCAAGAAGGAATGATTTTAAAAATTCCATTAGATCAAACGGGCGATCTCAAAATAGAGGATGATCTTTTGGTTGAAAAGAATGACTTGCGTGACTCTATTCCATTCAATTCTAAAGTAAGCTTAGGGTTGTTGTTGCCTTTCAACACAAATAAAATAGAATTTGATTCTATCGAAAAGACCAAGATTCTCTTAAAGAAAAGAAACCTGCACACCCTAGCCTTAGACTTTTACTCGGGTGTTGTTATGGCGGTTACAGAAGCCGGTCAATTGGGAATAGAAGTAGTTCTGGGTGTCCTGGACACCCAGAATGATAAGGTGTATTTGCAAACGGAATTTAGAAAGAGGGATTGGTCGAAAACGGACGTTTTGATTGGGCCTTTGATTCCTTCAAACTTTGATATTCTATCCTTACAAGACAGCCTAAGTTTGATCCCGATGGTAGCCCCGCTTTCATCAAATCCAGTGGTCAGTCGACCCAATGTATACCAATCGGTTACTTCTCCAGAATTATTGAGAGAAAAGATGTTCACGTATTTAAACACCGTTCTCGATTCTACGCAGAATGTATTGCTTATTACCGATACCTTGAATAGGGAAGTAGAAAAACAATTGCAAAACCGTTTTCCTTTTGCTCAAATTTTGCGTCCAGAGGCTGGTGGGTATGTAGTCCCCGACTTGATAGATTCTTTATTAGTTGATACCTTATCCAACAAGGTGGTTTTTGAATCTCAGAACTTAGGCCTTATCGCAAGTGTAACCTCTTTACTCAATTCACAAGTTTCCAAAGAGCGCGATGTACAATTGTTTACAACCTTCAGATCGAATGCCTATGATGATT
>Ga0209601_1001945_pt1 | contig 13430 bp, 16 predicted proteins | sample COGITO_mtgs_1104_4_FD_184796 | JGI IMG/M metagenome (GOLD analysis project Ga0209601, IMG submission 184796) | Pelagic marine microbial communities from North Sea - COGITO_mtgs_110426 (SPAdes) (version 2) | ecosystem: Environmental > Aquatic > Marine > Epipelagic ...
ACTTTCCAAAACAATGGATTCCTTAATTGATTTCTAATTATTAATTTCCTATTATTCTATGAAAATAATTTGTATTGGGCGAAATTACGCCAAACATATAGAAGAACTTGCTAATGAACGTCCAGATAATCCTGTAGTTTTTCTGAAGCCTGATTCGGCTATTTTACCTAACAAAAATCCTTTTTTTATCCCACCTTTCTCAAGTGATGTTCATTATGAAGTAGAAGTGCTTATAAAGATCAATAAGGTAGGGAAACATATAGCTTCAAGATTTGCTCATAAATACTATGATGAAATTGGTTTAGGAATTGATTTTACAGCCAGAGATGTGCAACAACAATGTAAAAAAAAAGGCTTACCATGGGAAAAAGCAAAAGCCTTTGACGGAAGTGCAGTTATTGGAAATTTTTACAATAAAAAAGACTTCAATTTAGAGAACCTTTCTTTCCAATTACTTAAAAATAATGAAATTGTTCAAGATGGTAATACACAGTCAATGCTCTGGAAAATTGATGAACTAATTAGTTATGTTTCTCAATACTTTACCTTAAAAAAAGGAGATATTATCTTTACTGGAACCCCAGCAGGAGTTGGTAAAGTTTCAGAAAATGATGTATTACTTGGACAGATCGAAGGTTTAAAAGCTTTTGAAATTAGAGTGAAATAAGAGATTTTTAAAAATGTACTTTAGTTACAATGCAAAAAGTTTAACACTACTTCTATGAACGCAGAAATTATAACTATTGGAGATGAAATCCTCATAGGTCAAATTGTTGATACTAATTCTCAATGGATTGGTAAGGAACTGAATAAAATAGGTGTTTCTGTGTATCAAATATCATCAATTCAAGACGAAGAACAGCACATTTTAAATGCATTTAAAGAGGCGCAAAGTAGAGCAGATATTGTAATTATTACGGGTGGACTTGGTCCAACTAAAGATGATATTACCAAAAAAACAATAGCGAAGTTTTTTAATGATCAAGAAATTATCGAATATCCAGAGGTGATAGATCACATAAAAAGGATGTTTAAGAAATATAACATACCTTACAATAAAGTGCAGCAATATCAAGCTCAATTACCATCAAAAGCTAGGTTGTTAATGAATAGAATGGGAACAGCACCTGGAATGTGGTTCTATGAGAATAATACAGTTTTTGTCTCTATGCCTGGAGTTCCCTACGAAATGAAGGGATTGATGAAACATGAGGTAATCCCAAGAATTCAAGAACAATTTAAACTTCCTTTTATTATTCATAAAACGGTTATGACCTATGGTCAAGGCGAAAGTGTCATTGCTGAAAGAATTGAGGATTGGGCAAACAAACTTCCAGATTTTATTAAACTAGCTTATTTGCCTTCTTTTGGTAGAGTTCGTCTTAGATTATCTGCAAAAGGACCCAAAAAACAAGTTCTAGAAGATGGTTTACATTCTGTGTTGCAAGAGCTATATTTGTTGCTTTCAGATATAATTACTGGTCATGAAAGTGGTGTTACTATAGAAGAACACATAGGTAATCTTTTAAAAGATTCGGAGAAAACTCTTTGTACTGCAGAAAGTGTTACAGGAGGTAAGATTGCTTCAACAATAGTTTCAGTTCCTGGATCTTCAGTCTATTTTAATGGTAGTATAGTTGCTTACAGCTCTAAAATGAAACAAGAGCTGCTACACGTTTCTTCAGAAACTATTAAAAAATATTCTGTAGTAAGTTCAAATGTTGTTGAAGAAATGGCCATTTCAGCCATGAAAAAGACTAATTCGGATTATGCAATTGCTGTTACTGGAAATGCAGGACCAACTTCAGATAAGACTTCAACAGCTGTTGGAGTAGTTTTTATTGCCATTGCTTCTGCAAAAGGTGTTGTTGTGGAGGAGTTTAATTTTGGTCATCCAAGAGAAAAAGTTATCAATAGAACGGTAAATAAATCACTACAAATGCTACAACAAGAAATTCTAAAAAAATAACCAAAATTGTTTTTGTAGGATTTTAAAAAAATTGTAGATTTGCACCTCGTTTAAAGAAAAGAAATTAAAACTGTAAGAAGATGTCTAGAGTTTGTGAATTAACAGGAAAAAAAGCCATGGTAGGAAATAATGTTTCTCATGCTTTGAATAGAACGAAAAGAAAGTTTAACGCTAATCTTATGACCAAGCGTTTTTACATTCCAGAAGAAGACAAGTGGGTTACATTAAAAGTTTCTGCTTCTGCGTTAAAAAATATTAATAGGAAAGGTATCTCTGCAGTCATAAAAGAAGCAAGAGAGAAAGGTTTCTTAACTAAGTAAATTTCTAGAAAATTATAGAAAGATGGCAAAAAAAGGAAACAGAGTACAGGTAATCTTAGAGTGTACAGAACATAAAGCAACTGGAAAACCAGGAACTTCAAGATATATTACAACTAAGAATAAAAAAAATACTCCAGATAGAATAGAAATTAAAAAATTCAATCCTATCTTGAAGAAAATGACAGTTCATAAAGAAATTAAATAAATAGACTTTTTCATTTAAATGAAAATGTCAAATAAATAAAATACAAGGACATGGCAAAGAAATCAGTAGCATCGTTACAGACAGGTTCAAAAAGACTTAGTAAGGCAATTAAGATGGTAAAATCTCCAAAGACTGGTGCTTATACCTTTGTTGAATCTATTATGGATCCTAAAAAAGTAAATGAATTTTTAGCAAAGAAATAAATTCTTTTCACATAAAATATACAAGCTACTTTCTAAGAAGAAAGTAGTTTTTTTTATGCCGTTTATTTGGTTAAATTTGAAATACTAAAATACCGAACATAATTCATGAGTTTTTTTAAAAAGATATTTTCAAAAGAAAAGAAAGAAACCTTAGATAAAGGGTTAGAAAAATCTAAATCTAGTTTTTTTACTAAATTATCTAAGGTAGTAGCAGGAAAATCTAAAGTAGATGACGCTGTTCTTGATAATTTAGAGGAAGTTCTTGTTTCCTCTGATGTTGGCGTAGATACAACACTCAAAATTATTGAGAGAATTGAAGCAAGAGTATCTAAAGACAAGTATCTTGGAACAGAAGAGTTAAATGGTATTTTAAGAGACGAGATTGCAGGTCTTTTATCTGAAACGAATTTAGGAAATGACACAGATTTTAACATTCCAGAAAATAAGAAACCCTATGTTTTAATGGTTGTTGGTGTTAATGGAGTTGGTAAAACTACTACTATAGGAAAATTAGCTTCACAGTTTAAGAAGAAAGGCTTAAAGGTTGTTTTAGGAGCTTCTGATACTTTTAGAGCTGCAGCAATAGATCAACTTCAAGTTTGGGCTGATAGAGTGGAAGTACCTTTAATTAGACAAGAAATGGGTTCAGATCCTGCGTCTGTTGCTTTTGATACGCTTACTTCAGCGGTTTCTCAAAATGCAGATGTTGTTATAATCGATACTGCAGGTAGGTTGCACAACAAGGTAAATTTAATGAATGAACTCACTAAGATAAAACGTGTTATGCAAAAAGTAGTTGAAGATTCACCTCACGATGTTTTATTAGTATTAGATGGTTCTACTGGTCAAAATGCCTTTGAACAAGCAAAACAATTTACCAAAGCTACAGAAGTAAATTCACTGGCTGTAACCAAATTAGATGGAACAGCAAAAGGGGGAGTAGTGATTGGTATTTCGGATCAGTTTAAAATTCCAGTAAAGTACATTGGTGTAGGGGAAGGAATAGATGACTTGCAAGTATTCAATAAACATGAATTTGTTGATTCTTTTTTTAATTGAACTTAGATGTCATGTAAATCATTTTATATAAAGTTATAGCTATAAAAGCTAACTTAATCTTTTAATATTTCTATAGGTTTCCCATCTTGATTAATTTCCCAAGTACTTTTTACACCATCTCCGTCTGCATCAAACAATGATACGGCTCTTGCTTTGAAAGAGGAAGTAGTTGCTTGAGTAATTTCATAACTATAGTTTGCAGTACCACCTTCTGTTGATTTTTTTGGTGGAATAAAATCGATGGCATTAAAATCTAATGCATACATATTATTCAAATAAAAATAAGATTTTTGAAGATTTTGAATTGTTTTTAAACTTTGTTGAGCCTCTATACTTTTTGCTTTATTAATAACTCCCATAAAACTTGGCATAGCAATTAATATGAGAATTCCTATAATTACTAATACTACAAGAAGTTCTTGTAAGTTGTAGGCGTTTACTTTTTTCTTGAACATCATATTTTTAGGAGAATTTATTGTTTTGCTTCAAAAATAATAAAAAAATAAAAATAATTTATTATTTTCAACAGATAGTTAAATCTTTTATTGCCATGAAAAACAATCTACACGTGTACTTTCTTTTTGTTTATTATAAATTTAAACAAGTATTTTTAAAATCTTCCTTAAACAATTTTAGTTACTTTTACTAAAAAATGAATTAAATCTAAAATTATAAAAATAATTCAAATACCCCAAAAAAAACGTGATGTTTAAAAAAATAATAGTATGTTCTAAAATTTAAAACGTAGCATTTTAAAATAAAATTTATTGTGAATTAAAAAAATGAAAAAAAAATTATGCCTCCTAATGCTTTTGCTGCTAATATATTCAGCCAAAGCCCAAGATTCTAACAGAATAAAAAAGTTAGATACTACTTTAAACTCGTTGTCTGAAAAAATACCTGGATTAACAAATAAAGTTGATTTAACCATCAACTCTACAAAACTCAGTCTCTTTTTAAAAGCATTAGCAAGTTCTAATGATCTAAATATAAGTGTAGACCCTTTATTAACCAATATCAATGTTTCTAAAAACTTTCTAAATGTTAGCGTACAAGATGTACTCTTAATTTTATGTAAAGAACATCAACTCTCCATAGATTTTTTTGGTAATATCTTAGCTATTAAAAAATACAATGCTCCTTTTATAGCCAAGAATATTCCTGTTTCTTATAATTCTAGTAAAGACCTTTTTACAGCAGATTTTCAAAACGATAGTCTGGTATTGGCTTTTCGAAAAATCACAAACGTTACTGGCAAAAACTTGGTATTTTCAGAGGAAGACCTTGGAGATCGCAAAATTTCAGCATTCATAAAAGAAGTTCCTTTTGATGCTGCTATTGATAAAATTGCCTTAATCAATCAATTAGAAGTCACTAAAACTAAAGACAATTTTTATCTTTTTAAAGCTTCTTCTAAAGAAGTTACAAGGAACCCAAGACGTTTAAATAGGTCTGAAAGTTATTCTTTTAAAATAATTGATACACTCCAGCAATTACTAAAAGTTAGTTTTATAGATAGCCCTGTTGAAAATATTATTAATGATGTTGCCTACGGTTTAAAAATTAACTTAGCAACCAAAAAAGGGTTACAAAATATTGGTAGGGCAACCATAAAGTCAGATAGTATTTCTTTTAATGCGTTGTTGAACAAATTACTTGAAGGATCCAAACACAGTTATAAACTTGAAAATGGAATGTATTTTTTTGGAACAACAAAAGAAGTTTCTGTAGAAAAAACAGAAGTGATAGCGCTTGAAAATAGATCCATAGAATTAATGATGCAACCTCTTCAAAATTTTTCTGGGTTTTCAAGAAATCCATTAATCAATAATTCATTCTCTCAAAATGGTGATTTTAACACTAACATGTCTAGTAGAGCAAATTCTTTCAATGGAAATCAAAGAACTCAAAATACAGGATACAATAGGAGCATAGAAAACAGAGGTAATAATTACAACAATACAAATCAGAATTCAAACAGTGAAGATTTAAAAACCATTTTTCCTGAAGGAATAATAGACAGTTTAAACATTGGAACCGATCTAGAGCAAAATAGCTTTATTGTAAAAGGAAATGCACAACGCATAGAGAAATTTAAAAAATTTATAAAAAAAATAGATAAATCTGTTCCGTTAATTTTAATAGAAGTTATGATTATTGAAGTTAATAATTCGTCTTCTGTTTCAGCGGGTATAGATATTGGTGTTGGTGATGCTCCCATTAAAAGTCAGGGAAGTATTTTTCAAGAAACAGACCTAACAATAGGTGCTGCAAGAATTAATAAAATTATTGGAGGCTTAACTATTGGATCTTTAAACATTGGAAATGTGTCTCCTAATTTTTATGCAAAAATTCAAGCCCTAGAAACCAATGGAAATTTAAAAATTCGTTCAACTCCAAAACTATCAGCTTTAAACGGTCATACAGCCTCCTTGAGTAATGGAAAAAGAACCTATTATACTCAAACCTTAGTGAATACTGTTGGTGTAGAAAACCCGCAAACACAACAATATGAAAATTTTATTCCCATAGATGCCAATTTATCAATTAAGATACGCCCAATTGTCTCAGGAGGTGGCAGTATTACCTTAAGCATAGATGTTCAACAATCTACTTTTAGCAATGGAGAACGTGTTAGTGAAGGAGCTCCGCCAGATATAGACACCAGACAGTTTAATTCTACCTTGCGTATTAGAGATCAAGATGTTGTTATTTTGGGAGGCTTAGAGGTAGATTCTAAAAGTAATTCTGGTTCGGGTGTGCCATTCTTGGCCAAAATACCACTCATTAAATGGTTGTTTAGCAAACGAGTAAGAACTGCTCAAAAGTCTAAATTATCTGTATTAATTAAGCCTACTATCATTAAAGCAGAATGAAAAGATATCTAATTTATGGTCATAACTTTTGTGCTGTTGAACACGCTTACAATAGCTCCTATCAGATTTTAGAACTCACAAAAAAAAGGAGAGAGTTGGTGATTTCAAAACAGGAAAATTATACCTCTCAAAAAGCTGTTTTTGAAAGCTTAAAAAATAAGAAACATCTATTTTTAGTTTTAAATAATGAGCAAATACTTTCTAAAAATATTCCTACAGCTGGAATTTCAGAAGACAGGCTAGTAAAAACAGCATTTCCAACAATTGTTTTACAAGACTTTTATGTAGAAATACTTAAGAATGATTCGACATCATTTATAGCGATTTGTAGAAAAGATGTTATAGATACTCTCATACAAGAATATGCTGCTAGAGGAATCTGCGTGATCGATTTTTCTTTGGGTAATTTGGCAGTGAAAAATGTGCAATCTTATCTACAAGAGTCACAAATTTCTACTTCTAATGCCTGTATTATTTTAGAAAACAACAAGATAGAAACTATAGAAATAAAGACACCTTTACAAGAAATTTATCAAATAAATGGATTAGATGTCTCAAATAAGTATGTCCTTAGTTTTGCAGGAATTTTATCTTACTATTCTAATGAACTTCACACCAACTCAAGTACCCTAAAAAAAAGACTCACAAACATATACAAACAACAGCGTTTCTTTGCTTTAGGTCTAAAGTATTCATTAGGCTTTTTATTTATTGCGCTACTCATTAATTTTTTGGTTTTTAATAGCTATCAAAGAAAGGTTTCAGAACTACAAACAGAAGTGTCAATAAATGAAACCTACAAGATACAACTTAAAGGATTACAAGAAATTGTTGCTAAAAAGGAAAAAATGGTAGAAAGTATGACATCGGCAAGTAATTCTAGAGTAATATGGTATGTAGATGAAATCTCTAAAACAGTTCCTAGCAGCTTATACTTGGACGAAATTAAGTATCAACCTTTAGCTAAACCTATCAATGAAGAAAAACCTATACGATTTAAAAATAACGAAATATCAGTAAAAGGAATTTCAAGAAACGATGAAGATTTAATTGCTTGGAAATCTAGTTTAGAAAAACGAACATGGGTAGAAAAAATTTCATTTACAAACTATGGCAAGGGAAAGACAAGGAGAACCTCGTTTGATTTTATTATTCACATAAAAAAGATCCAATGACTATAAAGCAAAAAAATATAGCACTGGTTGTTGGTTTTTGTAGCGTACTTTTTGCAGCCTATCAATTTTCGTTTAAAAAAACTTTAGAGGTAAAAAACAATTTAAAACAGCTAACTATAGAAAAAGAGTTACTATCTAACGCCACAGTAAGAAGTATCTATTTACAGCAAGAAAATAGATATTTAGATTCAATTTTAACCTCAAGTAATCTGTCTATAAATGAGACTTTTGAACACTATTTTATTGAAAAAATAACAGATTTAAAAGAACTTTTTAATGTGGTGCTTATTTCTTATGAAAAACCTCATATTTATGAGCTAGAAGGTGCTAATATCCTTAGTTATTGTTTAGAAATAAAAGGAGAATTTAGAAACTTAATGTTATTTGCCAGTCGCTTAGAACAACTTCAAATGGGAGAATTTGTTGTTGTTTCATTTGAAAAAAAGAAAAATTACAGCACCCGAAAAGACGAACTTTTCTGCAAATTAATCCTTCAAAAATTAAGTAAATGATGGCTTTAGCAAACACTCTTATGATTGGCTTACTTTTACGTGTCTTCTATGAAGATATAAAAGACCGTACAGTAACATTTGTTGTTCTTATTACATTGCTGCTCTTGGGAGGTTTTATTCATAGTCAACATCAATACATATGGGTTTTCTTACTAAGTTCATTGCTTAATTTGAGTATTATTTTAACAATTATCTTAATACTTTATGCATATGCTAACTTCAAGTTAAAAACCACTCTATCTACCGTGTTTGGCCTAGGAGACGCCATCTTTTTTATAGTGATGGCAGTTAGTTTTCCAACAGCTACTTTTTTAGTTTTGTTTGCTACTTCTCTTCTGTTCAGTTTTGTAATAGCTGTTCTTTTTAAAAAGAGGTTAAAGAAACTCATTCCATTAGCTGGTTTACAAGCATTGTATGTAGGGCTTACTTTAGCAATCAATCAATGGTTTCACATTATCAATTTATATGCCGTATAAATGAATAAAGAACTTTTAGAAATACCAACACAGATTTTGCAGCTCATTAGCGCAGACCAAGCCTATCATTACAGAGTAATACCGTACAAAGAACTTGGCAATAAAGTTTTTTTAAAAACAGACTCTATGAGTCCTAATGATGTATTAGCAGAATTACAAATTATGCTAAATAAAGAAATAGAATTAGATGTACAGTCTTCTCAAATAATAGAACAATATCTTCAAAAAAACTACAGAAAAAGAGCTAGAGGTTTTCAGAGCAGTTCTCTTCATTATTCAGAAGACTTTTTATTGAATATGATTTATGAAGCAAAAGAAATAGGAAGTAGTGATATTCATTTTGAAGCTTTTGAAAAACAACACAGAGTTCGGTTTAGAATTGATGGAAAATTAATAGAAAAGTACATAATTTCTTTAGATGAGTATCCAAAAATTGTAAACAGAATAAAGATTATGGCTAGGCTAGACATTTCAGAAAAAAGATTGCCACAAGACGGACGAATAAATGTATCATCGGAAGTAGAAGACTTTGATATTCGAGTCTCATGTTTGCCAACACTTCATGGAGAAAAATTAGTACTTCGTATCTTATCTAAAAATAGTATTCGTGTTCAACTAGAAAATCTTGGATTTACAAGAGAAGAACTAGACATCTATGAATCATCTGTAAAAAAACCAAACGGAATTGTCTTAATTTCTGGACCAACAGGTTCTGGAAAAACAACCACCCTGTATGCTACTTTAAAACTATTAAACAAAAAAGACACCAATATACTTACCATAGAAGATCCCATAGAATATACCTTAGAAGGTGTAAACCAAGTACAGCTAAGAGAAAATATTGGGCTAGACTTTGCGAGTACTTTGCGTACTTTTTTAAGACAAGATCCAGATATTATTATGGTAGGAGAAATACGCGATGTAGCAACAGCAAACATGGCTATTAGAGCAGCTTTAACAGGGCATTTGGTCTTATCTACCATACATACAAATTCTGCTTGGGCTACTATTTCTAGACTGGTAGATATGGGAATACCTCCCTTTTTAATAGCTAGTACCCTAAATATTAGTGTAGCGCAACGTCTAGTTCGTAAATTATGTACTGCTTGTAAAAAAGAAGAAAAACTTCGTCCGGGAATTCTTCCAAAAGGCGTAATTCTTCCTAAAAATATACAAACACATTACAAAGCTGTAGGCTGTTCTAATTGTTACCATACTGGTTATAAAGGCAGAAAAGCAATCTATGAGATTATTCCTATTACCAAAGAATTAGTTCAGAAAATTCAAAACAAAGAATTAGAGATAGATGCATATCTTTTAGAACATAAAATTCAAACGCTGCAAATGAATGCAGTTCATTTAGTGGAACAAGGCATTACTTCTATTGAAGAGGTATATCCATTATTAATACATTAATTGTTATGAATAAAAACACGAAAACCGCTGTATTATTAGTAGTAGTTGTCATTGTTTGGGGTGCCATTGGATATCAAATATATCTAAATTATCATCCATCACAAGGAGAGTCCTTAGCTGCAACTTCAATGTCTTTTACTCCAAAACAACACATCGTTAAAAACTCATATAGCATTACTGCCAATTACAGAGACCCATTTACTGGGAAAAAATATAAGAAACCAACACCAAAAAAAACAATACTAAAAAAGGAGCCTCCTAAACCAGAAATTATATTTCCAAGAATACTTTTTATGGGAATGATAGAAGGAACAAAAAAAACTTATATTATTTCAATCAATAACAGGCAAGAAATATTTCAATTAAATAACACATTTCAAGATATTACGCTGGTAGCTGCCAATGAAAATACAATAACCATACGCTATCAAAATAGTACTAAGAAATATTCTTTAGTAGAATGAAAAAGTTTACCAAAATAAAAGCAGGTGCTATACAATATGTGTTGGTAATATCAGTGGTAATTATCATTGTCTTATTTGCATTTATTTCATTGGTATATACACAAAAAAGAATTCAGTTAAAATCTGTACTTTATAAGGAAGCGATAGAAGTCACTTACATGGGGTTCAATTATTTAAAAACAAATAGTATTCCATTCAATACCAATACAAAAATTTCATTTACAGACTATGATTTTGAGCAAACTGAAATCTCAAAAAAACCATGGGGTATATTTGATATAGGTATCGTAAAAGCTACTCTTAAAAAAGAAACTTTTCTAAAAGTAGCTCTGCTTGGCAACAAAAACAGGCAAGGCACCGCACTTTATTTGGCAGAAAATAATCAAGCACTAGTTCTTGTAGGAAATACTAATATTAAAGGTGATGTTGTACTTCCAAAAAGAGGTGTAAAAACAGGTACTATTGCAGGAACTTCTTATTATGGTACAAAGTTAATAGATGGAAACATTGCTAAAACCGCCAACAACCTACCTAAGATTCAAAATCTAAGCTATCTAAAACAATTTTTAAAAGCACCACCTAATGAGGGTATAGAATACATCTCCTTAGAAGAAAAGATGCAACTAAACCAATCTTTCACAGAAAACACAAAGGTGTACAAAACATCCGAAAACCTTTCTTTAAGAGACATTCAGCTTCGTGGAAATATTGTTATTATTTCTTCAGCTGCAATTACCGTATATCCTACGGCAATACTAGAGGATGTTCTTGTAATAGCTCCAACTGTTACCCTAGAAAAAAACGTAAAGGGTACTTTTCAGGTATTTGCCAGCAAAAGTATACATCTAAAAAAAGGGGTTCAGTTGCAGTATCCATCCTCTTTGGTGCTTTTGCAAAAAGAAGCACCAAAAGCCATAAACAGCAATCGTACTAAAATTCATGGAATAAAAATTGACAACAATGCATTGGTAAAAGGTCCCGTTTTATTTTACTCTGATGATAAGAAAAATGGATACGATACTCAAATACTCATAGAAGAAAATGCCCAAGTGATTGGGGAAGTCTATTGTACAAAAAATTTAGAATTACGAGGAAAAGTATCAGGGGTTGTTTACACTAATAATTTTATAGCCAAACAAGCTGGTAGTGTGTATAGCAATCACTTATACAATGCCAAAATAAATAGTAGTACTATCTCACCAAAGTACAATGGTCTATTTATTGATGAAGAAAATAAACAAGTAGCCAAATGGGTAGAATAAGAAATCTCTTTACTAGAAAGCACCCAAAGGTATCTGCCTCATCTTTGGTAGAAACTATTGTTGCTACGGTTATTATTATGATTGTTTTTGGTATTGCTATGAGCAGTATGTTGGGTGTTGTAAAACGAACTACTGAAAATAGTACTTATATAATTGATAGCAAACTACAGAAACTAAGCTATCTATATCAAAACAATGAATTAAAAGTACCCAATACCATTGAAATACCTCAATGGTCTATTGTTATAAAAAAACAGCAAGAAGGGAAACTAACATTTGTCGTTTTTAGGGCTACTCATAAAAAAAATAAAAAAACACGCACAAAAAAAGCTATTGCACTTAGGTGAAAATAAATTAATGAGTTCCTATGGGGATTAGAATTTACAAATTAAAATAAAATACTTGACAGATGAAAAAAATAAAAGCTTTTACATTAGGTGAATTACTAGTGGTACTGGTAGTCTCTAGTATTGCGATTACAATTTCTTTTTTAGCTTTAGAGAATGTGCAAAAACAGCTTAAAAGCATACAAGGTATTTTTGAAACCCAACAACAGATAAACCACCTAGAAAGAAGTATTACAACAGATTTAAATCTGTTTATAGCAGTGTATAATGCTACAAAAAATACTATAGTATTTAAAGATGAACACAAGGCTATTCAGTATCAAATTAGCAAAGACCATATCCTTAGAAATAGAGATACTATTGCCCTTTCACCAAAAAAGCTCACTTTTTATTTAAACGGAAAACAAGTTGCAGACGGAGCCATAGATGCTCTAGAATTTTCTTTTTCTAAGACCTATGCGCAGGGTGGGTTTTTTAGCTACAAGATAAAAGATGCAGCGCATTACATGAATAAAAATACTAGAAATGGCCTTTAAATTAGATAATTTACAATCCAATAAAGAACAGCATTCTTCTTTTAATATACAGAGCATCTTACAAAAAGAAATTTCTTTGGGTGGCTCTTCTTTTGGAAACAAGAAAAAAGAAGCTTTTTATACAGAATTACATGTACTGGTAAAAGCCGGTCTTACCTTAAAAGATGCCTTAACACTTATTACAGAAGAACAAACCAAAGAAGCGGATAAAACACTCTTAAAAACTATTACAACAGGGTTCATTGCCGGGAAAGACTTTTCAGATGCTATTGCCTCTCAGAAAATTTTTTCAGACTATGAATTTTATTCGTTACAAATAGGTGAAAAAACAGGAACCTTAGAAAAAATATTTGAAGAGCTGGGTTTTTTTTATCAACGAAAAAACCAACAACGCAGAACCATTATAGGAGCCTTATCTTACCCAGTAATTGTCTTATTAACCGCTTTTTTAGCCATTGGTTTTATGTTAAAATTTGTGGTACCCATGTTTGAAAATATTTTTAAACAAAACCAAACAGAACTCCCCTGGATTACTAAAATGATGATTGCCGCTTCAGAAATGTTAGAAGACTACTTCTGGCTTCTCTGCCTTGTATTGCTGCTATTGCTG
>Ga0209601_1001962_pt1 | contig 13353 bp, 7 predicted proteins | sample COGITO_mtgs_1104_4_FD_184796 | JGI IMG/M metagenome (GOLD analysis project Ga0209601, IMG submission 184796) | Pelagic marine microbial communities from North Sea - COGITO_mtgs_110426 (SPAdes) (version 2) | ecosystem: Environmental > Aquatic > Marine > Epipelagic ...
AATTTTAGGTAAATTTGTTGCCAAAGATATAATTAATGAAGAGACCGGCGCTATTTACGTAGAAGCTGGCGATGAGTTGACTTGGGAGTTAGACAAAGAGGGTGAAGCCATTGGTGGTTCTGTAAAGGAATTATTAGATGCCGGCATCACAAATATTCCTGTCCTCGATATCGACAATGTGAACGTTGGCGCCTACATGCGTAATACAATGGCTGCTGACAAAAATATGTCCCGTGATACAGCTTTGATGGATATTTATCGTGTAATGCGCCCCGGTGAGCCGCCTACAGTAGACGCAGCTGCTGGATTATTTGATACACTTTTCTTTGATGGTGATCGGTATGATTTATCTGCCGTGGGTAGAGTAAAAATGAACATGCGTCTCGATTTGGATGCAGAAGACACTGTTCGTACCTTGCGCCGAGAAGATATTGTATCATGCATAAAAGCCTTAGTTGATTTGCGTGATGGTAAGGGAGATATTGACGATATTGACCATTTGGGTAACCGGCGTGTGCGTTCAGTGGGCGAGTTGATGGAAAACCAATACCGAGTTGGTCTATTACGCATGGAGCGAGCTATCAAGGAACGGATGTCGTCTGTTGAAATTGATACAGTGATGCCACAAGATTTGATCAATGCGAAACCAGCTGCCGCTGCGGTGCGAGAGTTCTTTGGATCAAGTCAATTATCCCAGTTTATGGATCAAACTAATCCATTGTCAGAGGTGACCCACAAGCGTCGACTCTCTGCGCTTGGACCTGGTGGTTTGACGCGAGAAAGAGCTGGTTTTGAAGTTCGTGATGTTCACGCAACGCATTACGGTCGGATGTGTCCGATTGAAACACCAGAAGGACCAAATATCGGCCTAATTAATTCGTTGGCGACTTTCGCTCGCGTAAATAAATATGGTTTCATTGAAACGCCATATCGCAAAGTTGTAGATGGTAAGGTAACCGACGATGTGCAATATATGTCAGCTACCGAAGAGATGAGGCACACTGTGGCACAAGCAAATGCCGCTCTCGATAAAGACGGCAAGTTTCAAAATGACTTAGTCTCAACTCGTCAAAATGGTGATTATACGTTGGCACAGTCTGACTCGGTAGACTTGATTGATGTTTCACCAAAGCAGTTAGTTTCCGTTGCAGCCTCCTTGATACCATTTCTTGAAAACGACGATGCAAATAGAGCACTGATGGGCTCTAACATGCAACGACAAGCGGTACCACTTCTTAAGGCTGAAGCGCCACTAGTTGGCACTGGAATCGAGGAGGTTGTAGCTCGTGACTCTGGTGCAGCCATCGTAGCTAAACGGGGTGGGATCATCGACCAAGTAGACGCACAGCGGATTGTTATTCGGGCCACCGAAGACCTAGAGCTTGGAGACGCTGGTGTTGATATCTACAGGATGCGGAAGTTCCAACGTTCAAATCAAAATACATGTATTAATCAACGTCCTTTGGTGAAGGTCGGAGACCATATAACCAAAGGTGAAGTTGTTGCAGATGGTCCTTCTACTGACATTGGTGAGCTTGCATTAGGCAAAAATGTAGTGGTCGCCTTTATGCCATGGAATGGTTATAACTATGAAGATAGTATTCTTATTTCTGAACGCATTGTGCGTGATGATGTCTTTACTTCTGTTCATATTGAAGAGTTTGAAGTGGCAGCCCGCGATACTAAACTAGGTCCAGAAGAGATCACTCGAGACATCCCAAATGTGGGCGAAGAAGCTTTACGAAATTTAGATGAAGCTGGCATTGTATATATCGGTGCAGAGGTTGGTCCATCGGATATATTGGTTGGTAAAATTACTCCAAAGGGCGAAAGTCCAATGACTCCGGAGGAAAAGCTTCTCCGGGCCATATTTGGTGAGAAGGCATCAGATGTACGTGATACATCATTACGACTTCCTCCAGGTGATTATGGTACGATTGTTGAGGTTCGCGTTTTTAATAGACATGGCGTTGAAAAAGATGAACGTGCATTGCAGATAGAGCGCGAGGAAGTTGAGAGGCTGGCTCGTGATCGAGATGATGAGCTAACCATTCTTGACCGTAATATTTATGCTCGCCTACGTAGTATGATGCAAGGTAAGGACTCTGTTAATGGTCCAAAGGGCACCAAGGGCAAACTCATTACGCAAGAGATCCTAGACGATACTCCGCGAAGCCATTGGTGGCAGTTTGCAATGAAAGAAGAGACTGATGCTCAAACCATCGAAGCATTGCATGAACAATACGAGGCTCAAAAACGTACTCTAGACGCGCGCTTTGAAGATAAAGTTGAAAAGGTGCGTCGGGGTGATGATTTACCCCCAGGCGTTATGAAAATGGTTAAAGTTTTTGTAGCGGTGAAACGTAAACTGCAACCAGGCGACAAAATGGCTGGTCGTCACGGCAATAAAGGAGTGATTTCCAAAGTTGTTCCGATGGAGGATATGCCTTTCTTGAGTGATGGTACTCCCGTTGATTTCGTGTTGAACCCTTTAGGTGTACCTTCACGAATGAATGTTGGTCAGATACTTGAAACCCATATGGGTTGGGCCGCACGTGGTTTGGGCATTCAGATTGACGAAGCCTTAGGCGAGTATCGCCGATCTGGTGATTTAACTCCCGTACGAGACGCTATGCGGATTGCTTATGGTGACGACGTATACGCTGAAGGTATTGAGGCGATGGACGAGCCCTCATTAATAGAGTCTGCGGGCAATGTGATTAACGGTGTGCCCATTGCTACGCCAGTTTTTGACGGTGCCAAGGAGGCCGATGTTAATGACGCTCTACGGCGAGCTGGATTTAGTGAAAGTGGGCAATCAGTCCTCTTCGATGGTCGTACAGGTGAGCAATTTGCTCGACCAGTGACTGTTGGGATAAAATACCTGCTTAAATTGCACCATCTTGTAGACGACAAAATTCACGCTCGTTCTACTGGGCCATACTCTTTGGTTACTCAGCAACCACTGGGCGGTAAGGCACAGTTTGGTGGCCAGCGTTTTGGAGAAATGGAAGTTTGGGCATTAGAGGCATATGGGGCGGCTTATACACTTCAGGAAATGCTGACTGTCAAATCTGACGATGTTGCCGGGCGGACTAAGGTCTATGAAAGTATTGTAAAAGGTGAAGATAATTTTGAAGCGGGAATTCCAGAATCGTTCAATGTTCTCGTTAAAGAAGTTCGTGGCCTTGGTCTAAATATGGAACTCCTGGATGCGGAGGTGGATGAGTAGATTGTTAATAATAAAGTAATCTACTTCCACCGCTCTTCCCTATGATTTAAAGGAATTTAAAATGAACCAGGAATTATCAACCAACCCGTTTAATCCAATCACGCCACCAAAAGCATTTGATGAAATTAAAGTTTCTCTAGCAAGTCCGGAACGAATTTTGTCATGGTCATTTGGCGAAATTAAAAAGCCAGAAACGATAAATTACCGTACTTTCAAGCCAGAACGTGATGGTCTCTTTTGTGCACGCATTTTTGGACCAATAAAAGATTATGAGTGCCTGTGTGGAAAATACAAGCGCATGAAATATCGAGGCGTTGTCTGTGAGAAATGTGGAGTTGAAGTTACATTGCAAAAAGTGCGTCGTGAACGCATGGGTCACATTGAATTAGCAAGTCCTGTTGCTCACATCTGGTTTTTGAAGTCACTTCCGTCTCGCATAGGACTAATGCTAGACATGACATTGCGTGATCTTGAACGTATATTATATTTTGAAAATTACGTTGTAATTGAGCCCGGTTTAACTGACTTAATTTATGGCCAGTTGATGAATGAGGAAGAATTTCTTGATGCCCAGGATATATATGGGATGGACGCTTTCACAGCAAATATTGGTGCTGAGGCTATTCGTGAAATGTTGTCTTTGATTGACTTAGATGGAGAAGCGGATCAGTTGCGTGCTGATCTGGCTGAAGCTACAGGCGAATTGAAGCCAAAGAAAATTATAAAGCGTTTAAAGATTGTTGAGAGTTTCATTGAATCTGGCAACCGTCCAGAGTGGATGATCCTTACTGTTATTCCTGTAATACCGCCAGAGTTAAGACCGTTAGTTCCGTTGGATGGTGGTCGTTTTGCAACGTCAGATCTCAATGACCTTTATCGCCGAGTTATTAATCGTAATAACCGTTTGAAACGGCTAATCGAGTTAAGGGCACCAGATATTATTGTTCGCAATGAAAAGCGGATGTTACAAGAATCTGTCGATGCTTTATTTGATAATGGACGTCGTGGCAGGGTAATTACTGGTCAAAACAAACGCCCATTGAAGTCTCTTTCAGATATGCTGAAGGGTAAGCAAGGACGCTTTCGCCAAAACCTTTTAGGTAAACGCGTAGATTTTTCGGGTCGGTCGGTGATTGTGACAGGGCCTGAACTGAAACTGCATCAATGTGGGTTGCCAAAGAAGATGGCACTAGAGCTGTTTAAGCCTTTTATCTACAGTAGGCTGGAAGCCAAGGGCTTATCTTCAACTGTAAAGCAGGCGAAAAAATTAGTTGAGAAAGAACGTCCTGAGGTTTGGGATATTTTGGATGAGGTAATCCGTGAGCATCCAGTGATGCTGAACCGTGCACCTACTTTGCACAGGTTAGGCATACAGGCGTTTGAACCCGTTCTAATCGAAGGTAAAGCTATTCAGCTCCACCCCTTGGTTTGCTCGGCCTTTAATGCTGATTTTGACGGAGATCAGATGGCTGTCCATGTTCCACTGAGTCTTGAAGCTCAGCTCGAGTGCAGGGTTTTGATGATGTCTACTAATAACGTTTTGTCGCCCGCTAACGGCGCGCCAATTATAGTACCATCGCAAGATATGATTTTAGGTCTTTATTATACTTCCCTCATGCGTAAAGGTATGAAGGGCGAAGGCATGATTTTTGGCTCTGTTGATGAAGTTCAGCATGCACTTGATGCGGGGGTTGTTCACCTTCATGCAAAAATCACAGCACGAATACTTCAGGTCGATCATGAAGGAAATGAGGTTATGGAGCGTTTCGAAACTACACCCGGCCGGGTGCGGTTAGGTGCTCTGCTGCCAACAAATGCGAAAGCACCTTTTAAGCTGGTTAACCGCCTTTTAAAAAAGGGTGAAGTACAGCAGATTATCGACACAGTATACCGCTACTGTGGCCAGAAAGAATCTGTTATTTTTTGCGATCAAGTAATGACTATTGGTTTCCGTGAAGCGTTTCGGGCAGGAATATCATTTGGTAAAGATGATATGCTTATTCCAGATGACAAGTGGACTATTGTTGATGGAGTGCGCGCTCAAGTTAAAGAGTTTGAACGGCAGTACATGGACGGCCTGATAACGCAGGGTGAGAAGTACAATAAAGTAATAGACGCTTGGTCAAATTGTAACGACCAAGTAACTGACTCTATGATGGATGCAATTGCATCTGTTAAATATGATGAGGATGGTTCTGAAATGGAACCCAACTCAGTATATATGATGGCGCATTCCAAAGCGCGTGGTTCCGTGACCCAGATGAAACAACTGGGGGGGATGCGCGGTTTGATGGCGAAACCCAATGGAGATATCATTGAGACGCCGATTATCTCAAATTTTAAAGAAGGTCTCACTGTTCTTGAGTATTTTAACTCGACACACGGCGCCCGTAAGGGTCTGTCTGATACGGCCTTAAAAACTGCAAACTCTGGTTATTTGACCCGTCGCTTGGTTGATGTGGCACAAGACTGTATAGTCCGCAGTCATGATTGTGGAACAGAGCGTTCCATTACCGCTCGAGCTGCTGTGAACGATGGTGAAGTTATCTCATCTTTAGCAGAGCGTATTTTAGGACGTGTTGCGGCTGAGGACGTAATAAAGCCTGGGACAGATGAAGTTTTGTGTAACAAAGGTGAGATGATCGACGAATTGAAGGCCGACCATATAGAAGATGGTGGTGTAGTCTCAATGTTAATCAGGTCACCGCTGACCTGTGCAATCGAAGATGGAATATGTGCAGCCTGTTATGGCCGGGATCTTTCACGAGGTACCCAAGTAAACCAAGGTGAGGCCGTGGGAATTATTGCTGCTCAGTCTATTGGAGAACCGGGTACGCAATTAACTATGCGGACATTCCACATTGGTGGCGTTGCTCAGGGTGGTGGCCAACAATCTAGTCAAGAAAGTAGCCAACCTGGCAAAGTATCGCTTGAGAATGCTTCATTATTGAAAAATTCTGCTGGTGAGTATCTATCACTTACGCGCAACATGGTTACAAAAATACTCGATGTTGGGGGGGCAGAAATAGCTAGCTATAAGGTAGATTATGGATCCAAGATGTTGGTAAAGGACGGGCAAACAATTAAACGAGGCGAAAAGCTCTTTGAGTGGGACCCGTTTACGTTACCAATTATCGCTGAAAAAAAAGGTACGGCAAAATTTGTTGACCTTGTGATTGGTATTGCGCTTCGTGATGAGACTGATGATGCGACTGGCATGACACAAAAAATTGTCTCGGATTGGCGGGCAGCACCAAAAGGTAATGAGCTTGCTCCAAAAATAATAGTAACTGACTCAAAAGGTGAGGTGCTACTCAAAAAAGATGGTAATCCAGTATCATATGCAATGTCTGTTGACGCAGTCCTGTCGATTGAAGATGGACAAGAAATCAAAGCTGGAGATATTTTGGCACGGATTCCTCGTGAAGGAGGCCGGTCGAAGGATATTACAGGTGGCTTGCCGAGGGTGGCCGAATTGTTCGAGGCGCGCAGACCAAAAGACCATGCAATAATTGCCGAAATAGACGGCTACGTTCGTTTTGGTAAAGACTATAAAAATAAACGCCGTATAGCGATTGAGCCTGCTGATGACAGTATGGATAATGTTGAGTACATGGTGCCAAAGGGTAAGCATATCCCAGTTCAAGAGGGTGACTTTATCAAAAAGGGGGATTACATCATGGATGGCAATCCTGCACCCCATGATATTCTTTCGGTTATGGGTGTGGAAGCTTTGGCTGATTATATGATTGACGAAGTGCAGGACGTTTATCGCCTGCAAGGCGTTAAGATAAATGACAAACACATAGAAGTAATCGTGCGCCAGATGTTGCAGAAGTGGGAAATTACTGACAGTGGAGAGACTACTCTACTCAAAGGAGAGCATGTAGATAAGGCTGAATTTGATGCTGCAAATGAGAAGGCCTTAACTAAAGGTGGGCGCCAAGCACAGGGAGGGCCAATATTACTTGGTATTACCAAAGCTTCACTTCAAACGCGTTCGTTTATCTCGGCCGCCTCATTTCAAGAAACAACACGAGTGCTTACAGAGGCTTCTGTGCAAGGTAAGCGTGATAAACTGATAGGCCTAAAAGAAAACGTAATTGTTGGAAGATTAATTCCTGCAGGTACTGGTGGCGCTACTCAGAAAATGCATCGTGTGGCGGCTGATCGGGACAACGTGGTAATTGAAGCTCGCAGAGCGGAAGCGGAAGAGGCAATTGCACTGGCAGCTCCTGAGGTGGATGAGGTATTTGATACAGATGGACCGGATAACTCTAAGTCTCAGACAGAGTAACAAAGCGTATATTCAAAGAGATAAAAGGCCACTCGTTAGAGTGGCCTTTTATCATTAAAGGCGATTTATCATATTCCATTCTGAACATTGGAAATAACATTTTTAATGTTATAAGAGCTGCTTAAGTATGTCTGAAAATTTAAAGGGTGCAATCTTCATGATGTGCTCAATGACTTGTTTTGCCGTTAATAACGCGATGATTAAAGCATTTGGTGGTATGGTGCCAATGTTTCAAACGGTGGCATTGCGCGGTGGAATAGTTTTGCTACTACTCGGTTTGGTAGTAGTGCGCTCTGGATGGAATGTTCAGAAGCTTGGGCGCCAAGCTATCCTCGCAAGAAATATCATTTTTTGCGGCTTTGGTTTTTTTGTGGCTCGAGGCTGTGGGGCGTTTTTTGAGCCGTGGAGAGATGTTAGTTTAGAATCTTGGGTCTTACTAACAGGGTCTTCAGTTTCAGTTTTTTTGGCTATATCGTCAGTGTACTGGCAATTCGAATGGGTAAGGTGAGTTTTACTTCTCAGTCTCGTTACTCTGGTTTACTTGTTACACTGGTTCTTGGTTATATCTTTTCGAAGAGTGGCCGGATACCTGGTCGTTGATTGGTTCAGCAGTCATTGTAATTACTGGAATGTTTATGTTTTATGGCTAAGGGCGAAAAAAGGCGTAGTTGATACCGAATCTAATCAGTAAAAATCACTGTTTGAAAAAATTAATTTCTTGAGTTGTTCTCGGTATGTCCGTTTATTTACCGCTCTGATAATAGTTTGTTAATGATGGCTATTGTTCTTTATTTCTAGCTGTTGACACATTAACCGACTCTGCATATACGCGCCTAATCTGTGATGGGGAAATCCCTTTTGCACGGCATCAAAATTTGAAGTGGTCAAGAACAGTTAGCTGTTCCTCTGGAAATCCCGCCACCCCCTCTACAACTAGGAAGGGATGTGGTGTTTGTTGCGCAGTACGAATGAATACCGCAAAAATACGCGGCAGTCAGTGTAGGGTGGTCTTACCTGGCGCTAAAAAATAAAACCGGTGGGGCGTGCCTCATCAACAAATTTATGTAGACGAGAAGAGAACCGCCAATGCCCACAATCCAGCAGCTGATCCGGAAGCCCCGGCAGCCTAAAATCAAACGTAGCAAGTCTATGCACTTGCAGGAATGTCCGCAAAAGCGCGGTGTATGTACAAGGGTGTATACAACGACTCCAAAAAAGCCGAACTCGGCGATGAGGAAGGTTGCTAAAGTCAGACTAACTAACGGTTTTGAGGTGATCAGCTATATCCCTGGAGAAAGCCATAATTTGCAGGAACACTCTGTTGTGTTGATCCGTGGGGGGAGGGTGAAAGACCTTCCCGGCGTGCGTTACCACATCCTTCGTGGTGTACTAGATACACAGGGTGTCAAAGACCGTAAGCAACGTCGTTCAAAATACGGCGCAAAGCGTCCTAAGTAAGGAATTATATATGTCTCGTCGTCATGCTGCTGAGAAGCGAACAGTCCTACCTGATGCCAAATACGGTGATCTTGTTTTGACAAAATTTATGAACAATCTGATGCTAGATGGTAAGAAATCTATAGCTGAGCGGATCGTTTACGGTGCGCTTGAGCGCGTTGAAACAAAAGTCAAGCGCGTTCCGATTGAGTTATTTCACGAAGCTTTAGAAAATATTAAACCGTCTGTTGAGGTGCGGTCGCGCCGGGTTGGTGGGGCTACTTACCAAGTTCCAGTAGAAGTCCGACCTGAGCGGCGGGAGGCTTTAGCAATTCGCTGGTTAATTACTGCTAGTCGGAAGCGCAACGAAAATACAATGGAAGAACGTCTTGCTGGCGAACTAATGGATGCTGTGCAGTCGCGTGGTTCAGCCGTAAAGAAGCGTGAAGATACACATAAAATGGCAGATGCGAACAAAGCATTTAGTCATTACCGCTGGTAACCCTACAGAGGCTCGATAAATATGGCACGTGAATATCCCTTAGAACTATACCGCAACTTCGGTATAATTGCGCACATTGATGCTGGTAAGACTACCTGCTCAGAGCGTATCCTGTTTTATACAGGTAAAGAGCATAACATCGGTGAAGTGCACGATGGCGCTGCAACCATGGACCACATGGAGCAAGAGCAGGAGCGCGGGATTACTATCACATCTGCGGCGACAACTACGTTTTGGGAGCGTACGGAAAACGGTTTTGATGCTGAGGGTCCCAAGCACCGCTTTAATATAATCGACACTCCAGGCCACGTAGACTTTACAATTGAAGTCGAGCGTTCATTAGCTGTTTTGGATGGAGCGGTTTGTGTCTTGGATGGCAATGCTGGTGTTGAGCCTCAAACGGAAACGGTTTGGCGTCAGGCTGATCGTTATAAAGTACCGCGTATGGTTTTTGTCAACAAAATGGATAAAACAGGGGCAGATTTCTTCAAATGTGTCGACATGATCGAGGATCGCACTGGAGCGAGTGCAATTCCTATTTCTTTTCCAATTGGCGCTGAAACTGAGTTGGAAGGCTTGGTTGATCTTGTAACGATGGAAGAGTGGTTGTGGCAGGGTGAAGACCTTGGAGCTTCTTGGACAAAAGAACCAATACGGGAAAGTTTAAAGGAATCTGCTGCGAAATGGCGAAGCAAACTAGTTGAGGCTGCTGTAGAGCAAGACGATGATGCAATGATGGAGTATTTGGAGGGTAATGAGCCTGATATCCCTACTTTACGTGATTTGATCCGCAAGGCGACTTTAAGTATGGCATTTGTGCCTGTGCTTGGTGGTTCAGCATTTAAAAACAAAGCAGTTCAGCCATTGCTTAACGCTGTTATTGACTATTTGCCAAGCCCGCTCGACGTCGTCGATTACATGGGCTTCAAACCAGGCGATGAAACAGAAACTAGAGACCAGGCACGGCGTGCGGACGACGACATGCCGTTTTCGGCGCTCGCCTTCAAAATCTGGAATGACCCATTTGTTGGGTCTTTGACCTTTACTCGAATTTACTCTGGTAAGTTGGAAAAAGGCGATAATTTCTTGAACTCAACTAAGGGCAAGAAAGAGCGTGTTGGTCGTATGATGATTATGCACTCTAATGACCGAGATGAAATCTCCGAAGCATTTTCGGGTGATATCATAGCACTCGGTGGCTTAAAAGAAACAACCACGGGTGACACTCTTTGTGCTGTGAACGCTCCAGTTGTTTTGGAGACAATGACTTTCCCGGTACCCGTAATCGAGATCGCCATTGAACCAAAAACAAAAGGTGACCAAGAAAAAATGGGCTTGGCGTTACAACGTTTGTCTGCTGAGGATCCGTCTTTCCGCGTTGAGACGGATATCGAATCTGGTCAGACCATCATGAAGGGCATGGGCGAACTTCACCTTGATATCCTTGTGGACCGAATGCGTCGTGAATTTAAAGTAGAGGCCAATATCGGTGCGCCACAAGTTGCTTACCGTGAAACAATTGGTCACGAAGTAGAGCATGTTTACACCCACAAGAAGCAATCTGGAGGATCCGGTCAATACGCCGAGGTAAAAATGGTTATTTCTCCAACGGTTCCTGGCGAGGGCTTTTCGTTTGAATCCCGCGTAGTTGGTGGATCTGTTCCAAAGGATTATATTCCAGGTGTTGAAAAAGGCATTAGATCAGTCATGGATAGTGGGCCATTGGCTGGCTTTCCTGTAATTGATTTTAAAGTCGCTTTGCTCGAGGGAAAATATCACGACGTTGATTCGTCGGTCTTAGCTTTTGAAATTGCAGGTCGGATGTGCATGAGAGAAGGTATGCGTCTAGCTGGAGCAAAACTTCTCGAACCGATAATGAAAGTAGAAGTGATTACTCCCGACGAATATACTGGTGGAATAATTGGGGATTTGACTTCGCGGCGCGGTCACGTCCAAGGACAGGATAGTCGCGGTAATGCAATTGCTATTGACGCATTTGTTCCATTGGCAAATATGTTTGGGTACATCAATACGCTTAGATCGATGTCTTCTGGGCGGGCTAACTTTTCAATGCAATTTGACCATTACGAACCAGTACCATCTAATATTTCAGAAGAGATCCAAGCAAAATATGCGTAAACTGTAGTGGACAATTTGCCCACCGCCACAAAAAAAAGAGGAGCCTCCCATGGCTAAGGAAAAGTTTGAACGTTCAAAACCACACGTAAACGTTGGTACTATTGGTCACGTTGATCACGGCAAGACGACGTTGACTGCTGCGATCACTAAGCAATTTGGTGATTTTCAGGATTATGCGTCGATTGACTCGGCCCCTGAAGAGCGTGCGCGTGGTATCACGATCTCCACAGCACACGTTGAGTATGAGACTGAAGTTCGCCACTATGCTCACGTTGATTGCCCAGGGCACGCTGACTATGTGAAAAACATGATCACGGGTGCTGCGCAAATGGATGGCGCTATCTTGGTTGTGAATGCAGCTGACGGCCCAATGCCACAAACTCGTGAGCATATCTTGTTGGGTCGCCAGGTTGGCATTCCTTACATGGTTGTCTACATGAATAAAGTTGACCAAGTTGACGATGATGAGTTGTTGGAATTGGTTGAAATGGAAATTCGTGAGTTGCTGTCTAAGTATGAGTATCCAGGAGATGACATTCCAATTATTCCAGGTTCTGCCTTGGCTGCTTTGGAAGACCGCGACCCTACAATTGGTACAGAATCCATTGCAAAATTGATGGCTGCTGTTGACGAATATATTCCAACCCCAACACGTGCTGTTGACCAGCCGTTTCTTTTGCCAATTGAGGATGTATTCTCAATTTCTGGCCGCGGTACTGTTGTTACTGGTCGTGTTGAACGTGGTGTTATTAATGTTGGCGAAGAGATAGAGATCGTGGGCATCCGCGATACGTCTAAAACTGTTTGTACTGGTGTTGAGATGTTCCGCAAATTGCTGGACCGTGGAGAAGCTGGTGACAATGTTGGCGTTTTGTTGCGTGGCATTGATCGTGAAGGAGTTGAGCGGGGCCAGATTCTGGCGAAACCCGGTTCTGTTAAGCCACACACAAAGTTTGAGGCAGAAGCATATATTCTAACTAAAGATGAGGGTGGTCGTCACACACCGTTCTTTGCTAACTATCGACCACAGTTTTACTTCCGTACAACTGATGTAACTGGGACTGTTGTGCTACCGTCTGGTACTGAAATGGTTATGCCAGGCGATAATCTTAAGTTTGATGTTGAGCTCATTGCTCCAATTGCTATGGAGACTGGCCTTCGCTTTGCGATCCGCGAGGGCGGCCGTACTGTTGGTGCTGGTGTTGTATCAAAGATACATGCGTAATTAAATAAAGCAGGCCCCAAAACGGGGCCTGCTTTATTCCCAAGATGAACGCTATTTGGAGTGTTGTTTCTACTGTGCTCTTACGTACCTACTGGGTCAAACTCACCAAATAATTGTCTGTTGTCTGCTAATGTTTTCATTCATCTATTTATTAATTTAAATCAGATTGAAGGATTGAGCTGTTATGATTTGCATGATCCAGCTCTTGCATTGGATTGAGATTCTACTTAAGCCGATTAACAGTTGCAGGGGTTTAGCTCAGTTGGTAGAGCATCGGTCTCCAAAACCGAGGGTCGTGGGTTCGAGTCCCTCAGCCCCTGCCAGATTTAATTTTAAAAAATTATATCAGGTGCAACAAACTCTTAGAAATTAACGACCCCGGATGCGTGGATCTAATGCGTCACGCAGCCCATCCCCCAGATAATTGACCCCCAGCACGGTTAATGAGATTGCGATACCCGGCAATAAGACGCGTTCTGGATATTGTTCCATACGCGGCACTGCATCTGCTAGCATTTTCC
>Ga0209601_1001983_pt1 | contig 13255 bp, 7 predicted proteins | sample COGITO_mtgs_1104_4_FD_184796 | JGI IMG/M metagenome (GOLD analysis project Ga0209601, IMG submission 184796) | Pelagic marine microbial communities from North Sea - COGITO_mtgs_110426 (SPAdes) (version 2) | ecosystem: Environmental > Aquatic > Marine > Epipelagic ...
GCTCAGGAAAAAACAGGCTGAAGGTGTTGTTGATATCGAGCTGCGGCGCGTCGGCCTCAACCTGCGAGAAATCTGGGTTTAGTGTCGCGTTGAGGTAGAGATCTTGTGTGATCCCCCATCGCACGTCGACACCGGCATCAGGATCTAGCCCCGGCTTTTCCCACGCGCCTAAACTGCGTGATCGATTCTGCACCGAAGTCGTGGTGAGCGTAGGAATTACCTCGAGATTACGACTGGCCTGTAGGTCGGCGAGACCTTCGAGTTTTCGAATCTGGCAGAGGTAGCACAAAATATCGCGGTCGATTGGATTGTTTGAAATACGGTTTTCGCGATCGCGCGGGAACTGTCTGACGAAATCGACTCCCCACACTTGTTTTGAATCCGAGGGCGAAAAGCGCAGCTGCTTGAGTGGGATCGCCATCTCGACTTCATAACCTTCGGTGGTAATTCTGCCCGCGCTGTCCCAGATCGCATTCCAAGACTCATCGCCGCGGCGATTCACATCGTCGTAAATGCTGTCGGCCTGCACGCCGAGGGGATTCACCCAAAATTCATAGGCGCGGCGCTCGTCGTTAAAGGTGTCGAGTACGATGCCAATAAAGTCGTCGTCCCACAGCAAGTCTCTGTCGCTGTAAAATGCGCGTATCTGCGAAACATCGGGGTCAGAAGCAATAAACGCAACGTAAAGCGTCTCGCCGTCTTCCATGATGAAGGCGTCGGCGCTTACGGTGGTGCGAACATTCTCTGCGGGGTCTGTCTCAATATCGATAACAACCCGCTTCGCTTCGCGCCACTCTGCAGCATCGACTTTGCCATCGATACGCGGTGTTAGGTTAATCCTCGGAATCTCATAGCTGGGCAGGGAAGGTGCTTCAGCTGCGGAGGCGTATGCGCTGGCTCCCAGTAAAATAAGTGCACTAACGCCGCGAACCATTCGGAGACTCACGGTTCGATAAACGATGCGATAAAAAGGAAATACCAAAGCGGTTGCGCGGCCCCTGACGATTTTCACTAAGTGATAAATATTTGCGGAAGAGACTCTCAGTCGAGCTCGGTGAGAAAGCGATCGCCTCGAAAGAGGTATTTATTGTCACTATCGAGCGAGAAGACGACTGAGTTCGAGCGCCCAACGAGCTCCATTCGTGGGATAAAGCTGTAGGCGCGGCTATCTGCACTATTGTCGCGATTGTCACCGAGCACGAAATACTGGTCTTCGGGTACCACCGCCGGGCCGTAGCTGCGACGGCTGCGGCTTACATAGCCACTAGCGAGCCGCGCGCGATGGCTAAGTTCGGGCAGTGCTTCGATGATAATCACCGAGCTTTCATCGCGCGACACGACTTCGTAGTTAACGGGTTCGCCATTGATGACTAACGCATTGTTTTGCATTGCCACTGTGTCACCGGGAAGCCCGACGATACGCTTGATCAAGCGTTTACCGGCGCGCTTCGAATCGATAATCACGATATCTCCGCGCTGGGGGTCGCCCACCTCGGCCAGATTGATTTCGGTAAAAGGCACTTTGATATCGTAGGCGAGTTTATTGACCCACACTTTGTCGCCGTCGAGCAAAGTGGGCTGCATCGACGCGCCCGAGATCGAGCTGAGGTCGGCTACTGCGCTTTTAAAGAAGACGATGCAGGTCAGCAGGAGGAAAAACTGGCGATTCTCTGCCCACGCGACTTTTAAGGCGTGGGTGATGCGCTCGCCGAATCCTGCGTTTGGGTGCTGCGGGGTGGGCAGTGTGTAGGGCGTCTCTTCTAAGGGCTTGGGTACTGACTTGGGCGCAGACGTATGTTCGGTTGTGTCCGAGGCAGATACAGACTCGTCGGGCACGCGAGGCTGAGCTTCGGAGTCTTGCTTGTCGATGTTGGCCATAGGGCGTGCCTGCGTTTTGTGTTTGGCTATTTTTGGTAATTGTATGTCGATTTTTGTAAACAGCTGTTAACTACTGTCGGCTATTTCTGGCTAGTGGCGGCTATTTGGAGCCATGCTTCTGTTATCCAGATTAGTTTACACGGAAGTGAGGTGCAAGAAAGCGGTGAAATTGAGCACAGAGTGAGCTTGTTGCAATCGCCAAAGGGGAAATTTGCGTAATTATTTGACCACGGCAAAAAGCCGAGTATGCTGTATGCATAACCAGTAAAATTTGCGAGACAAAACTTAGCGCGTCGCACGCTAAAAAGGAAACAGTGCCGCAGTGCTGCAGTGTTATGAGAGCCCCAGACATGAAAAGCGATTCTCCCAAGAACAACACAGGCCTTGCGGACTTTCACCCCGCTAGTCGGGCGTGGTTCGAGGAACGTTTCGGGCAAGCGACAAAAGCGCAAGCCGACGCATGGCCGCAGATTCGGGCAGGGCGGCATACTTTAATCGCCGCGCCGACAGGCAGCGGTAAGACTCTCGCGGCTTTTTATGCCGCTATCGATATGCTTCTCCAGCGCGGCTTAAATGGCGAACTGAGTGAAGGCGTCCAAATTCTCTATGTGTCGCCGCTCAAGGCACTCAGCAACGATATCCAAAAAAATCTCGAGCAGCCGCTCAATGGCATCGCCGAGCAGCTGCATCTGCAGGGCTTCGCTCCGGTTGATATTCGCATCGCCGTGCGCACGGGTGACACGCCCCCGAGTGAGCGTGCGCGCATGGCGAAAAAGCCGCCGCATATTCTCGTTACCACTCCCGAGTCCTTCTACTTACTGCTCACCAGTGCGAGCGGCCGCGCGATGCTGTCTACTGTGCGCAGCTTGGTTGTCGATGAGATCCATGCGCTTTTGGGCGACAAGCGAGGCTCGCATTTAGCGTTGTCGATGGAGCGGCTTCAGCATCTTATAAGTTCTCAGTCGAGCGGCAATACGAAAGACCAAAGCGGTCGGAAGCTCCAGCGTATTGGGTTGTCGGCAACGCAGAAACCAATCGACCTTGTTGCAAACTATTTAGTGGGCAATGCGACAGGGCAATCCGAATGCGACTCGAGTTCTCTGGGTGAGGTTGAGGTTGAGGGTGCGGACTCGCGCTGGCCGAAGGCAGACTGCGCGATTGTCGATTCGGGGTTTAGGCGCGAACTGGACATCCGTATCGAGGTACCTAAGTCGCCGCTTTCGGCGCTGATGAGCAACGAGGTGTGGGACGAGCTCTATGGCCGTCTCGTTGAGCTAATCGAGAGCCACGATACGACGCTGGTATTCGTGAACACGCGCAGACTCTCCGAGCGGCTTGCCCTCGCGCTTGCCGAGCGCCTCGGCGACGATGTTGTCTGTTCGCATCACGGCAGCATGAGTAAAGATCACCGGCACAACGCCGAGCAGCGGCTTAAGGCGGGTAGCCTTAAGGTGCTGGTCGCGACGGCGTCGATGGAACTCGGCATCGATGTAGGCTCGGTCGATCTCGTGGTGCAATTCTCTTCACCTAAAAGCATTGCGACATTTTTGCAGAGAGTGGGTCGTAGTGGCCACTCGATCAATGGCACGCCGAAGGGCATTTTGTTTCCGCTCACGCGCGACGACCTTATCGAAGCCAGCGCGCTGGTGCACAGCATTCGCCGAGGCCAGCTCGACGCCATTGTTATGCCCGAAAAGCCGCTCGATATTCTGGCGCAGCAAATAGTCGCCGAGGTGTCGGCGCAGGTTCACGATCGCGGACGAGACGGTGACACCGCCGGCGATGAGCCCGGCCAAAGAGCGAGTCGTAGAGATAAAAGCAAAAAGCTATCCGCGCCAGACGCGCCAGAAGACGACCTCTGGGTTCAAGACGCTGATGACTGTGGTGATGTGCCTGCTAATAAACAGCCGGTCGATAAACTGTCCGTTCAAAATCAGCCCAGTAAGGAAATATTCCAACCCCTGGCAACGGCCCTAGCCGCGATGCGGACAAGCGGCTCGACGAGGCTCAGCTCATCCGCAAAGCCAGCCCCAACACCCGCCTCACCAGAGGTGCGCAAAGCAGCACTCGCTGCCGCTCGAGCTGGGCTGCGCGGCACAGAGGCTGAGCCGGCGAGCGTGAAGAGCGATGTGTACCCAAAAGAGACTGAGGAGATTGAAGAGACTCAAGAGATTCAAGAGATTGAAGAGATTAAAGAGAAAGAGTCCTTTGAACCAATGACGCCTCTGGATAGCTGGTGTATCGACGAGCTTTACGCACTGGTTATCAAGGCTTTCCCATTTAGGGAATTAACTAAAGAAGAATTTGAAGAGACGCTACGCATGGTTGCCGATGGCTACACCAGCCGTCGGGGACGGCGCGGCGCCCATCTGCATTACGACGCGATTAACCGGCGGCTCAGGCCACGGCGCGGCGCTAATCTTATCGCACTGACTAACGGTGGCGCGATTCCAGATATGTTCGATTATCAGGTTGTGCTCGACCCCGAAGACACGGTGGTCGGCAGCCTAAACGAGGACTTCGCGCTCGATTCGATGGCGGGCGATGTGTTTACGCTGGGCACTCACGCTTGGCAGATTTTGCGGGTGGACGGGCTTAAGGTACGCGTGAGAGATGCCCAAGGCATGAACCCTACTGTGCCTTTCTGGTTCGGCGAAGGGCCAGGTCGCACGGTCGAGCTGTCGCAGTCGGTGTCTAACTTTAGGCAGCAAATAGGCGACCTAATACTCGACGAGTCTGCAGACGCGGCGATGCAATGGTGTATTAACGCCGTCGGCTTGCCACACTCGGCTGCGTCGCAAGTGGTTGAATACCTGCACGCAGGAATGGCCGCGCTGGGCGCGATGCCAACCCGCGACACGATAATCATGGAACGCTTTTTCGATGAAGTGGGCGACATGCACGTCGTAATCCATTCTCCCTTTGGGAGTCGTATCAACCGCGGCTGGGGTCTCGCGCTGCGCAAGCGCTTCTGCAAGTCTTTCAATTTCGAGCTGCAGGCAGCAGCAAATGAAGACAGCATCGTGATATCGCTGGGGTCGGTGCATAGCTTTCCGCTCGACGAAGTGTTTCGCTATCTTCAGACTACAACGGTGCGCGACGTGCTCGTGCAGGCACTGCTCGATTCGCCCATGTTTGAGGTACGCTGGCGCTGGAACGCGACGCGATCGCTAGCGATTCAACGCAATCGTAGCGGCAAACGCGTGCCACCTCAGTTTCAGCGTATGGACGCCGAAGACCTAATCGCTCACGTGTTCCCCGATCAAATCGCCTGCGCCGAGAATCTCACCGGTCGCCGCGATGTGCCGACACACCCGCTCGTCGATCAAACCATTCACGACTGCCTCACTGAGGCGATGGATATCGACGCGCTGATAGAGCTTGTGGGTAAGATCGAGCGCGAGGAACTCACGCTAATCGCCAAAGACCTGCGCGAGCCATCGCCGTTTGCGCAGGAGATTATTAATGCACGACCCTATGCTTTCTTAGACGACGCGCCAGCCGAGGAGCGGCGAACGAATGCGATTCGAAATCGAAGCTGGGCCGACCCCGCCGAGGCGCGCGACTATTCTCTGCTGGATGTTTCTGCTATCGCGCGCGTGCGCGAAGAAGCTTGGCCGCTCGTGCATAACGCCGAAGAACTTCACGATGCCCTCCAGACTCTCGGCTATATCACCGCCGCTGAGTTTGCCGATAATGGCTTCGAGAAATGGCGTGAAAGGCTTGTACTCGAAGGAAGGCTTCATCAGCTAGTGCAGCATCCCCAAGAGCTTCTCTTCGCCACAGAAGACTTGCCAAAATTTAGGGCGCTGTTCCCAGAGTGCTGCGCGCAATTCGATACGCCTTCTTTCCTCGAGGGTGTGTGCTTCGAGCCCGAAGAGGCCCTGCGCGATCTGGTGCGCTCGCGCTTAGAGGGTTTGGGTCCGGTTACAGCGCAGCGGTTAGCCGACGAAGTCTCGCTGCCCTGCGTAAAAATAGACGCGGCACTGCTTGCACTCGAAGTCGAAGGTTTCGTGTTCCAAGGCAAGTTTACGCCGCGTGCTGAACAGGCAGGCGACGGGCCGGTCGAATGGTGTGAGCGGCGCCTCCTGCAGCGTATCCATCGTTACACGATCGACTCACACCGCAAGGCGATAAAGCCCGTGTCGCTTCAAGTTTATACGCAGTTTTTGTTCGACGAGCACGGCCTGCAGCCCGTGCGCGACGACGATGAAATGCCGCATTCTTCGGCCGAGGCGAGTCTCGATGGCCAGACCCAGCTCCAACGCTCTCTTGCGATGTTGGACGGCATTTCGGCGCCTGCGGCAAGTTGGGAAGCCGACCTTTATCCGTCGCGGGTCTCTGATTACGATCCCAACTGGTTAGACGTCTTGTGTATTAGCGGCAGGGTCACTTGGGGACGCTATGTGCAGCCGAGCGCATCGCAGCGTGCGCTGCACAAGGGCAGTTCGGGGCCGGTCAAGACTACGCCGATCGCCATTATGAGTCGCGCCAATTTGGATATATGGCAGGCAATGGCAAGAGCGCAATTAAAAGAGGCTGATGAAGGCCCACGCAAAACGCGAGTCGGGCAAGACGCGCCAAGCGGCAAAACATTTTCGAACACGGCCCAGCGCATCGAGGCTGACTTGCTAACCAATGGGGCGAGCTTCTTCGATCAGATCCAGTCTCGTTCTGGTCTTTTAAAGGCGCAGCTCGAAGAGGGACTCGCCGAATTGGTTGGCGCGGGGCGGCTAAATAGTGACAGCTTTACTGGCCTACGGGCATTGCTCACCCCCGCTGCAAAAAAGCAGGGCGCTCATCGTCGGCGCAGACGCTCGCCGATGTTCGGCGTCGAAGAAGCGGGTCGATGGAGTCTGCTGGAAACCTTCGCGCCTCGGCCAGCTGACACAGCAGAAACCGAGGCAATGACCACGGCTCGAACCGAAACCGAGGCTGAGAACACGCGGCGCAGCCCGGCGACACCGGCGATTATTCGCCAGCCACGGGCGACTCGTCCTAACAATTCTCGCAGCGGTTGGGACGTGCTCGACGACGACCAACTCGAACGGCTCATCTCGATTTACCTGAATCGCTGGGGTGTTTTGTTTCGCTCAATAATAGAGCGCGAATTGCTCGCGCCACCTTGGCGCGTGTTGCTAAGAGCGCTCAGGCGTATGGAGCTGCGAGGCACGGTGCGCGGCGGACGCTTTATTGCCGGCGTGGGCGGGGAGCAGTTCGCTTTCCAAGAAGCGGTCGATGGCTTGCGCAGCATGGCGAAGGAGATTGCGGCAGCAAAGCCTCGCTACCACAGTCTAGCGGCGAGCGATCCGCTGAATCTGCTCAATCTGATACTGCCAAGGCGTAAGCTAGCCAAGCTGCTCAACAACCGCGTGTTATTCGAAGACGGTATTCCCATCGCCGTGGTTGAGAGTGGCGAGGTCAAATTTTTGCGCGAGGTTGCGCCAGAGAAGCAGTGGGCATTGCAGCAGGCGCTGGTGCAGAAAAACTTCCCACCACGGCTGCGCAGTTATCTTGGGGCAGGTAAAGCAACGCTTAAGTAACGTCCGACTCGGCGTCGGCGATACGTGCAAGTCGCTCTTGCTCTTCTTTAATCGCCTCGGCTATTTCACGCATGACGGCGTCGACATCGGCAGTCTCGCCATCGTCTTCGAACTCGCCGGTTAACACGGTGTTGGGCTTTAAATCGCCACTTTCGAAAAGCGCCCACATCTCTTTCGCATACTCTGTGGTCGCCAATTCGGGGGCGAATTCGGAATAGTAGTCGCGAAGTTTATTCACGTCTCGCAGCAGCATAGACTCGGCGTTGTTATTGGCCGCGGCATCGACAGCCTGAGGCAGGTCGATAATTACCGGACCGTAGTCGTCGACCAAAATATTGAACTCTGAAAGGTCGCCATGCACGATGCCAGCACAGAGCATTTTTACTACATAGCCGATTAACGCGTTGTGGTCTTCGATAGCCTGCTCGCGGGTGAGAACAACCTCGCTGAGGCGAGGAGCCACATCACCTTCGCCATCGGTAACCAGTTCCATAAGCAAAACGCCGTCGACACAGGCATAAGGCGTCGGGACACGAACACCGGCAGCGGCTAGCTTTCTGAGCGCGTCGACTTCGGCGTTATGCCAAGTCTCTTCTTGCTGCGCGCGGCCGAACTTAGAACCTTTTTCCATCGCCCGCGAGCGACGGCTGCTACGGGATTTACGCCCCTCTTGATAGAGGACTGCCTGTTTAAAGCTCCGCTTGGCGGCTTCTTTATAGACCTTTGCGCAGCGCACATCGTCGCCACAGCGCACAACAAAGACATCGGCCTCTTTGCCGCTCATCAGGCGGCTTAGCACCTCATCGATGAGCCCTTCTTCGAGAAGGGGAAGCAGGCGGGCTGGGATCTTCATTCTTACTTAGGTTCCTTTTAAGTTAAGCAGGCTTTTAGGCTATCTATGCTATGCATCGAGGCGGCGAATCCCCTCTGAATTGCGACAGGTTTTAGCCAGCGCTCGAGGGTAGACGCTCAAGTGCTAAGTCATTCTATTCCTAACGCGGCGTCGATCTCCAAATCGATCTGTTCCCGATCGAGCAATGCATTATATAGGGTATCGACACTCACCGCGCTAGCAACACCCAGCAATATGCCGAGCACCGCGCCGCGATGGCAATTATCGCCGCCAAGATTAGCGTTGGCGAGTAGTGCGACCTCGGGCTGGTCTACATATTTGTAGGCGAGGTAGAGCAGGCCAGGCCATGCGCCATCGATATAGCAGGCCGATGAGAAGAGGCCGCCGATTACCTCGCGGTCGTCTTTGGCCTTGGCGGCGAGCTCGGCGACGCGGAAATTCGCGCTAAGCCTGCTCGTGGTGACCAAGAGTTCGCGCACAGACGTCGAGTCGTCTCGGGTGAGCAATGCCTCAAGGAGCGCCGTGTAGTGAACACACACGCCTGCCAACACTTCGTCGGGATGTGTCAGGTAAAGATGGTCGACACACTGTTGTTGCAGGGTGTCGACTGACTGTCCGGCAAGACGCCCAGCGAGGTAGATCGCGGCTATCGAAACAAGCCCGCCAATAGAGGGAGTGTCATGGGTCACCGCGGCGCAGCGATGCGGCGCGTTGCCGGCCTCGAGGTTGGCAAAAAACCCGCGATGATACGACTCGGCATAGGTGTCGGGATGCAGCGCGGGCTCGGCTGTCATGAGCTCGATATAGGCATCGAGGAAAGCATCGCGATCGTAGTTGCCCTGGCGAATCGCAAGCGTCCGCAGCAGGGCGCGAGTGCAGTGCGCGTTAAGTGTATTCGAGCCCGCTTGCATTCCATGATGATAGTGAGTGTTCGCTACTCCCCAAAACTTTTCGCGTCCTTTGAGGATAACCTCGCCTACTATTTTACGCGGTTTGCCATGGCTATTGCCGCGAGCGGCAGAGCTGCGCCCGCCTTGGCTCGTCGAATGCAGCGACATAATCGACGATGGATGAAACTCAGGTGCCGCCTCGAACTGGCTTATGCCGCCGGGAAATTGCCGCTCGATATCCATCGGGTTGTAGTACCAGTGAACCGGCATCGCAAGCGCGTCTGCGACGAAGAGGTTGCGCAGCCCGGCGCGCGCGCGGCGTTGGCCAAGAGAGTTGAGAGAGCCAAGAGGGCCGGATTGGTCTGTCGAATCGAGCTGATTTAGCGTGCTGTGTGGTTGTTCTTCCATGGTCTGATCTTCTCTGTTTGCGAGGGCAAGATGCATTTGTTATTACAACGGCAGCCGACTCTCGCCGGACTAGAAAAGGGAGAAAGAATTAGCGCATAAAAAAATCCCGCTACCGCACGAGGCGATAGCGAGATTCGTTTTTTTGGCGGGAGCAAAGACTCTTCTTTCTCAGGGAAGACTCTCTTCAACCGACTGTCTGGCCTTCGCCAAACTCACATCAACTCGCCACAAAGTGTCTTGCCGATGTTAGTAAAGCTAAGCTAGCAAGCCTGATTAAAGGCTCCCTTCTGTGATTGACTATTGATGGGATCACCTCCTTTTTCTCTTTACAGGGTAGAGACGAAAGTCAGTAAGCTCCCCCCGAAAGAGTCACTGACTAAGAACCTGATCGTTTTATAGCGCAGCTTAGCCGAGGTGTAAAGCAGGTATTTTTGCTTACTAGTTTGAAACTACAGTCCCGGGAAAAGGCGAAGAGAAAGGTAGGCGAGTAGCGCGATGACAACTAGCTGGATGCTGACCACTAGGGGTTTTGCGCGCAAGAGCTGCCAGAGCGTGGGCGCATCACCCGACGCGCGGAGTTCGTCAAAGCGGCTGCGTTCGCGCTGCGCCCGATCGGCTTGGTAATCGTCTAAAAGGGCGCGGGCGCGAGGAAAATCGTCGGCGTCGTGAAGCCACAAGCCTGGCATCGAGATACCCCAGTTGCCGGGGGTTGTCTCAAAGTAGTCGATGTCATTGAGTTCGAGTAGGTCTCTAACCTCTAGCGCCTCGTCTTCGGGCACGTTGCGCAGCTTAAAGAGGAGCTTAGACATGGACGTGCACCGAGGGAGTAGCCAGCATCAGATAGAGTGAACTAGGTATTTCGCTGCCGAGTGATTGATCGGGCAGGGCGGCGCCGAAGAGCAGGGGTCAGCGTCGGTCGCGGGCGTAGCGTATAAACGGAGTATTGCCGCTTTAGCTAGTCTTGTGGCTTAACACGATTTGGCGTGGCCCGCTTGTCGTAGTCTGGCCGCTTACGCCTGAGGGAATCTGTTGAACCTTGCCGCCACCTTTAAGAAACGCGTCTATGTGTGAAGTTAGGTCTTCGCGGTTACTCGTTGCTGCTTCTTTCTTTGATTTATTTGCCATCGTACTTCCGTTATCGGTTGTCGTTAATTTTTTCTACGTAAGGCGCGAATTATACACTAAGAGCCCATTTCCGGCTAATTCTGAGGCAATCTGCTGTGCTAAAGTGGCACCTTGCCTTTAAAAAGAATGGATTCCGCCCATGCCCCCCGAGACCCTGAGCGACCTTGGTATCATCAGTCTGCTCCCCGTTGCCCTCGCCCTCGTGCTGTCTATCGCCTCGCGCAATGTCATCCTTGGCCTGTTCATTGGGCTTTTTACCGGCGTACTTCTCGTCGAAGGGTTTTCTCCTATCGCTGCGCTTACGTTAATGGTGCGCGATTATTTGGTGCCGCAGGTCACCGACAGCTACAACGCAGGCGTTCTGGTGCTGCTCGCTTTTATTGGTGGCTTTGTTGCGCTCATGGAAAAATCCGGCGGCGGTGCTGCGTTTGCGGCGCGCGTGATGCGTTTCATTACAACCCGCGCGCGGCTGCAGGTAGCGGCCTGGCTTGGCGGCATTCTTATTTTCTTCTCAGACCTCGGCACGCCTCTCATCATTGGGCCGACTTTCCGGCCGCTCGCCGACAGCCTGCGTGTCTCGCGCGCAAAGCTCGCTTACATCATCGACTCGACCGCCTCGCCGGTCGCGATTCTAGTGCCTTTCATCGGCTGGGGCGTTTACATCATGGGGCTGCTGAATCAGCAGATCGAGTCGCTTGGTGTCGATGCGAGCGATTACGCCCTGCTTCTCTCGGCGCTGCCGTTTCAGCTTTACGCGTGGCTCGCCTTAGCTGCCGTGCCGCTGTTGGCAATAGTTGGCATCGAATTTGGCCCAATGCGGCGCGCCGAAGACGCAGCGCGCGCAGGCAACCCTCTGCAACAACCGAACGACTCTGCGCTCGAACAAGTAACACTCGCCAATGCTCGGCCTTCGTTTGTTTGGCTGCCGTTGGTGGTGTTAGGCGTCACGCTTTTTTGGGTGCTGGGGCCGCTCGGCTTTCCGTTTGGGCGAGTGAGCGGGTCGGATTTTCGGGCAGGGCTAGCAACCGCTTATCTTCTCGCTGCACTCACGCTTGTCGCACTGATGGCGTTGAATCGCGCCCAATCGCCGCTGCGTAGTCTACAAGTTTATTTGGATGGCATGAGCCGCATGATGCAAATCGCTATTATGCTGCTGCTCGCGTGGGCGATGGGCGACATGATGACGACACTCGGCGCAGACGATTTCGTAGCGACGCTCGTGCGCGACAACGTCGCTGCTTGGATACTGCCGCTGCTGATCTTCGTAGTGTCGTGCGCGATCTCATTTGCTACCGGCTCGTCGTGGGGCACCTTCGCAATTATGTTGCCGCTTGCCATGCCTGCGGCATTTGCAATCGATGCGCCGCTTGCGGTGTGCGTGGGCGCTGTGCTCTCGGGCGGACTATTCGGCGACCACTGCTCGCCGATCTCAGAGACAACGATACTCTCGTCTGCCGGCGCCGGCGCCGATGTCTTCGATCACTTTCAAACTCAGCTACCCTATGCGCTCGCCAACGGCGCGCTTTGTGTCGCGGGCTTTGTTGTTGCTGGGCTAAGCGGCAGCGTCATCGTGTTGCCTGTACTGCTGTCGATTCAGATTATCGGCATGCTTATCTTGAAGCAAAGAAATAAGAACACCGAGGATTGATACCATGCGTTTTTTAGCTTCGCGCCTTAATTCTCGATTGAAGCTCAAGGTAGTGAGGCGCGGTTAGGCTGAATACTCTAAACCGAGTAAACTGGGATGACTGAAAACTCACCTGTCAGATTGTAAAAAGCGATGGCAATTCTCCAAGGGTCTCAAGATAGCGACCAACTCACTGGAACTCCCGAAAGCGATAAAATTTATGGCTTTGAGGGTGACGACGTGCTCACTGGAGAGCGAGGAAACGACAGCATTTATGGAGGTGCGGGGAATAATACTCTCTACGGTGGTGACGGGAGCGACTTTCTTTGGGTAGGGGAAGAAGCAGGCAACAATCGTTTGTTTGGCGGGGACGGCAATGATTTCTTGACGGGTGGCTCTGGTGACGACTATCTGTCAGGCGGTGCGGGCGACGATCGGTTACAAGCAGGAGACGGAGACGACCTGCTTTTTTCCGGCACAGGTATCGACATTATGTACGGTGCGCAGGGCAATGATTCATTCAATGCAACATTTGCCGACCGCACAGACCCTCGCCGTCTGGGACTCATTATTAACGAGGCGACGATAAACAGCACGGCCACTGACTCGATCACTGCTTACGGAGAACAGGGTGACGACCTTATTTACGGAACCAATGGCAATGACGTGCTAGACGGAGGGGATGGAGACGATTGGTTATTCGGTGCTGATGGTAACGACAAACTCATATCTAGCAGTGGGCGCGATGTTCTCAATGGCGGCGATGGCGATGATCTTTACGTTGTAAAAAACGCCGCTGTTCTTATTAAAGACAGCGGGGGCGATGACTCAATTGAGGTCAGAGCAGACTGGCTTAAAGTGCCAAGCTCGATAGAAACGCGAGCCTATGGTGCTGGCATTAAGCCGCTGCCCTATTGGCTCGATGCGTCGC
>Ga0209601_1002001_pt1 | contig 13176 bp, 7 predicted proteins | sample COGITO_mtgs_1104_4_FD_184796 | JGI IMG/M metagenome (GOLD analysis project Ga0209601, IMG submission 184796) | Pelagic marine microbial communities from North Sea - COGITO_mtgs_110426 (SPAdes) (version 2) | ecosystem: Environmental > Aquatic > Marine > Epipelagic ...
TCCATCGTGGCCATCCACCCGGTCGATCACCTGCCAGCCATAGGCTCTGAAGCGTGCTGGGGTATCATCTGTGAACCAGCCTTTGACGTCGCCGTCGATAGAGATGCCGTTATCGTCATACAGGCAAATCAATTTGCCCAGACCCAAAGTGCCAGCCAAAGACGCCACTTCATGGGAGATACCCTCCATCAAACAGCCATCGCCCACAAAGGTGTAGGTGCAATGATCCACAATTTGAAAGTCTTGATCATCGAGCGTTCGATTAAAATGCGCCGCCAGCAGCTTTTCCGCAATGGCCAACCCTACGGCGTTCGCCAGGCCCTGACCCAGAGGGCCTGTGGTGGTTTCCACGCCCGGTGTGTGGCCATATTCTGGATGCCCCGGCGTTCGAGATCCGAGCTGCCGAAATTTTTCAAGCTCGGACATGGGCAAATCGTAGCCAGTCAGGTGTAGCAGGGCATAGATCAACATGGAACCATGACCGTTTGACAACACAAAACGATCGCGGTTAGACCACTTCGGATTGGCCGGGTTGTGCCGCAAAAAGCCAGTCCAGAGCGTCTCAGCGATATCCGCCATGCCGAGGGGTGCCCCTGGGTGTCCGGATTTGGCTTGTTGGACGGCGTCCATCGCCAGAGCGCGTATGGCATTGGCTCTTTGTCGAGATGAAATCATGTTCAAATCCGTTGTAACACTGAAGGGTTGGAGCGCCATTTTCACTTAGCACCCACGAGACATCAATGGAAATCCCCAAGAATCATGAATTTTTCGACATTCAACCTGAACCGATATCACGCCGGGTATCTATAAATCCTGCTCATTTACAGGTAACCTGCACGACTTTGATTTAGCCAATAGCGAGCTTTTGATATGTCCAGAACGTCACTGTTTACTTCCGAGTCAGTTTCCGAAGGCCATCCTGACAAGATGGCAGACCAAATTTCCGACGGGATCCTTGACGCCTTGTTGGCCCAAGATGCGAATGCACGCGTGGCTTGTGAGACGCTGGTTAAAACCGGCATGGTCGTCTTAGCTGGCGAGATCACCACGGATGCTTGGGTCGACGTCGAGGAAATCTGTCGCGAAGTCATTCTCAACATTGGCTACAACAGCTCAGCCGTGGGTTTCGATGGCGCCAGCTGCGCCGTGCTGAGCGCCATCGGTAAGCAGTCGCCGGATATCGCTCAGGGCGTTGATGAGACCGCCGGCCATGAGCAGGGCGCCGGTGACCAAGGTTTGATGTTTGGTTACGCCAGTAACGAGACCGATGTGTTGATGCCCGCGCCGATCACCTATTCCCACCGTCTCGTCAAACGCCAAGCTGAGGTTCGAAAGTCCGGCAAGCTCGCATTTTTGCGACCCGACGCCAAGAGCCAGATCACCTTCAAATACGACGCCCAGGGCCAACCTGTTTCGATAGAGGCCGTGGTCTTGTCGACCCAGCATGACCCGGATATCTCTCAGGCAGATCTGCGCGAAGCGGTGATGGAAGAAATTATTAAACCGGTGCTACCCGCAAATTGGTTACATGCCGGCACTCAGTACCATATCAATCCCACCGGCAAATTCGTCATCGGCGGCCCCGTCGGTGACTGCGGATTGACCGGTCGCAAGATCATCGTTGATACTTACGGCGGCATGGCGCGCCATGGTGGCGGCGCATTCTCCGGCAAGGATCCTTCCAAGGTCGATCGCAGCGCCGCTTATGCAGGTCGTTACGTGGCGAAGAATATCGTTGCCGCCGGACTGGCTGACCGCTGCGAAATTCAGATTTCCTATGCCATCGGCGTCGCCGAACCCACTTCCATCAGCATCGACACCTTCGGCACAGGCAAACTGCCTGACCAGGAAATCGAATTGCTGGTCAGAGAACACTTTGATCTGCGACCCAAGGGTTTGATTGCCATGCTCGACCTGAAACGGCCCATTTATCTGACCACCGCGGCCTACGGTCATTTTGGTCGAGAAGAGCCCAATTTCACTTGGGAGCGCACCGACAAGGCCATTGATCTGGCCAAGGCACTATAACAAGGCACTATAACAAGTCACTGTAACAAGGCACTATTTAAGAAGGCCGCCACCATGACATCACTCAGCCGACACCCAGTGCATTTCAGCTTCGAGTTCGCAGCGCCCAAGTCCGATGAGGCGCTGGCGAAACTGGCGAAGACGCACGAGCGCCTTCAGGCGCTTAACCCGCACTTCTTTTCCGTCACCTATGGCGCGGGCGGTTCAACTCGGGACGGTACTCGGCAAGCGGTGCTGGATATCAGTGCGGCGGGCTCAAACGTGGCCCCGCATCTGTCTTTCGGTGGCGACAATGCGACTAAAATTGGCGCACTACTGAAAGACTATCAAGCCGCCGGTATCAATCGGGTGGTTGCCCTGCGCGGCGATATCCCGTCGGGAATGGGTTCGGTCTAGCTGACCTACGCGAATGACTTGGTGAGCTTTATTCGCGAACAAACCGGCGATCACTTTCATATCGAAGTCGCGGCCTATCCGGAAATTCACCCGGACTCTCGTAGTGTTGAAGCGGACTTGGCGTTTTTCAAAGCCAAGGTCGATGCGGGCGCCAACAGCGCGATCACCCAATATTTCTATAACGCCGAGGCCTACTTTCGCTTCATCGATGCGTGCGACAAATTGGCCATCTCAATTCCGATCGTGCCCGGGATTATGCCAATCACTAATTACCAAACCCTGGTCCGGTTCTCAGATACTTGTGGCGCCGACATTCCCCGCTGGATCAGAAAACATCTCGAGTCCTATCAAGACGATCCGGAAAGCCTCAAGGCCTTTGGTGAAGACGTGGTCACTCGCCTGTGCCAGCAACTGCTGGATGCGGGCGCGCCAGGACTGCATTTCTATACCCTGAACCAGTCTGGACCCACCCTCAAGCTGTGGCGCAATCTCGGCCTTTAACGCGTATCGAATCAGCCTATGCGCCAATCAAGAGTGTTTGTTCAGCAGGAACTTGGCGCAGGGCTTCGCATCGAACTCGACCGCGACACCAGCCACTACCTGAAGAACGTCCTGCGCCTCAGCCTCGATGCTACGGTTGTGCTCTTTAACGGACAGGGCGGCGAATATCAGGGGACTGTTGTCGCGCTTGGCAAATCTCAGGTGACCATCCAGCTCGGCCGCTTGGCACCCATTGACCGATGCTCGCCAGTCCTTATCCAGCTGGGCCTGTGTGTCACTAAACGCGAGGCAATGGATACCGCCGTGCAAATGGCCACTGAACTGGGCGTCAGCCAGATCCAGCCCCTGTATTCGAACTACACTCACGTTGCCCGACAGGCAGCGGCAAAACGCGCCGGCCATTGGCAACACATTATCTACAGCGCTTGTGAGCAATGTGGCTTGAACCGCCCACCGGTATTGCGCCCTGTTGAAGAATTGAGCGACTGGATGGCGCAGGCCGATGCCGACCTTAAACTCATCGCTGATCCCAGCGGCCAAGCCAATCTGCTGAAGCTGAGCGCGACGCCTGCCAGCATCGCCGTCTTGATCGGGCCTGAAGGCGGGTTTTCAGCGCAGGAACTGGTTGATGCTCACCAGCAAGGGTTCATTGCCGTGGGCTTGGGCCCAAGAATTTTACGCGCGGCGCACGCTCCGGCAACCGTCATTGGCCTACTGCAGGCGCGATTTGGAGATCTACAGCACAGTCTCGAAGGCAATGAGGTCGACCTGGGCCTCGATATAGTCCACATCGGGGATTGAGACGACCTGATTGCCGTACCTGACTTTCAATACCTCCGTCATCGCAATCTCGTCAGCCACATCCGACAGCTCATCATCATGGATCATTACCCGCTGCGGCTGCGCCTGCGCCACCAGGGCGTAATATTGAAAGCCTCGCCAGTCACCTAACGCGCGCACCACAACTAAACTGGCAGACGATACGCTGACGAGGGAAAAGCTCGCGCGCTTAATGGTCAACATCTCAAAGGACACAACCGGAACCTGTTCACCACGCCACGCCAGCAATCCAATAAACCAATCAGGTGTGTCTTGTACCCGTTGCAGCGGCTCATAGGGAATAATCTCCGCCACGCTCGCTTCTGGCAGCAAGATCGTGCTCTTCTGTAACGGTATCACGTAGGTCGCAAGTGCTTCAGTCTCATGACTCATGGGGATTCCTGCCGAATTGTCTGGGCCGCCGCTAACACATCTTCGATGCTGCTCAACAAGCTTGCTTCCTGGAATGGCTTACCCAGGAAGTCGTTGACCCCCAGCGCTTTCGCCTGCTGCTGGTGCTTTTCGCCGGTACGGGACGTGATCATGATAATCGGCAATGCTGCGAGACGCTCATCCCGGCGGACAGAACGTAGCACCTCGAAGCCGTCCATACGGGGCATTTCAATGTCCAGCAAGACAATATCCGGGTAGATATCTTGTAACTGACGCAGGGCATCTAGCCCGTCTTTGGCCGTTACCACCTCCCAGCCATGCCGCTCCATCAGCCTGGAAGTCACTTTTCTCACTGTCACAGAATCATCCACAATCATCACTGTTCTGATGGCGGTTTGCGGCTCAACGGTGTCCAGCGGCCGGGTCTCGCTCTGCGCTTCACCTGCATTGCGGACCAACGCCATAATGTCGAGGATGATCACAACGCTACCGTCACCGAGCACAGTCGCACCGGCTATGCCGCCGACATCACTGAGTTGTCGACCCAGGGTTTTAACCACTACTTCACGGGCACCGATCACTCGATCCACTTGCAGGGCAATGGCGGTATCACCAGTTCTCGCCAAAATGACGGGCAATGGCGCCAACTGACCCGCAAAACTCGGCTTTTCGGAACGCTCCAGCATTTCGCCCATATAGGCCAGCCGATAGGGTTGACCCGCGTATTCAAACATTGGCGCATCTGGCTGATAGTAGGCTTCAAGTTCATACGGGCTGACCCGCACGATACCTTCAATCGTGTTCAGCGGTACCGCATAAGTCTCCTCTTTGACAACCACCATCAACGCACGATTGATCGACACGGTGAAAGGGATACGAATAATAAACTGGGTACCTTGACCCTCCGCCGAATCAATCGCCAGAGACCCACCCAGTTGCTTAATTTCGCTATTGACCACATCCATGCCCACGCCGCGCCCGGATATCTGGGTCAATTTTGCCGCTGTGCTGAAGCCAGCATGCATAATGAATTGCCTGACCTCGTGATCGGAAATCGGCTCACCGGCTTTGATCAGCCCTCTCTCAATGGCCTTGGTTTTCACCGCGGCGACATTGATCCCGGCACCATCATCACTGACCGTCAGGACCACATTGCCGCCTTCTCGCGACAGGCGCAGACTGATGCGTCCGATTTCCGGTTTATTCGCCAACAGTCGCTGTTCTGCTGGCTCGATCCCGTGATCGACAGCATTGCGTAGCATGTGTTCGAGGGGCGCGACGATCCTCTCCAAAACATTTCGATCGAGCTCACCCTCCATATTAAAGGCATCAAAGCGGACTGATTTGCCTACTTCGGCACTGATCTGTCGCACAATTCGCCGTAACCGGGGTATGAGTCGTGCAAATGGCACCATGCGGGTTCGGGTCAAGCCCTCCTGCAACTCGGCGCTGATTCGTGCTTGTTGATGCAGCAAGGTTTCAGTATCGCGACTCTTATTCAGCAGCGTCTCTTTAAGGTCCATCATGTCCGATGAACCTTCATTGAGTGAGCGCGAGATTTCCTGAAGCAGGGTATAACGATCCATTTCTAGCTCGTCGAAAGCCGCGTCGCCCTCAGCTGCACGCTTACCAAATACCGTTTCTCGAGATTCGGTTTCAATATCTAACAACCGGACTTGCTCTCGGATTCGAGCGATGGTGTCTGCCATCTCCTCGATCGCGCCGCCGAAGTCAGCGATGGTCTGTTCGATTCGTCCTCGAGTAACCCCTGATTCTCCCGCCAGATTAATCAACTGCTCAAGCAGATCTGATGAGACCCTGACCATTTCGGGCGCCGGTTTCATCGGCCCGACCCGGTCGGTCACAGCCCCCTGCTCAGGGGCGCCAGGCTCGATAACGGCCTCTGCCACAGAAGCGGGTCCGTCATCAGGCGCCGGACTATTCTCTTGCGTTTCCGCCACGAACGACTGACGGTAGTTTTCTACTCGACCTGCTAATTCATCCCGCTGCCGATTCAAGTCGTGGTAGAAAGCATCGTCAAGCGGTGCACCGCTGTGATCGTGACTGTTGAGGAAACTCTCAAGACCATGCGCAAACTCACCCAAGCCGGTTAGACCTGCGAGCCGAGCCCCCCCTTTAAGAGTGTGCAGATATCGAAGCAACAATATCAACGGCTCCTTCGACTGTCGGTCCTCGCTCCAGTCATGAATGCTCTGTTCAATGAGTTCCAGCAACTCATCAGCCTCCTCGATGAAGATTCCTAGAATCTCTTTATCGATTTCTTCATCAATTTCTGCGTCAATTTTTTCATCGATTTTTTCATCGATTTTTTCTTCAAGTTCTCCCGCAATGACCTCGGTGACGGGACTCAGCGGCGGCTCGTCCAAGCTTTCAATACCCACTTGGCCAGCCATATAGTCTTGGTACAACGAGACTCGGCGATTAATCTCATCCAGGTGTTCATTCAGCGATGCAAAAAACGCTTCATTCAGCTCGACACCGGTTTGCTGGCCTTGCGCCAGCAAGGTTTCCATATCATGAGCCAATTCACCCAACGCATTGAGGCCAGAAATTCTAGCCCCCCCCTTCAAGGTGTGCAGGTGCCGTAACAGGCGGTCCAAGTGCATAACACTGCCCGTATCCGTGCTCCAATCCAGAATGCTCTGGTCCAGGCTTTCGATCAGCTCTTCAGCTTCTTCGAGAAACAGGGGCAGAACATCCTCATCAATCTGATCTTCTGGTAACGCCGCTATTTGGTCCTCAAGGTCATCGGCGGCTGTCAGTCCCTCGACGCTTGGCTTAGCTTCAAGTCCCGGAGGAGTCAGCTTGGCAAGCTCAGCAATCAACGCCGTGGCGGGTTGGGTATCCAGGCTCGCGGCTACGTTATCAAACATATCGACTAAGGCTTCATGGGCTTTCACCAGCAGTTCGATAATCTCCACTGCCGGCCTGGCTTTCACTGTGGCATAAACTTTTATTAATGCGGCGATCAGTTCTGACAACCCTTGTTGGCCCATGGCCTGCGCTTGAACCTCCACAGCTTCAAGCTCGGCGATCAGCATTTCAACCATGCCCTCGTCCCAACGCCTGAGCACTTCGGTAGGTCGACTTAGCAATTTGGCGAATCTCAAATCAAATGCGGCGAGCCGTTCGCCATCGTCGATGATGATCGCGACAGCGTCTAGGAGCTCGGGGATACCCGGCAGGGTGACATCTCGCCCAGATAAATCCGCCAGATTTTCACCGACAATACCCCTAACAAACTCGGCAGCCCGTCGAATCAGCGCATCCACTTGTGGCGTTCGCTGCATCCCAACGCCAAGGAGCCGTTGAGCCAGTATTTCCAGAGGCCCCGCGATCTGGACGATGGCGTCAATCCCTACCGCACCAGCACTACCCTTTAGGTTATGGAATGCACCGACCACAGCTCCCGGCAGAGCTTCTGGGTCCTCCAGGTAGGCATTAATAATAGCGAGCTTTGCCTGAGCCTCGTCGACAAAAACCTTGAGCAACGCCTGATCTTCGAGAGCAACGGCAGCAGCTTCGACATTTGGGCGTTCAATCCCTTCTGGCCCTGTCGTATGAATATCGGTCGCTTGAATATCGGCCGCTTGAATATCGGCCGCTTGAATATCAGCCTCGCTGCGACCCAGCACCTCAATATCCGGCTCATCTATATTCAAGTCGTCGTCATTTAAAAGCCTATCCGGTAGAACCTGGGGCCCATCGACAGTTTCCGGCGGCGCGGTCATATCAGGTAATTCAGGCAACTCGAGCATTTCAAGCCCGATTGGGTCACTGGTCACTTGCGCCTGACTCGCGGCTGCTGTGACCGCGTCGCCAGGCAGTATTTCCAGGGCCGTCTCCATGGGTGTTTCGGCGTGTATTAGCGCCCCAGCTTGGCTCACCAGATCGGCGATTTCGAACTCATGCTGGACATTATTTTTAAGCGCCGCAACACCGGCAGGAATGCGCGCTATCACGCTTTCAACAACTTCGTAGATCTTGGGCGTTACTTGAACAGCGCCTTCCAGCAAGCTGTTCAGTAAGTTTTCGGTCGCCAACGCAAGCTCACCGATGACTATCGCGCCTACCATTCGACCACTGCCCTTGAGTGTATGAAAGGCTCGACGAATTTCCATCAACGCCTCACGGTCTTGCTCATCAGCACGCCAGAGCGGAAAATATTGATCGATCGCCGCCTGGACTTCCTCAACTTCCTCAAAAAATATGTCCAGAATCTCTTGATCAGCAAGATTCTCGACGGGGGCTTCGGGCTGACTCAGCGGTTCCATCAGAGACGCATCCCCCTGCGCTTCAACGCCAACATTAGCTGAAGAATGATGCTGTAGTGCTGCTTGAGTCTCACCTTGAGCATGAAGTGACGGTGCGTCAGTCGCGCCGGTTATCTCCGCAGGTCGCACCTGACTTGGCGCTATGGGCACCAGCGGACCACGGCTCATCGCCAGCACCCGCTCCACGTCATAGCCCAATTTCGCGACCGACGCCTCGGCGACCTCGATCATCTGCATATAAGGGTCAGAGGCACTTTCGAGTAGTCTTTCAAGATAATAGTCAATGCTGGTGATAGCATCTGCCAGGTCATCCAGCACCAGGGCATCCGGCAGAGTGTCCGCCTCGATCAACACCGACTCAACAAATACGGCACAGGCCAGCAGCACATTGGCAGGTCGGTCCTGACCTACGATAGTTAGACCACCCCGCAGATCGCGAAGGTTCTGGGCCAGACCCTCAAGTTTCCTGCCATCAAATTCTGCCGTGACGAAATCCACCAGCACATCTCTGACCTGCGCCAGACCGTGACGAGTCTCCCGAATTACAGTGGCCTGGGCTTCACCAATGCTGCCCAACACCTCTGCACCCGCACCTTTACCACTGACGTCACGCAGGGAGGCGTCAATCTGCAGAAACGCCCGTGCCATCTCAATAAGTTGTTCATCCTGGGCCTCGTCAGCCTGCTTACCAATCTGTTCTATCATGGCCAGCTGTTGGAGAACTGTCTGTTGATGCTCATCTAAACCCACCACTGACAACGTGCTCGCTATCTGCTCGAGTGCGGGTGCCAGGTCAAGGATCCGCTGTTTACTTTTCGAGCCGGATCGCACGTAGAGATCGAGCTTGTCTGTGATCGCACTGAATTCTTCGATGAGAATATTCGCAACCGCCGCCAGCGTTTCGTCGTCGGGGCCAAAGTTAGTGTTAGAGGCGGACGCAAGCGGCGCGGCGGTGGAAGTAAACCTGAGTCTTGCCGCGCTGATTTTCGGCGTGACTTGCATAGCCTGCTGAATCCGAATCAAGAGTCCATTACCCAGTTCAGCCGGGATGCTGCCCAAGGCACTGGAACCCTCATCGCCAAGCCGTTTGAGCTCAGCGTCTATGGCTTTGAGCTCATTCACCAATGCCCTATCCAGCTGGATCGCACCCGCGACGACACCCTCAATAACCGCCGAGCCAAGCTCAAATAAATTCGCCATGGCCGAATCACCGGCCAGTTTACCCAGATGGACAAACACCTTGGCGAGCACCCCAAGATTGTCCCGCGGGCGCTGTTTTTTCAAAAGGCCAACCAACGCTTGCTGATAATGCACTCGCAGCTTCTTAGCTACCGCCGCGCCGAGGCCAGCCTCAAATGCAGCTCTGTCACTGGCATTCGGCTCAGCAACAAACCAGGCTGAGATCTCCTGGTTTGAAGGCACCGAATCATTCACCAGCGCTGTCTCGCCACGGGCGACCCGCAACTCGTTCACCAGCAATCGGACAAATTCTGGAGCGTCCTGCTGCTCTCGGTGAATCCGATCCAGATAACCGGGCATCTGGAGCAGTGCTTGCATCAGTGTTTCCTGGCCCAGACTGACGTCCTTGACAGACTTGCCCATTAAGCCCTGCGCCAACTCTTCCATCTCTGCCACAATGTGGGTCGGACCTACCAGCTGCACCATCTTCAGCGTGCCATGAGCCTGGTGAATCGCCGTCAAACACGCCCGCATGCTGCCGGCGTCGTCAGGGGACACAGCGACAGCCTCAAGCGCATTCTGAGCTTGCTCAAAGAGCTGGAATATCTCACCCTTGATCCATTCCAGGGCTACGTAATCTTGCGTTGTGCTCATCGTCCTCCCACTATCAATCGCTTCAACTGCGTTCGGGCAAGCCACATCACCTTAGGCCGGTAACTTAAAACCTGTGACGGAGGCTCTAAGCTCGTTGGCCATATCTGCCAAATTACCTACCGCCGTCGCCGTCGACTTGGTACCCGCCGTCGTTTGCGAACTAATGTCTTCGATACTCTTCATGGTATTCGAAATCTTACCGGCCGAGGCCGCTTGCTGACGTGCAGCGTCCGAGATATTTTGAATAATTTCAGCCAGAGTCTTCGATACGCCTTCAATTTCACCCAGCGAAACGCCAGCATCCTTAGCCAACCGAGTACCCTGAACCACTTCAGCCGTGGTTTGCTCCATCGATGAGACTGCCTCATGGGTGTCGCTTTGAATCGTTTTAACCAGCGCTGAAATTTGCTTCGCTGCCGCGCCAGAGCGTTCAGCAAGCCGCTGCACCTCATCAGCAACAACCGCAAAACCTTTACCCGCATCGCCCGCCATCGAGGCCTGGATAGCGGCATTCAAGGACAAAATATTGGTCTGATCAGCAATGTCATTAATCAGCGAAACGATATCGCCAATCTCCTGAGAGCTCTCACCCAGACGCTTGATACGTTTGGCAGTTTCCTGAATCTGGCCACGGATCTTGTCCATGCCGCCAATCGTATTTTGAACGACAATCGCGCCCTGGCCGGCGATGTCTACCGAACGTTCAGCCACCGACGAGGACTCTGCCGCATTGTAGGAGACCTGGTCGATAGAAATAGCCATCTCATTGACCGCCGCTGATACATCTGCGATTTCCTTGGCTTGTCGAAGGGAAGCATCAGACAGCTGACTGACCGAATTTCGAGTCTCGTTCGCCGCAGCCGACACGTGTGATGAGGTTGCGTTGATTTTCGACACCATCGCCCGCATCTGATCGATGGAAAAATTAATGGAGTCCGCAATGGCACCGGTGAAATTTTCTGTCACTGTGACCTGCACCCGCAAGTCACCATCGGCAAAATCTGCCAACTCATCAAGCAACTGCAAAATAGCCTGCTGGTTCTGTTCATTCTGACGACGGGTCTCTGTGACGCTTCTCTTAGCCTGCCGGGACAACAGAATACCAATGATCAGCATCACAAAAAAAGCCGCGAGCGCACAACCAAGGCCCACCAGAGGTGACGCGAGTCCTTGGCCCGCCTCATCTTCATATCCATCGGTCAGCTCGCTCAGCCGGACCAACAATTCAGCGGCACCGACGTTGATGCCTTGAGCCGCAGCCTTGGCCCTCGAGACCTCTTCGGCGCGGGCAATTATTTCGTTCGTGCTGGCGGACACAGAACGGAATAACACTTCGATTTTATCCAGACTTGTTCGAAGCTCCAGCGTGTTCGCCGCCGGGATCTGTAGTGCTCTATCACCGTTGGTTAATGCTTCGAGTACCTGGATAAAATCAGCCCTGTCTCGATTGAAATTTTCAGACAAATTCTTAACCCCGTCCACCTCGAGTAACTTGTCGATAGTATGGGACATGCGCTCAACCAGTTGCGCTTGATACTGGGCTCGAACGACGACCCCGGCGGGAACGCCGCGACGAAGCAACTCGGCAACAACCTTGCTGTTTTCCTGCTGGATCGCCGACAAGTTGATTAACAGATCGCGAGAACCCTCATCCAGAGCGAGAAGCACCGCACGATTATTTAACACTGTATCAACATAGCCTCGCGTCTCTGCCCACAAGGCGGCGACGCGCTTCAACCGCGACTGCTGGGCCGCCGATGAGGGCGGCAGACCAGCCGCCGCGTTGCCGTTTATTAGGTTGCCGAGGTGGGTGTCAAACTCAGCGCGAGTCTCTGCCAACAACGGGAATGCAGCCATACCGCCAGCCGCCGCTTGGCCGCCGTGGCTCGACATTTCCTGGGACAAAATGGTTAACGCATTTGAGTGGCGTAAATAGGCCGTTGATTTCTCCACATCCTGAAGCACTAAATAGTAGCTCCCGATATAACCGACGACGAGCAACACCAACGTCACAACCAGCCAAGTTATCTTCGGGTTTTTCATCATTGCGTCTTTACCACTGGGTTGTTCCGCCATTGTTTTTCCTTGTTGGGTGTTAACTGATCCGGCTCAAACCTGGTTTGACAGCGTCTCAAGACCGGGATCTGCAACCAGCGCTTTCAAACTCATCACTGGCCAAACCGCACCGGCGACGCGATAGCCGCCCTTGATAAAAGGTTGAAACATCACGTCAACCTCATCGATAGTCTCGGCATAGGCATCACTAGGGAAGTGCTGCATGCCCAGCGATTCATCGACCAAAAATCCAAAATAATGCTCCTCATCCTCCACTGCCAGAACGCGGCGCTGAACCCGAGGTAAAGCAGAGTTAGCGCCAAAAAACGTGGCCAGATCGACCAGCGTCATGAGGCTACCGCGAATATTCGCGATGCCGATTACAAACGGTTTAACCCCCGGCAAGCGGGTCGAGGCGGGCAGACGCATCAACTCCGCAACCTCATTCATCGGGGTCACGAAGCGCTGACCCAACAGACTAAATCCCAGGCCGTTCCAGTGGGTCTGGGCCGTCTCCTTCGCCGGTAACTCGACGGCGATCTGCTGGCTTCGTTGCGCCAGCGCGGTTAAAACGGCTAGGGCGTCCTGACTACTCATGATGAAAGCACGCTGCGCATCGCGGCAAGCAACTTCGCTTTATCAACGGGTTTGATGAGATAGCCCAGAGCGCCCTGACGGCGACCCCAGACCTTATCGGTCTCTTGGTCCTTGCCACTGACTATGATGACAGGAATATGACTCGTTTTTTCCCCTCGACAAATCAGCCTAGTCGCTTGAAAACCGTTCATTCCGGGCATCACAATATCCATCAGGACCACGTCCGGTTGCTCCGTGTTCGCCATGGCAACGCCATCAC
>Ga0209601_1002013_pt1 | contig 13109 bp, 3 predicted proteins | sample COGITO_mtgs_1104_4_FD_184796 | JGI IMG/M metagenome (GOLD analysis project Ga0209601, IMG submission 184796) | Pelagic marine microbial communities from North Sea - COGITO_mtgs_110426 (SPAdes) (version 2) | ecosystem: Environmental > Aquatic > Marine > Epipelagic ...
AGCAAGGTAGAGTTATGATTTTTAAAATTGTAAGCGAGACAGATGAGAACTTCTTAGTTACATCTACATCAGTGCAATACAAGGCATTGAAATAATTGTTAAATTTGTTAAAATAATATTATTATGATTCCTCCTCAGTTAATAACAATGGGAGCCTCTCTTTTAGGTAACCTAGTAGGTAAAAAGTCAAAAGGTAAAAATGCAGGGAAAGGAGCTTCTGTAGGAACAGGAATAGCTCAAAGCGTAATTGGTGCTATTCAGCGTAAAAAAGCAGATGCATTATTGCCTCCATCAGAAAACGTGATGGAAAGACAGATGTTGCAGTCTACCAGAAGAAGAAGAAGAGCTTTAGAAACAGGAACAGCGGGTTCTGCAGATAGAGCTGCTATTCGTCAAATGGGAAAATCTTTTGGTCGAAATGCCTTTGCTGGAGGAGGGAAAGGAAACTTTGGTCAACTTGCAGCTTTACAATCTCAAGCGATGCAAAACCTAGCATCTACATACGGTCAGCAAATAGGTCAAACTATGCAACTAGAACAGCAACAAGTAGGTAGGATGGCAGACCTTTCAAACGATTTGGCATTATTGAGAAGCAACAGAATGTCTGCTTTAGCTGAAAAAAACACAAAAGATGGAAGGTCTAACTTGTTAACCGCTTTAGGAGGTAAAGGAGGAGCAGGAGAAGGCTTTGATGTAAAGACTGGAAACTTAGGAAATAGAAATGCAGAAGAGGATGAAGTCAATACTGATCCTTCTATTACTGGTGAATAGAATTATAATAAAAAAATAAGGACATGGCAAAGTTTGACGATAAACCAAAGAAGAAAAAGCGAAAGAAAAAGATAAAAAAAGACGCAGGAGGAAATGTTGTTGATGCTTCCACTGGTCTTACTATAACTCCAGATGAGACGCCTTCAAAAGAGCCTTTGAACGAAAACGCTCAGAAGCTGAAGGATTACAATGAGAGACAAGAGAAAAAGAAGAAAGAGAACAAAGTAGATGTAACCATATCTAATAGAATTGGCCAATCTCCAAGAGCAAAGGTAAAGATAGGAGGTAAAACAGACGACCAATTGTACGAGGAGATGGGAGAGAGTGAAGAGAAAAAGGAGGAGTTTTGGAAAGAAGGAGGAGTATATGATAGATATAATAGAATTAAAGATATAGCTGAAGGTGGGTCATCTGTGGGTAAATACTATGAAAACCAAGACAAACCCAAAGCATCAATCGTAGACCCAAACGCAGAGGCTAAAGAGGTTTTAGGAGAGGATGCCACTGAAGAAGATATTGCTGATTACAATTCATCTAAGAAAAAGGAGGCCCTTCCATCTCAAGAAAATCAAGAGCTTGGAGATGAATTATCTGAAGGGTTATCCATTAAGAAAGCATTAGAAAACGAAGTAACACAAAAAGCAACAACTAAGGAGGAACTCCTTCAGGGTAGAATGATAGCAAATGAGGTTGCTGAAGAAACAAGAAGAGAGAAGAGGAGAAGAGAGAAAGAAGAAAAAAAAGAAGAAAAGGTAAAATCTCCACTCATCTTGAAGATATTAGAAAAAGCACCGAGAATTGCTAAAGACATGTTGGTGGATTTAAGTATGAAGGACATATTTAAGGTTGCATCACAGCTAGGCATCTCCGACCCTAAATCTAAAAAAGAAAGAAAAAATGCAGAAGCGTATTTGGATACGGTTCAAAAGCTAGGAGTTCAAGATTACTTTCCTCAAGTTGGAGAGAATATAGCTGTAGGTACATTTACAGGGTCTAGGATTGGTTCTCAGACAATATATTCTGGAGCAGGAGGATTAGCCCCAATGAGTCTGTATGACGCTAAAAGGAGAGCTATGAAGGCAGGATTGAAATCATCTACTAAGTCAGTTGAGAATTTTATGAAGTTTATGGAGCTTCCCCCTGTTTATAATGAAGATTACATTAACATTGCTACAGAGGCATATAAAGATATAATGAGTGATTCAGACCTATCTTCAGAGGAGAGAAGAGTTAAACTGAATAAATTAAGTAACTCAGGAGCACAGTTAATGGGAGCGTGGAATACCGTACAGAATCTTCAGAGTAGGCTACTTAATACAAAAAATGAAGAAAAGGAATCTTTGTACATGCCTCCAGCCATGAAGAAAAAAATGTATTCGATTATTGAGAACTCAATGGATCCTGAATATCTTAAAAGAGCTATTACGGGTGATGTTAATTTAGCAAAAGATGCTGCTGAGTTGAGTCTTTTCTCTGATATGATTTATGTGGCAAAAGAATCAGCTAAAGATTTTACAGGGTTTGAGAAAACAGAGGGAGCAGAACAGTTTATTGATGAGCTAACTGCAGCGGAAAAGCTAGAATTACAGCAATGGCAGCCAGGAAGTGGAGGAACACTTGCCACAAAACCACTTGTAAAAAAATATGTAAAGTTCTTTACTAACGACATTGATGGGGTTTTTGATGCCATCTTTAAAGATGAAGATGGAAACATTAGAGATAATTTTTCTGAAGACCAAGAGGAACAAGCTAAGAAGATGTTTACAGAAATGTTAGCTCCTTCATTTTTGGAAGACATGAAAACAATGTCTACCGGGTTTACTCAATCCTCTGGCACCCAGGCTAAGAAACAAGAGAGAGAGTATTTTTTCAGCAATGTTAGACAGCCAGCAGACTTAAAGACTTTTAAAGAAACTGGTGCTGCTTCAAACACAAAGAGTGAATGGGTAAATAATTTATCAGGTCATGGCTCTACAATAAGAGAAAATTCTAATTCATTTCCTGCATTGGGCGGTGGTGTTCTTGCAATTGAAAAACCTACACCAAATATGGAGTTTTATATCCCAGACTCCAAGATTTCAGGAGGCGATGCTGCGGGTATAAGAATTAGGGCTAAAGTAGGTGGTGGAGCAACTCGATTATTAACAGCTAGTGACATAAAAGGTTTTATTGAAGATGGTGAAACTGTAACTGCTGCAGATCTCGGAGGAAATATCCTAACTATAGATCACATGGACAGATTCATTGAATCTTCTGGTGGGGGAGCTGAGGGTAGTACGTCTGCAGCAAGATATAGACTACAAGCTCAATCAGAGGCTCCATACTTTGTTGAGGATCACGTCCGTCACGGAATAGAATCCGATAGCGATGTTGCTAGATATAATGCTTCAGATGAGCAAGGGATGATGTGGCTAGACATAGCACAGCCTGATTATGTATATACTAGCGGGGGAACGGAAGAATCACTGAGCTTCCCTTTCTTTGTCCAAGGAGTTCCGTATTACGCAACTCAAGAAGAAATGAAATCTAGAGACAGGGAGTTGAGGGATAGTCAGTCAGCTCAAGCGCAATATCAGAATCCATAAAAATATTAACAGTAAAATTAAATGGCTAGAAATAATTTTTTAGATACGCAGACAGGAGGATCTTCTAACATTTTAAACGATGTAACAGCAGAGGAATCTCAAAATATTGATTTATCTCCAAAAGAGGCAAAAGAAAAAGAGAAAGTAGAAGAGGAAGTCGAAAAGGAAGTGGAGAAGACTGCCGAAAACCTTTCTGTTGAAGATAAGCCTAAAGAGGTTGATGGGGATCAGGCATCAAAATACATTCCCGTAAGTGAATCTTCTTTAAATGAGGACATTCCAACCTCTGCAGATAACTCTACAGCTAAACAACTTTTGGATGGTGGAAAGGTAGAATTAGAAGAAAGTCAAAAAATATTTAATAGGTTAGATGGCATTGAGCAAATACACAAGGAAGCGGAGCAGAATATAAAGCCGCCAAGTGTCGATGTTAAGATGGATGACTTAATGTCTGAAAATAATGTTTTTATAAAAAATCTAAACGTTGATCATTCAAGTGTTTTTGATAGAGAAAAAATAAAATCATTAAAGACTACCCCTCAAAAAATAAAAAATGAATTTGGGGATATCTCAGACATTGTTGAGCCGATTTATGATATAGATGAAGAGACCGAAGAGGATTTAATTACGGTAACTGGAGTAAAGGTTGATACCGAGCTAGATAAAGAGATTTACGATAATAGAAGAGAAAACAAGTCTAATTCTTTAATTTCAGAAGGAACAGATGGAGTGTATAGGTATGATATAGGTAGAGACGAAAACCAAAATGGAGTCTCAGCTGGAGGCCCAACAGAGGAGGCAGAGCCTGGCCCAAATGGGTACTACACAATGAAAGGCAAAGTGTACTATAAAAACAAAAACGGTGATTGGTACAAGCTATATCCAAAAGATAAGAAAAGCGTAAGAAAAAATGGATATGACACCTATAATTCTTCATGGATCAAAATGGACGACCCTAGAAGAATTAGAGCCGTAGAATCAAAATCTCAGTTTCAAACATACAGAGATGTAAGGGATAAGAGTCTTATTGATGTTTCTAACGATCAAATAAGAAGAGCGCAAGAAGCATACGGAGACCCTTTTGCTGACCTTTCTGGCGACACTCAGCTACAAGAAGAGGTTTCCGTTGTCGCAGGACTTCAGGGACCTTGGGGATACGAAGATGAAATGTCTAGAGAAGACGCTATAGACAAGATAGGAGGGAAAGAGAAAAGTGGATTCCTTCAAAACGGAGACTATAGATTTGCAGGAAAAGATTATATAAAAAAGAATGGGAAATGGTTCTACAGAAATGAAAAAGGCTCAGTTGAATCTATATATGGAAAGGATAAACAAATCATAAAACTAGAGCGTAGTGCTATTCCAAAATCTTTGCTTAGAGGAAAGAATACAGCATTTATAGACGTTGTTCAGGGAATCTCCAATATAGATGTATCAGAGATTATGGTTTCTGTAGCTGAGAAAGTTGAAGATTGGTGGCAAGGAGGAGCTAAAGGTAAAGTTATAAATGGTTTTGATTGGATAAAAAACATTGCTGCTAGAAGTAATCCTGATATCATAAACAACCAAGCAAGAGAAATAGCTTTGGACATTTCTAGAAAGTGGACTTCAGGTACATTAACCGAAGCTGAATATGAATTGATGAGAAGTTTTGGTGTTCTTCGGGATGAGTACCTTAACTACGGAGAAAACAAGGCAATATTTGAAGAAAGTTATGGCGATTTAGGCAATATATGGAGGTCTCCAGACAAAAAAAAGGATCTTATTGGAGGCCTGTATAAGGGAGAAATGAAGGCAGGAATGGAAATGATTGCATTTCTAGCCAATGGTGGAACAATGACCAAAAACATAAAAGGTGATGGTATCTACCATGTTGGTGGAGATTATTTAATGAAGCGTGGTGGTAGATGGATGAACTTTGATGGAACAATTGTTGAAGATAAAGGCATAATAGAGGTCTTTAATTCTGCTGGAAGACCTGGAGTATTTGACTTTACTGATATAATGTCTATTAACATGCAAGAAATGGGCATTGGTAGTTCTTCAATAGACCCTGCTATTGCAATGGGAAAAGATGTAAAAGACTTAACTCTAGGTGAGGAAATATCTTTAATGCTTAACGGGAGGCAATCAATAGTGAAGGAAACCGATTTATATAACATGTATAAATCAAACTCAATAGTTTCAATGTTGATTGATGAAAATCTTAAATCAGCAGGATTAGGCGGTTCTCTTTTAATTGATTTGTTGAACAATCCAAATGACGCATCTGACAATATTGACTTAATCAGAAAGAAGAAGAGAGGAAGTGTTCTTGATGTATTTGAAAACTCCAATAAATCTATTAACGAAGCTGTTAAATCCATATCTAGAGCCCTTAATGACTTTAATGATTTCGAGAACGATAAGCAGAGAATAAAATGGTTTTCTGAAAACAGTTTTGTTGAATCTGGTCTAACTGATGAACAAAGAAAAATAATAGAAGCAGCACAAGAAGATGCTTCTAATCTAATAGATGATTTAAACACCTCCACGTTTACTATGGAGCGATTAGAAAGGAGTGACTTGATGAGGAAGTTGAATTTTTCTACTCAAAAAAATAGAATAAGTGAATTTGTTTCACAAATAGATCAATTAGTGTCATTGTCTAATCAAATAAATGAAACAAACAATCAGATTAAATCTTCAGGTAAAAGCCCTGATTTGATATTTTTTAACAGAAAAAATTCTTATTTAAGAAAATTTTCTACATACCTACCGGGATCCCTTACTGAGAATCAAGGTTCAGCAATGGAACTATTCACTCAAAAGAAAAATTTAGCCGAATACGTTTTAGACTTAGAACAAAATGGTATGATTTCTATATCTAAGGAAGGAAAGTTGTCATACACGGACAAGGCGTCTCGAATGGGAGAAGACTATGTAAATAAGTTGGAAAATAAAATATCAGACCTTAACGGAATGGTAGACATTAAAAGGAATCAATGTATAGATGAAAACATTGCTGAAAAGGCAGAGCTAGAAGCATCTATAAGAAATACGGATGTATTATTATATAAAGAGTTTGAGCGACTTATAGATTCAGAAACCAGTGAGGAATATGCAGGAGCAGTTACTCGTATAGAAAGACTAGAGCAGACAAAAGAGGTGAATGAGGCTAAATTAGATCAAATTAAAACAAACAACTACACTGTTTTTCTAACTGGAGGCGAAGAAATGGCCGAAGATTTGATGTCAGGTGTTACTGAGGGGTTCTTCAATCCTTACCTAGCTGCACTTGAGGGTGTTTCCGAATATAGTGCTAAAAACAAGTTTGATTTAATTTTCGAGCAAATGTCTGACAGGATGATAGATTTAGTAAATTCTGAAAAAGTTGACATAAGCTTTTCTGGAGATGCTCTTTCTTCTGTAAAAGATTTATTAGCTTGGGATGGGTGGCTCGAACTGAGTGCTAATGAAAAGGAATATTATCAGCTAGCAAAAACATTGAAGGCCTGCTTGCCATTATATTTAAACAATGAATATTCTTTTGAGGGGAAAGATACAGGATTTTTCAACTCATTATTTGGAACTTTTTATTCTACTGCTTTTCCGAATAAAGCTGGAGCAAAAAATTCATTTGGTCTTGATATGGATATTGAGTCTAGTCAAGCTAAATCTGTTCTTGGAGTTGTTCAGTCTGGAGGATTTACTGCAGAGGATGTTACTGAGTTTAAAAAACTTAAAGAACTGGAAGACAAATCAAAAGAAGAATCTGATCTTATATCAAGACAGTTTATGGGTCAAATTATGGGTGGCTCAGTGTTTTATTTAGGCACAATACCTATGGGTGGATGGGTTACTGGAGGGTTATTTAAATCCGCTGTTGCTTTTCAGAAATTAACAGTAGGAGCTAAAGGATTGACTATTGCAGAAAAGACTTACAATGCTGTTCCTAGAATATACATGAACACTCTAGGAACAACAAAGCTTGGAAGATTTCTTAAGCAGCCATTCTATACAGCATACATGTTTGAGAGAGCAGGAACTGTTTTTGGAGCTGCAGAGGAGGAGATGACAGCATTAGGAGGATTTATGGGAGGAACTGGTGTTGCTACATTTCAGCTTTTAGGGAAAAAAGTTTCCCAAACTGCTTTCAATAAGTTTGCAAAAGCACTATTTACTAAAGGAGGGAAAGAGTCAATAAGTACTTGGAATCAAGTAACATCAGGAATCCAAATAGGGGCTGGTTTTGGATCTGGTGAGTTGGTTGAGGAAACTATGCAGGTTTTCGCTAAAGCATTCAATGCAATGGATGACACTAAAAAAATGTATGAAGTCTTAGATCAGTCATTTGGTTCTTATGATAGGATTATGAAGCATATAGTTGGCTCTTTTGCTATGGGTGCATTGTTTGGATTTGCTGCTAGCTCTAAAACCAAATCAATGTATGAGGGATTAGATTCAGAGTCAAGGGCTAAAGTGGATAAGGCTGTAAAGCAAATATCAGAAGAGCTGAATGCTTCAATGGAATCAACAGAAGAATACATTAGTGGTCAGAAAAAGAAAATATCAAACATAGAGAAAAATTCAATATTAGATGATAGTAAAGACACAGAAGGGGTATCAAGTGAAGAGCAAGTTGGGCAAGAATCTGTCCAAGAAGAATCTATCGAAGAAACAAGCAAAGAAAAGGTTGGGACTGATAGAGTGGTTCAAGAAGAACAAGTAGAAACGAAGGAAGAGGGAAGCAAAATAGAAAATGAAGAGCAAGCTAAGCAAGAGGAACAAGCCAAAAAGGATTCAAAGGTTGAGTATGAAGCCTTGTCTGAAAAAGAGAAATCTGGATTTAAACAAAAGGCTAAACAAGAATTAGAAGCGGAGGAAACAAAAGGTAGAGTCACCGAAGAGCAAATAAACAAAAGGGCTGAGGAGATATACGCTAAAGATGGTCTTAGGATAAATATAGGCAAAAACGCAAACCAAGCAAAAGGTCAAAGAGTTACCGTTACCGTAAACAAAGACTCTGAATATGGCGGTGTTGACATGGATATAACTGACGAGTTTGGGAACAATATAGGCAACGTGAAGGGAGTGTATGATGCAAATGGAAACTTTGATGTTGAAGAGATAAGCATAGTAGAAGGCAAGAGAGGTCAGCAATATGCTACAGAGACCATATCAGTCATAAATGAAAACACAAACAACAATGTAATAGTAAGTGGCAATACTGAGTCCACAGAGGCTCTAGGTCAGAGCTTAGAGAATGGCTTGCAGGCAACTCAAGACTCTGATGGAAACTATGTAGTCAATAACACAACAGAAAACATAGAGTCAAATGAAGATGCTACTATTGAGTATAAGGAAGACTTATCTGCGGCAGACAAAATAAGAAGCATGAAGATTGGTAGTGATTCTCAAGTTACAACTGACGAGAATGGAAACCCAATACCTGCTCCAAAGAAAAACTCTTTAAATTTCTTTGATGCCGCATGGAACGCTTCAGTGGAGGCTGCAGCACAAGTGGCAGAAAAGGGAGGAAGCTTATATAAAACCCTATCTACAGCGAAAGCCAAGTTCAAAAAAACTGCATTCTATCAAAGCTTTGAAACAACGGCAGAGAAAGACGAGCAATTAGCAAAGTTTATTATAGCACTAGAGGAGCAGCTAGGAACCGAAGAGTTTTCTAAAGCTGAAAAAGCATTAAAGTCCCTTAAAATTAAAGCTATAAAAAAGTTTAGAGAATCTGCTTATTATCAAGGACTGAAACCAAGAAGCAAGGCTAGGAGGGAAGCGCTAATAGAGTTTGAGGAAAAGCTTGAAAACGACACTGATAGAATACTTTCAGAGAAAATGAAAAAGAAAGAGGTGTTGGATTTGGATAAAATGGTTGGTGAGTATTCTGCCGAGCAAAGACAAAGCCAGGGTCCGTTAGATATAAAGCTAAGTATTGCAGAAAAGATAAAAGCAAACAAGAGTTCTGATTTAGGTGTAATAAAGCAGGAGATTATACAATACATAAAAAAGGCTTTACCAGAATCCAACTACACTAAAGCAAAGCTTGTATCTTTAATAAATTCTGTTGAAAACGCAAAGACAATAGCTACAGCTCAAAAGGTGTTTAATAAGGTTGATAATATATCAAAAAAAGATTACGATACAAAAAGAAAAGAAGCCTACAAAGAGGCTTACACTAGAGTAAACACAAGTAAAAAAGGGTCTATAATAGAGCAGATGACTTACAAGTCTGGGAAGCAAAGAATGTCTACTGAATCTATAAAAGCTTACAATGAGTTTTTAAAAAATAATGATCTATCACAAGCCGCATTAGAAAATATGTCTTTAGAGGAGTTGGTTTTAATTAACAACACTTTAAGCGAAATAGTAGAAACAGGTAAAGTTGACCAAAAATCAATTAATGAGCAGAAAGAAAACATAAGGAGAGATAGGCAAGGCAAGATACTAGAATCGTTTCCAAGGCTTAAAGATAAAAAGAAAGTTATGACAGCTGAAGAAGTACTAAATCCTGAAGCTGTTTTTAGAGGGTCTTTCGTAATTGATGGAAAGTATTTTTCTCCATCAGAAGCTAAAGCATATATAAAAAAACAAACAAAAGAAGGAGTTCCTCCAACCTCTATAAACTTTTTCAAGTCTGTTGATATGGATTATGACGTTTCAACTGGAATTAGAAGCAATATACTAAACTCTACAGGACTGAATCTTAGTGACTTTTCTTATAAGCTTAAGCGTTTGTATGCAGGTAAAATGGGAGTACTTTCTAAGGGATATAAAGGAAATCAAGAGCTAAAGAATCTATCCGACAAAATAGACAGGGGTGTTAAATGGGCTTATGCCTTGGAGCAACAAGATAATGGAAAGTTTCAGGATGAGTTAAACAACCATTTAAACAAGGTGTTTGGAAAAGGAGTGTCAGAAAGAGTGGGTCAAGCTACGGGAGTTTCTTCTGTTCTTTCTTCAGAGTTAAAGTCTTCTCCGAAAAATACAGACCAATTCTTTGTAGAGGGTAGATTTGAAGGTAAAAAAAGAAAAATAACAAATGACAAGCTTATAGATTTGTATTTATATGGTAAGGATCCAACTAATGATTACGAGGCTAGAAAAAGCCTTTCCGTAGATTTTGATATGGATGCTGTAGATGCTTATGTAAATTCTAACCCAAATCTATTAAATCATGCTGAATGGATAGAGAACCAATATAATGAGATAGCAAAAAACAAATATGGTAACGTATTGTCAAAATACAAAGGAAACTTTGATATTGAAACTAGGGATGGATATTATTATCCTAGAAACGTAAAAAAGGAAGGCCAACAAACAACAGAAGAGGCTGCAGCACAGATGGTAAAAGATGCAGGAGGAGACCTTAGAGCATTGCTTATAAGTAATAATACTGTATCTAATGCCCACGTAAAAGCAAGAACAGGACTCGGTAATAGCGAATTAATAAATATAGGTGCAACACAGAAGCTAATGAACTACGTTCAGGGAATGAACCATGTTCAGCACTTTTATGAGACAGCGGTAGATATTGGCATGATTACCAACAATAAAGCCATCTCAGATGCCATTGTTTTGAGTGGAGGTAAAAATGCTCTTACTTCATTTAAACAACACGCTTCACTTATATTAGGTGGAGAGCAGACAGGGAGCGGGATGATTAAAGCAAAAAACACTGCTGTAGATTATCTTTCTACTGCAGCTGTAATAAAAACACTAGGAATGTCTACAAAAAACATCCCTAAACAGTTATCTTCTTCTTTACATTGGCTTACTGCGGGGATAAAGTATGGAGTAGGCCCAGTGACGGCAACAATCAATACTGTAGCCAATACTTTTACTAGAAAGAAAGGGCAGACAGATGAAGAATATGCAAACATGATTGATGTTGCCAGGACTATAATGAATAGTCAGTTTGTTCGTGATAGATGGAAAGGAGCGTCTATAGATGAATCGTTAAACAATGTTATAGCTGAGGCTCAAGGAGATGGAGCATTAAAGAGAATGATATCTAAGGGAAGTAAGTTTGCATTGCTATACACTAGACTCGGAGATATGGGTGGTGTTGTATTAGGAGGGATACCCTTTACTTATAACTTGTATTCACAATATAGGAAGTCAGAGGCTGATGGAGGAAGAGGCATGAACCACGAAGAGGCATTGCAAGCCGCTTATGTTGCATTTACCTCAGAAACTAATGATATTCAGCAAAGTTCAAGAGGGGACCATAAATCTCTTTCTCAGAGAAGCGCTGTAGTTAAAGCACTTACTATGTATACTACCTCTCAGCAGGCTATTATTAAGAAAACAATGAACGCATATAAAACCTTAACATCAAGGACAAAGTTGTCACAAGAAGAAAAGGCTCAAGCTATTGTCGATTTAATTTACTATCCTACTTTTGGAAACCTTATATTTAATGCAGTTGCAAGTGGGTATATAACAGGCATGTTTGGACTTGATGACGAGGAGGATCCCGAGGCTAGAGAAAGATTAAAATTTGATGTTATTACAGATAGTACTATTGGAGGAAACCTTCAGGGAATGGGTCCTTTGAATCTAATTTCAGGGGTTATTTTTAATTCAATGAAAGATCGAGAGGCGTTTAATAATCTTCCGTTCCATGAAAACCTCAAAAAGATGGTAAAAGAAGGTTTTGATTCGTATAATTATTTATCTGGTACTGATTCTTATGTAAATATAGAAGGCATAAATCTTTCTGTAGATACAGATTTCAAGGAGATAAGTAAAAAAGAAAACCAAGAAGTAATAAAAAGCCTTGTAAAAGAAAGCGAATCTATCGTTTCAGAAAAATTGTACAATAAAATACTTAAAAATGATTGGGATTCTTGGACTGGTGCTGATATGGCAAAAGTTGAAACCCTTTGGAACGAAAGAGTAACTATCGCTAAAGACGCATCAGTTTTAGATCGTCTTCAAGAAATGGCATTTCCAGAGAGAGGAACATTAGCTGAAGCTTATGATGCTATTACTGATGGGGACATTGAAGCTATAATGAAAGAAGTTAGCAAAGGTGTTTTAGAGTTTGGTTTAGGAGAAGAGGCTGTAGAGTTTCTAGCTAAAGGAAATATTGATGGCTTTGTTAGAGAGTTTTCTGGATGGGCACAACAAGGTGAGAATCAACTAGCTGACAGGGTGGCAACTAAGCTAACTCCCCTTGAGGAGCTAAGTGGGAAAGAAATAGGCAAGACTAGATCCAATCTAGCTACGGAGAAAGGGGATAACATTCTTTGGGACGCTTGGCAAGCAGTTAAAGGACTTGTTTCGGAGGCTGAATATGAACCATATATGCTTAAAAGATGGATTCAGGCAGGGTATTATGAAGCAAAAGAGGAGCCTCAAAAGACATTTAGGGAATATCTTCAGAAGGTAGAAGGCTTAAGCCAACATGAGGTAAACAAAATAGCCAATAATGACGAAGAGAGAATGAATGAATTTTGGACTAAGCATATAAATTACGGAATAAAGTATCAAGAAAATAAAGCCAAAGGAAAAGATAAGAAGATAAATACTGGAGGCACAAAAGTAAAAGGCACAAAAGTAAAAGGCACAAAAGTAGAGGGCACAAAAGTAAAAGGCAGAATAATAAACCCTTAAAAAAAGAAAGTAGATAAATTTTTAAATTTGTAATAAGAAAATAAACAAATGGCAGTACCAATTACAATACCGTTTAAAGCATCGTTACTTAATAGCGATAAATGTAGCTCTTTAGAGTTGTCATGCGATTGCTCAAGC